>Ga0194129_10002053_pt1 | contig 31137 bp, 36 predicted proteins | sample TA2KigCa35mmetaG_FD_150862 | JGI IMG/M metagenome (GOLD analysis project Ga0194129, IMG submission 150862) | Freshwater microbial communities from Lake Tanganyika, Tanzania - TA2015038 Kigoma Deep Cast 35m | ecosystem: Environmental > Aquatic > Freshwater > Lake | place: Tanzania: Lake...
CAGCACCCGCGGCCGCGACGGCCACCGACACTTGCTGCAGCGCTTCGCCGCTGGCGAGGCCGATGTGCTGGTGGGCACCCAGATGCTGGCGAAGGGCATGGATCTGCCGCGGGTGACCCTGGCCGCGGTGCTGGCGGCCGATGGGCTGCTGCACCGTCCCGACCTGCGGGCAGCGGAGCAGTGCCTGCAACTGCTGCTGCAATTGGCCGGCCGTGCTGGCCGCGGCGAGTTGCCCGGCGAGGTGCTGGTGCAGACCTACAGCCCCGAGCATCCCGTGATCCAGCATCTGGTGAGCGGCGATTACGGCGCCTTTCTGGCCGACGAGCTCAACCTGCGCCGCCATGGCGGTCTGGTGCCGTTTGCCCGCGCCTGTTTGCTGCGGCTGGCCGGACCGGCGGCCAGTGCCACCGCCACGGCCGCCGCGGCGCTGGCGGCGCGGCTGGAACCCCAGGTGGCCGCAGTCGGCTGGTGTCTGATCGGCCCGGCTCCCGCCCCGGTGGCGCGGGTGGCCGGCCGCAGCCGTTGGCAGCTGTTGCTGCACGGGCCGGCCGAGGCCCCCATCCCCCTGCCCGAGCCATCGAGCCTGCGTGCGGCCCTTCCCGCCGGGGTGAGCCTGGCGGTCGATCCCGATCCGCTGGCGCTCTAGCCGGGCAATTCGGGCAGGCCAAACCCCAGCTGCCGACGCAGGCGCTGCAGCACAAGGCTCAACAGCAGCAGGCCGACCACGGCGATGGCGCCGAGGCCCAGGGGGCTCCAGCGCCACAGGTGCAGCACCAGATGGTTGGTGCTGCCGCTCTGCAGGGGCCAGTCAAGGGCGGCAGCCCCGCCACTGGCCGGAACCTGGATCGCCAACGGCGTGGCCAGGCGCACGGCCCGTGGCGGCAGCCCCTTGAGCACCAGTCCGAGCTCTGGCGCGGCCCAGCTGGGAAACGGGCGCAGGTCAAACTCAAGATCCAAGCGTTCGTCCACCCCCACCAGCCAGTTGCGGCTGCGCAGCTGCAGCGCCGGTGGCGGCAGGCTCAGTCCGGCGAGCTGGCCGGCACGGCTGATGCTCGACTCCAGCGCCGCCAAGGCCTGGCGGCTGGGCAACACGGGGGCGTGCAGCAGCGTCAGGTCTCCGCGCCGTTGCAGCTGCCAGCCCTGCCGGCGCAGCTGTTGGCTCAGCTGCTGTTGCCAGGCCGGCAGGGTCTGCCCGTCGCCCGCAAACCGGTGGCTGACCTGCAGCCGTCCGGCGCCAACGAAATCGAGCTCGGTGTGCACGGCGCCGCAGCCGCCCAACGCCAGGGCCAGCAGCATAAGCAGCAGCACCAGCAGGGCAAACCCAAGCGGGGCCTTGGTGGGGCCCACGGCCGGCGGCGGTGGGCCCGGCTCGCTCTGGCGCCGGCGCCGGCTCAGGCTGCCCAGCTGGCGCCCCATGGCGGCTTCGCTGCCATCGAGGGGGGGCAGGGTCAGCGACCATTCCCGCGGCCGTTTGAGGCTCGGTGCCTCCAGCACCCGCTGCAGCTCGCGGGCCTGGGCCCGCAGGCTGGCGTCGCCGCAGGCGCGCAAACGGCGGCAACTCAGCAGGGCTTCGGCGCTGCGGCCCAGGCCCATCTGGGCCGTGGCCAGCAGCAGCAGGGCCTCAGGGTCTGGTGGCGCCAGATCGGCTTGGGCCGTGTCGCTGCCGGTTTGCGGCTCGAGCAATTGAATCACACGGTGGTAATCACCGCGCTCAAGCGCCTGCCGGGCTTGCAGCAGCGCGACGCTGGGTTGGTCGGCCCCGTCACCGCTCACCCTGCCCACTCCGTTTCAGTCGCCGGGCTGCAGATGGCGCTGGCTGCCCACCACCATGGTGCCGATGCCGGCGTTGGTGAACACCTCAAGCAGCAGGGCATGGGGCACGCGGCCGTCGACGATGTGGGCGGCGCCCACCCCCTGGGCCAGGGCCCGGATGCAGCATTCGGTCTTGGGGGTCATGCCGCCCTGCACCACGCCAGTGGCCATCAGCTGCCGCGCTGCCGAGAGGCTCAGCTGGCGATGCAGGGAGGCGGGATCGTCGCGGTCCTGCAGGATCCCAGGGGTGTCGGTGAGCAGGATCAGTTTTTCGGCCTGCAGCGCCGCCGCCAGCTCGCCTGCGACCGTGTCGGCATTGATGTTGTGGGCCTGGCCGGCGGGATCGGCGGCCACGCTCGAGATCACCGGGATGTACCCCGCCTCCAGCAAGGGGGTGAGCACCGCAGCATTGACGGCGGCCACATCGCCCACCAGCCCCCGGGATCCATCGCCGTAGGGCCGGGCGATCACCAGCTGCCCGTCACTGCCGCACAGGCCGATGGCCTGCCCCCCCACCTGGTGCAGCCCGTTGACGATCTGCTTGTTGACGCGGCCGACCAGCACCATCTCGACCACATCCATGGTCTCGGCATCGGTGACCCGCAGGCCGTCCTGAAAGCGGGGCTCGATCGCCAGCTTCTTGAGCCACTGGTTGATCTCAGGTCCCCCCCCGTGCACCACGATCGGTTGCACGCCGACGCTGCGCAGCAGCACCAGATCGCGAAACACCGCTTCGCGCAGGTCGGCCTTGACCATGGCGGCGCCGCCGTACTTGACCACCATGCGGCGGCCGGCGAAGCGCTGGATGTAGGGCAGGGCCTCACTGAGAACGGAGACCCGCATCGCGTCATTGGCGCTGATGCTGGCGTCGCTGCTCACGGTGCTGTTGGTGGGGTGGGAGAGGGGTTGCCAGCGGCGTCGGCATCGGCGTCGGCATCCGCCTGAGCTGGGGCGGTGCACAGGGTCAGACGCAGCTGATCGGCTCCGATCGCTTCGAGCTGGGCGCTGAGCCCCGAACCGAAGAAGCGTCCCAGGCGCTGCTGCTGATCCTGCCAACGCTGGTAGGGCACGCCACCCACCGCAAAGGTGAGCGCCAGGCCGTAGCTGTGCTGATCAGCCAGTTCGGCCACGCTGATCAACTGCGGCGGCTGGTCCTCATCCCACAGCTTGAGCGCTTCGAGCGAGCTTTCGAGATGGGCCTTCTGCCCATAGCGCCAGCGGTCGACATCCTTGAGCAACTTGGCCAGGTCGGCGCTGGCGGGATCCTCCCGCTGCTGCCTGAACTGGGCTGCTGGTGTCAGCCGCTGCGGCGGCGGCAGTTCCGAGGACTTGAGCGCCAGACCGCCCAGCAGGATCGGAATTCCATAAAAGATCGTGGGCAGGCTGAGGTTGGCGTTGTCGCCCAGGTAGGCGATCGCGCCCACCACGGTGAGCACTGCGCCGGCGATGGTCACCAGGCTGCCGGGAGAGAACAAGGCATTCATGCCCTCATCTTCGGCCAGCGGCGAGCAGGATGGTGGCAGCGCTGCTCCGTCGATGGCCTTCAGCACACCAATGCCGGATCCGGCGGACTCTGGCGCAGGGGCGCCCAGTCCCCAACAGCTGCTCGAGCAGCTGCGCGACGATCGCCTCTGGCTGCTGCGTCAGCTCGATGCCGGCAGCTGGCCTGCCTACAGGCTGGACCTGGCCGCGCTTGAGCGCGAGCTGGGCCAGCTGCTCGATCAGGCCCAGGATCGGTTGGCCGGCTGAGCGGCCGAACGCCGCCTCAGAACGGGATGTCGTCGTCGCCCAGATCCGGCACCAGGGGCGCGGTGTTCCAGGTGGGCGCCGCTGGCGCCGGCGCCGGGGCCGCTGCTGGGGCGGGAGTGGCTGCTGTTGGACGGGGGGCGGCAGTCGGCGCGGCACTCGGTGCGGCCGGGGTTGGGGCTGCGGCGGATCCGGCCAGTGGGTGCAGGCGCGCCAGGGTGAATTCGGCATTCTTCTCCTTGACGCCGTCATTGCGGGTGACGGTGTTCATCCGCAGCCGGCCTTCGATCAGCAGCCGCTGGCCCACCTGCACCCGGCCGGGAAGCTCCTGGGCCAGATTGCCCCAGCCCACCACCTTGAGCTGACCGGGTGGGTCATCGGCGCGCAGACCCTCCAGACTGACCAGCATCTCGGCCACCGGTGTCTGGTTGTCCTGGGTGTAGCGCACCTGGGGTGCTTCCAGCACCTCCACTTCGAGCAGACAGTGATTCACTCCCACAGAACCAGCGGTGGCGCCCATCCTGAAGCACGGGCCTGAATGGCGCCAGGGGCCGTGTCTGTGGATCCTGGCCGGCACCGGCGAGGGGCCCGCGCTGGCCGGCGGCCTGTTGCAGCAGGGCTGGCGCCTGCGGGTGTCGGTGGTCAGCGAAGCAGCCGCCCTGCCCTACCGGCCCCTGGCCCAGGCCTGGCCTGCCGGTGCCTTGCAGCTGCTGGTGGGGGCCCTTGCTGGGCAGGTGGGCATTCGTGCCCAGCTGCAGCAGTGGGCGCAGGCGGGCGATCGCCTGGCTGCGGTGGTGGATGCCACCCATCCGTTTGCCATCCGCATCAGCCGGGATCTGGTTCAGGTGTGCTGCCAGCAGCAGCTGCCGCTGCTGCGCCTGGGGCGTGAGGCCCTGCCCCAGGACGGCGCCACCGTGTTGGCGGATCTTGCTGCGCTCACGGCGGTTGATCTGGGTGGTCAGCGGCTGCTGTTGGCCCTGGGCAGTCGCCAGCTGGCCCGCGCCAGGGCCGCCAGCCCCGGGGCCTTTCATCACGCCCGCGTGCTGCCCAACCCGGCGGCCCTGCAGCTGGCCCTGGCGGCGGGCCTGGCGCCCGAGCGCCTCGCCTGCCTGCGCCCCAGTCCGTCGTTTGCGGTGGAGGAGGCCTTGCTGCGCCACTGGGGCATCGAGGTCATCCTCTGCCGCCAGTCGGGTGGCGTCACCGAGGCGGGCTGGCGGCGCCTGGCTATCACGCGCGGCTGCCGCCTGCTGCTGCTGGCCAGGCCTGCAGAGCCCGGCGCCGGCATGGTGTTGTCGCTGCCGGAGCTGCTGGCCAAGCTGGAGAGCCTCGCCACCGCCCATTGACATGGCCGAATTATCTCCAGCCGCGGTGGTGCTCGCGCTGACCAGCGAGGCCAGCACGGCCCAGGCTGAAACCCTGGCCCGTGAGCTGCTGCTGCGGCGGCTGGTCGCCTGCGTCAGCGTGTTGCCCGTGCGCTCGCAGTACTGGTGGCAGGGGCGTCTCGAGCAGAGCGAGGAGGTGCAGCTGCTGCTCAAAACCGATGCCAGCCGCCTGGAGGCGCTGCAGCTGGCGGTTCATCAGCTGCACAGCTACGAGACCCCCGAATGGTTGGTGTGGCCGGCGTCGGCGTCGCTGGGCTATGGCAGCTGGCTGACGGCTGAGCTCGCTGCCGGCCCAGGGCTCCCTGGCTCTAACCCAGATGCTGGGCCCGCAGCGCCTTGAGATCAGCCTGCGGACGCGGACCCAGCTGAGTTACTACCTGGCCTGCACACAGCGATCCCAGACGGCCGCAGGCTTCGATCGCCTGGCCCTGGCAGTAGGCGTGCAGGAAACCGGCGGCGTAGAGGTCGCCGGCGCCGGTCGTGTCGACCAGGGGGCCCAGCTTCACCGGGGCGATCGGGTGGGTGCCGCTGCCGTTGAGGATCAGCGAGCCGGCTTCGCTGCGGGTGAGCGCGGCCACCTTGCAGCGGCCGCGCACCTGCTCTGCCGCCTCCTCAAAACTGTTGGCCTTGTACAGGGATGTGATCTCCATCTCGTTGGCGAACAGGATGTCGACATGGCCGTCGACCAGCTCCTGGAAGCTGTCGCGGTGCCGCTCGACGCAGAACGCATCCGAGAGGCTCAGCGACACCTCGCCGCCGTTGGCACGGGCCACCTCGGCGGCGGCGATGAAGGCCGCCTTGGCCTCCTCGCTGTCCCACAGATACCCCTCCAGGTAGAGCACCTTGGCCTGGGCCACCATCTCCAGGTCCAGGTCGTCGGGGTGCAGCTGCACCGAGGCGCCCAGGTAGGTGCACATGGTGCGCTGGGCATCGGGTGTTACCAGGATCAGGCAGCGGGCTGTCGAGGGGCCGCTGGTGGCTGCGGGGGTTTGGTAGCGGGCCCCCACGGCGCGGATGTCGTGGCTGAAGATCGCCCCCAGCTGGTCGTCGCGCACGCGGCCGATGAAACCGGCACGGCCACCGAGCTGGGCGATGCCCGCCAGGGTGTTGGCGGCCGAGCCGCCCGAGGTTTCAAGCCCGGGCCCCAGGCTGGCGTAGAGGGCCTCGGCCTGCTGCTCATCGACCAGGGCCATGGTGCCCTTGGTGAGGGCGTGGTTGTCGATGGTGTCGTCGTCGGTCTTGACGAGCACATCGACGATCGCGTTGCCGATGCCGACAACGTCAAGGGACTTCGCAGACATCAGTGGCTGTGCAGTGGACAGGGCAGGGAAGCAGACGCCCGAGGCAGCAGGGTGCTCAGGCACTCAGCAGGGCCCGCTTGGGGCCGTGAATGGGGTCTTCGACCACGATCGTTTGGTCGCGGCTGGCGCCCAGCGACACGATCGCGATCGGCACCTCCATCAGCTCGGCCAGAAAGCGCAGGTAGGCCATGGCGGCGGCGGGCAGGTCGTCAAGGCTGCGGCAATCGGCCGTGGAGCTCTGCCAGCCCGGCATGCTGTTGTAGATCGGCCGGCAACGGGCGAAGTCCTCGGAGCTGCTGGGGAAGTGCTCGATCCGTTCGCCATCGAGTTCATAGGCGACGCAGACCTGGATGTCATCGAGTTCGTCGAGGACGTCCAGCTTGGTGATCGCCAGGCAGTCGAGTCCGTTGACCTCGACGGCATACCGGCCGATCACCCCGTCGAACCAACCGCAGCGGCGGCGGCGGCCGGTGGTGGTGCCGAATTCGTGGCCGCGGTCGCAGAGGTGATCATTGAGGCTGCCCTCCAGTTCGGTGGGGAAGGGACCCTCGCCGACGCGGGTGGTGTAAGCCTTGGCCACCCCGATCACCCGGTCGATCAGGGTGGGGCCGACACCTGCACCGATGCAGGCACCGCCGCTCACCGGATTCGACGAGGTCACATAGGGATAGGTGCCGTGATCGAGGTCGAGCAGGGTGCCCTGGGCGCCTTCAAAAAGAATGTTCTTGCGGGCCCGGGCGGCTTGGTGGATGGTCCGGGTGCAATCGACCACATGGGGGGCCAGCCGCTTGCCATAGGCGGCGTACTCGGCGATCACCGCTTCGGCATCCAGCAGTTCGACTCCGTAGATGGTCTGCAGCAGTTCGTTCTTCTGGGCCATGGGCCCTTCCAGCCGCTCCCGCAGACGGTCCTGATCGAGCAGGTCGATCACGCGGATGCCGTTGCGCTCCGACTTGTCGGCATAGGTGGGGCCGATGCCCCGGCCCGTGGTGCCGATGCGGCGATCGCCACGCCGCTGCTCCATCGCCTGATCCAACAGGCGGTGGTAAGGCATGGTGACGTGGGCGGTGGAAGCCAGCTTCAGCCCGCTCACATCGATGCCGAGCCCGAGCAGCATGTCGAGCTCCCCGAGCATCACCTTGGGATCGACCACGGTGCCGGACCCGATCAGGCAGATGGTGTCGGGATAGAGGATCCCGGAGGGAATCAGGTGCAGCTTGAGCACCTGCCCATCGACCACGATCGTGTGGCCGGCGTTGACACCGCCCTGATAGCGCACCACCACATCAGCAGATCGGCTCAGCAGATCGGTGATCTTGCCTTTGCCTTCATCGCCCCACTGCGCACCTATGACGACGACGTTGGCCAACGACACAGCGGCCCGCAGCCGCTCCCCAGCACAAACAGAGAGCCTCTCAGATGGCGGGCCCCCTCGGCAAGCCTCAAGCGCCGCGGGTGGCGCTCGACTCGGCTTTCTTCAGCTCCTTGCTCAGCCGATCCTGCAGGGCATCGGGCAGGGGTCGGTTGGGGTAATTGGCGTAGTGACCGGCCAGGGAATTGAGGGCCGTCTGCATGGTGGTGAATGAGCTCAGGCCGTTCACGGCGCTGCGGGGCCGGTAGCGGGCCATGTAGTCGTTCATCAGGGAGCGGGCCTGGGTTTCGGCCTCCGAGCGGGCCGGATCATTGGCCGTCAAGGCAATCGTGCTCAACAGGCTGTCGGCCACGGCCACCGTGTCCTCGACATAGTTGCCGCTGAGTCCGGTCGACGAGCCGCTGCAGGCGCTCAGCAGCAGGCACCCCCCGAGGCACAGGGCGACCAGGCTGCGGCTGAGGTGGTTCAGCAGACCGTTCAGGAGACCCCAGAGCTGTCCTGCAAGAGCGTTGTGCAGCGAGCGCATGGGGTCGTGACGAGTTGGCCGTAATCTTAGGCGGGTTGGTCCAGCAGACCCAGCCGCTGCTGCTCGAGCTGGGGCAGCAGGGTGTCGAGCACGGCGGCGGCAGCGATCTCCTGGCTGCTGCGACCCTCGCGCTGCACCAGTTCCACCTGGCCGTCAGCGGCTCCCCGGCCCACCACCACCCTCCAGGGGATGCCGATCAGATCCGCATCCTTGAACTTCACGCCGGCCCGCTCGCGGCGATCGTCGAGCAGGGCGTCGACCCCGGCCCCGCGCAGGGCGCCATAGAGCGTCTCGGCCAGCTCGCGCTGGTTGGGATCCTCCACGTTGGCCGGCACCACGATCACCTCGAAGGGGGCGATCGAGACCGGCCAGCAGATGCCCTGCTCATCATGGTGCTGCTCGACCGCGGCCTGGGCCAGGCGCGACACGCCGATGCCGTAGCAGCCCATCCACAGGGGCTCCTCGTTGCCGGTCTCGCTGGTGAAGGTGGCTTCCAGGGCCGTGGAGTACTTGCGCCCCAACTGGAAGATGTGGCCCACTTCGATGCCCCGGGCTGCTTCGAGGCGCTGGCTGGAGTCATGGGCGCAGCGGTCTCCCGGCTGGGCGTTGCGCAGATCAAGGCTCTGTGGCCGCAGGTCGGGCTCGCTCAGCAATGTGTCCCAGCCGGCGCCCACCAGGTGGGCATCGCGTTGGCAGGCACCACAGACGAATCGCTCCAGGCTGGTGGCGGTGGTATCGGCCAGCCGCAGGAAGCGGGGTCGCCAGCTACGGGCTCCCCGCAGGGCGTCGTCGCTGAGCTGGGGCCCGAGGGAGCCGAAGGGCAGGGCCTTGAGACCCTCGGCGGCCATCTGCTCGCTGCTCACGGGGGCGATGTCGAGCAGGGCCCCGGCCTCATTGCCGGCATGCCGGCTCACGGCATTGGCCAGCTTCACCTCATTGAGCTGCTGGTCGCCGCGCAGGCAGACCAGCAGGGGCTGGGGCGGCGCCGCGGCAAAGCGGGCCAGCAGCACCAGGGTCTTGACGGTCTGGGTGGGATCGAAGCCGTGCACGCGGCAGAGGTCGTCGATGATGGCCAGGCCGGGGGTGGCCAGTTCGCTGCAGGCCGCGGCCTGTAGCGCCACCGCCTCCGGGGCCAGCGACACCGCCCGTTCCTGGTTGGCCGCGTAGCGACCGTCGGGGCTGTTGAGGATCAGGTCTTCGCCGGCCTCGGCAGTGACCATGAACTCCTGGCTGGCCGATCCGCCGATGGCGCCGCTGTCGGCCTCCACGGCCACGGCCCGCAACCCACAACGGCCAAAGATGCGCCGGTAAGCCCCATCCATGGCCGCGTAGGTCTGCCGCAGGCAGTCCTCGTCGGCATGGAAGGAGTAGGCGTCCTTCATGATGAATTCGCGCCCCCGCATCAGCCCGAAGCGCGGCCGGATCTCGTCGCGGAATTTGGTCTGGATTTGATACAGGTTCACCGGCAGTTGCCGGTAGGAGCGCAGCAGGTCGCCAGCCAGGGCTGTGATCACCTCTTCGTGGGTGGGCCCCAGGCCCAGTTCGCGCTGCTGCCGGTCCTGCAGGTGAAACATGATGCCCTCGCCTGCGGTGTAGCCGTCCCAGCGGCCGCTGCGCTGCCACAGCTCGGCGGGCTGCAGCTGCGGCAGCAGGGTCTCCAGGGCCCCGGTGGCATCCATCTCTTCGCGCACGATGCGCTCCACCTTCTGCAGCACGCGCCACAGCAGCGGCAGGTAGGCATAGATGCCGCTGCTGATGCGGCGGATGAAACCACCCCGCAGCAGCAGCTTGTGCGAAGCGATCTCGGCTTCGGCCGGGTCGTCGCGCAGCGTCACCAGCATCAGGCGGGAGACGCGCATGGAGCCCTGGCAGCGGATGGCCGGAAGCTATCACCAGCACCACTTGCCAGGCTGGTCGCTGCGACAGCGTCAACCGGAAACCTCTGGTAGGTTGCGCCGGTCCAAGCCTTCCAACGGTCGTCTCATGTTTGCCCAGTCGATGCAATCCGGCGGCATGGGCAGCACCGCGATCCCCATGCCGGCAGCCGGCACTGCGGCTGCTGAGCCCGACACCTTGATCGGCATCGACGACGTGCAGAAGGCCCTGAACCGTTCGCGGGCCTCGGTGTACCGCTACACCAACACCGACCCGCGCAACCTCAATCCCCCCTTCAACCCGCGCAAGCTCAATCCGGAATACCGCAGCGATCAGAAGGATCCGCTGTTGTTCCACCCCAATGAGGTGGCGCGTTTCGCCCGCGATGTGCTGCGCATCAAGGAGGTGACCGTCGAGGTGCTCAATTCACCCTCGACCGCCACCCAGCAGCTGCTGGGCTCGATCCTCGACGAGCTCCGCGCGATCCGCGAGCGGCTGGATCAATTCGAGTCTCGCCCCACCGAGCTCAGCAGCCGCCGCGATCAGCAGGAGCACAGCAGGCCCGCAGCCTGACCCCGGCCGGCCGCTTCCATGGTCAGCATGCGGGTCCCCGAGCCCTGCCGATGCCATGGATCTGAGCGCAGTCGCGGCCTCGCCCGGGCCTGGATTGGTCCATCTGCTGGTGGAAATTCCGGCCGGCAGTCGCAACAAATACGAATACAACGCGTCGGCTGGTGTCATGGCCCTCGATCGCGTTCTGCACTCCTCCGTGCGCTATCCGTTTGATTACGGCTTCGTTCCCGGCACCCTCAACGACGACGGGGCACCGCTGGATGCCCTGGTGATCATGCAGGAGCCCACGTTTGCGGGCTGCCTGATTGTGGCGCGCCCGATCGGCATCCTCGACATGGTCGATTGCGGTTGCCACAACGGCAAACTCCTTTGCATCCCCCAGGCCGATCAGCGCCAGGCCGGGATCACCGACCTGCGCCAGATCGCCTCCAGCCAGCTTGAGGAGGTGGCCGAATTCTTTCGCACCTACAAAAACCTCGAAGGCCGGACGACGACGATCAGCGGCTGGATGGGCCCCGAGGCCTTTCCGGCTTTGTTGGACCGCTGCATCAGGGCAGCTTCTGCAGCAGGAAGCCCTGCACGTTGAGCGCCTGAAAGATCGGCGCGGGATCGCTCAGCCCCGCCGCCTCCACCAAGGCGGCCAGGCGGCTGCTGCCGATTGGGTGGATCCCCTGGGTGAGGCCGGCCACGGCGGCTTCGGCGGCGTTGACACCACTGGCTGCCTGAAAACCGATCCAGGCGGCATCCACCTGTTGCTGCAGCGGCGACCGTTCCGGCGCCATCAGATCCACCAGCACCAACTGGCCGCCGGGCCGGAGGCTGCGGGCGAGGGCAGTCAGGAAGGCGAGCTTGCTGCCGTCATCGGCCAGCGACTGCAGCACCAGTACCGACAGGGCGCCATCAAAGGCCGCCTCCGCGTCGAGTGCCTCCACCGTGCTCTGCTGCCAGCGGATGGCGGGCGAGGCCTCGGCAGTGGCGGTCTGGCCGAGCCGCTGCTGGGCTGCGGTCAGCATGGCGGCCGAGGGGTCGATGGCCGTCAGCTGCCAGTCGGGGCGCTGGGCCCGGGCTTCCAGCAGTTCAGCACCGGTGCCGCAGCCAGCCACCATCACCGACGCTCCTGGCCGGCCGGCCGCAGCGGACGCGGCCAGCAGTGCCACCGACAGCCGCGCCAGGCTGGCGTAACCGGGCACGAGCTGCTGCACGATCAGGTCGTAGCTGCCGGGGCTGGAGGCGCTCACGGGCTTCGGGAAGAGGAAGGGTCAAGCTATCGGCCCCGGGGTGGGCTCGCTGTTGCAGTCCCCTCCCCTTTGCAGCTGAAGATTTCGACTCACGCCCGCGCTCGCAGGAGGGCGGCGGGCGTGGCTTAAGTTGGGCGGCGCCCGTTCATCCGATTGCCATCGTGCCCACCATCCGTTTCGAGCAGGAAGGCCAGCAAGTCGGGTGCATCGAAGGCGCCAACCTGCGCAAGGCAGCTCTCGATGCCGGCATCAATCCCTACAAGGGCCTTAACAACCTCAACAACTGCGGCGGCCTGGGTCAGTGCGGCACGTGTGTGATGGAGGTGGTCGAGGGCATGCAGAACCTCTCCCCTCGCTCCGATGTGGAGGAGGTCTACCTGGCTGATCGCCCGGCCAATTTCCGTCTCAGCTGCCGCACCACGGTCAATGGCGATGTGACCGTGCGCACCCGCCCGGACAATGCCGTGGGCAAAGGCTCCAACTCCCTGGTGGGGGCCCTGAAGGCACTGGTCGGGCGTTGAAGCTCTACAGCTACGCCGCCTGCGGCACCTGCCGCAAGGCCCTGGCCTGGCTCAGCCAGCGGGGCCTGAGCCCCGAGCCGATCGACATCACCCTCCAACCTCCGAGCCCCGCTGAGCTGCAGTCGGGGCTCGATCAGCTCGGTCGCAAACGCCTGCTCAACACCAGCGGTCAGAGCTACCGCGCCCTGGGCGCCGCGACCGTGGCCGCCATGGATGACGCCCAGCTGCTTCAAGCCCTGGCGGCCGACGGCCGCCTGATCAAGCGGCCGTTTCTGATCACGGATGCCGGCCGGATGCTCACGGGCTTCAAGCCGGAGGAGTGGCAGGCGGTTCTGGCTTGATGGCTGCAGGGGCTTCGCCGGTGCTGCGGGCCATCAGCAGATCCAGTTCGTCGATCAGCGAGGTCACCTCAGAGCGGCTGATCTGGCTGAGGTAGGTGCCTTTGAAGCTCTCTAGCAGGGCGTTCAGCAACTCCTGGGTCTGGTTCAGCACCGGTCCGCTCTCGAGGGCTGCTGCCAGCTCCTCCCAGAACCGATCGATCGAGCGCTGCAACAGCTCCAACTGGGCCGTGTCGGTGCGGGCGAGCTGATTGCCGGTGGTGCGCGAAAGCTCCAGCAGGCTGCGGGTCATGCTGCCGGCGAGCTGGCTGCTGAGGCCCGATTCCAGTTGCAACAGGGGTTCGAGCTGGCGCAGCGGCGCCGGCACCATCGAGCCCTGCAGGCTCTGGCGCAGGCTGTAGCCCAGCAGCCGTTGCAGTTCAGGGGCCAGCCGGGGCAGCACCTGGCTCAGCAGCAGCGGGGCCCAGATGCGCACCAGCGCGACGAGTTCCTGGTCCTGCTGGGGGGTGTTGACGCTCTGATGGCTGCGCAGTGCCCGCAGCCGCCGCGGCCAGTCGCGCGAGCGGATCAGCGACTGGGCCCCATCAAGCAGCTGCAGCGCCAGCACCTCGAACAGCTCCAGGGCCAGCAGCGCCACCACGGCGCGGCTGATCACCGCGCGCAGGGGTTCGAAGTTGATCAGCCCACTGGTCTGCAGCCGCTCCACGGTGGGCAGGAGCCTCAGCCAGCGCCCGAAGGGCAGCAGCAGCGGCAGATCAATCCAGCGCCGCAGCACCGCATCACGCCAGCTCAGTCCGGGTAGGCGTCGCCGCAATCGGATCACCCGCAACAGGATGTCGAGCGCAAACACGCTCTGGAAGAGCAGCAGGTCAACACGCCACACGTGGTCGGTGGGGCGTCCGTTTTCATCGATCGAACGCCAGTAGTTGGTGGCCACGAGCGGCAGGATCTGCTGACGCCAGAACCGTTGCTCTGCGGGCCAGGGATGGCTCGCCATCCACGACGGACTGAGCAGCAGCGTGGCCGAAACCTTGGCCGAATCCTGGTCGGCCCGTTGCCGCAGCCTGTTCTTCAGCTTCTCCAGCGTGCCGGAGGCGTTCGCCGCCAGAAACGGGTTGCTGTCGATCAGTGCCACGGTCAGCTGGGCCTGCTGCTGCAGCAGCTGTTGCTGCCGCGGGCTGAGTACCGAGGTGTTGCCTGCCTGGGCCATGGCCTGCTCCAGCTGTTGGAATTGCTTCAGGTAGGCCTCGGTTTCGCGGTGCGGTTCGATCCCCTTGATCGGATCGACCCACGGCGTCACATCGGGGATGAACCCCAGCGGCACCACCAGCGGCGTGCCCGGCAGGGGATAGAGGTTGCGCTGCAGCCAGAAGCTGCGCAATGGCACGTAGGTGAGATCGAAGGCCACCCACAGCAGGTTGAGGCTCGCCCAGAGCGCCACGAAGCGGTCCCAGCGGCGGCCGAGTGGGCTGCTGTCGCGAGGGCGCAGCGCATGCCAGCGCGGGCGAGCCATGGCGTCGAGGACGGCGGATCCCGCCTAATCTGCCCTCTCCAGCTCCGAATCAACGGGGACCTCCTTGCCAGACCTCAGCGGCGACTCCAGCTCTCAAGCCGGTCCCTCCTCTGCCCCCGCCTCCACCCAGAACGATCGGAGCCCTGCCAGCGGCGCTGGCGATCCAGACAGCGCCTGGCCGTTCTGGCGCAGCGTGCTGATCACCCTGGCGGTGGCCCTTGGGATTCGCCATCTGATCGTGGAGGCCCGCTACATCCCGTCGGGCTCGATGCTGCCGGGGTTGCAGATCGAAGACCGACTGCTGGTCGAAAAGCTGTCTTACCGCAGCAGGGTGCCCCGCCGTGGCGAGATCGTCGTGTTTCGCGCTCCCCATGCCTTTGATCCGGTGCTCACCGGAGGGCGCCAGCTCTCGGCCTGGGAATGCCTGCCCAGCAATCTGCCCTTGATCAACAAGCTGCCCGGGCTCACCAATCCCGCCTGTGATGCCTACATCAAGCGCGTGGTGGCGCTGCCGGGTGAGCGCATCAGTGTCGATCCCACAGGGCAAGTGGCGATCAACGGCAAGCGGCTCAGCGAGCCCTACGTGGCCAATTACTGCCCCTACGACGGCCGCGGCCTCAGCGGTTGCAAGACCCTTGATGCGGTGGTGCCCGCCGGCCACGTGGTGGTGCTGGGTGATAACCGCGCCAACAGCTGGGATGCGCGCTTCTGGCCCGGCGGCCCCTTCCTGCCCGACTCCCAGATTCTGGGACGGGCTTTCTGGCGCCTGTTCCCCTTCAACCGCAGCGGGTCCCTCTAGGGCAACTGCCAGCTGCTCGGCACCAGCAGCCCGGTGGCGCGGATCAGGCCCGTCAGCGTTGTCCCTTCAGGCAACGCCAGGTTGGCGGCCAGCGATCCACGCGGCGCTGGCGGCCAGGTCCAGCGGGCAGCCGGGTCGAAGAGCAACCAGCGGCGGCTGCCAGGCGTCAGCACCTCAGGTGGCAGGCCCAGCACCGTGCAGGGTCCCCAGCACAGCCCTTGCCAGAGCTGCTGCGGCGACCAGTCGCCGGTGTCGACCAGCGCGTGCCAGAGCAGCGGCAGCACCGGGCCATGGCCGGCCAGGCCCACGCCTCGCTGGTCGATGGGCAGCAGCTGCTCCTCGGCGTCAAGGGCCTGGTGATGCACGGCCACAGCGGTGATCAGGCCGCTCTGCAGGGCCTGTTGCAGGGCCAGGCGATCGGCCGGCCCCCCCAGGGGCGGCTCGAGCCGCCAGCCGCGGGCGGTGGGGGCCAGGCTGCTGCTGTCCTGCAGCAGATGCCACCAGTGCACGGTGGCCTGCAGGTTGCTGCCGCTGGCTGCAAGTGCCTCGATGCCCTCGCGGGTTGAGAGATTCATGGCCACCAGTTGTTGCTGCGGATGGCCCTGTTGCAGGCTGATCAACGTGGCCAGGGGCAGGGTTTCGCTGGTCACTGGGTCGATCGGCCAGCCCGCCCGCAGCGCCTCGATGCGCTCGCGCACCAGACCGGCGTTGCTCAGGCTGCGCTGCCGCGGCGCGATCAGCAGCGGCTGGCGGGTTGCCTCGCCCAGCTCCACGCTGCGCTGCAGCAGGTTGGGGCTGGGGAGCTCGGCCGCCGCTGCCAGGCCGATGGCGCCGGCTGCCAGCAGCTCGCCATGGGGCGAGAGCTCCAGGCCAGCATCGCCGAGGCTGAGGCTGCCCCACAGATGCAGCTGTTGGGGGGGCTCCCATTGCAGCTGCAGCGCTTCGGGATGGTCGCGGGGCCGCTCACCCCAGGGCAGCAGGGCCACCTGGCCGTAGCCGCCCTGGGCCGCAGCGATCGTCAGGCTCTGCAGCGTCTCGGCGCGGGAGAGCAGGGGCTGCTCCAGCACGCTGTGGGGGTCCACCAACGTGGGGGCCAGCAGCCAGTCGGGCTCCACCCGCGGCGTGAGCCCGGCGGCGTGGGCCTGTTGGCCTGCGCCCTCGCCGAGGGCCAGCAGCGTGCCGTCGTCGCCGATCAGGGCGTCGTCGCGCCGTGGGGCTTGATCGGGCCCCCGCAAAACCGAGAGCTGTTGCAGCCAGAGCAGGGGCTCAGAGGGCACCGGCAGCCGTGCGGTCGAGGACTCCCCCAAGATGATGGGTCAGGTTCATGGCGGCCACCACGGGCGGCTGGCTGGCCCCATGGGGGTAGTCGATCACCGTGATGCCGCCGTTGCCCTGCTTGATCGCCCAGATGTGGGCCGGGGTGAGGCCAAGCAGGGCGCAGAGGATGGTCTTGTTGACCGCGTCGTGGGCCACCACCAGGGCGGTTTCCTCGGCCCCCAGGCTGGCGGCGATGGTCTGCCAGCAGGCCAGGGAGCGCTCCCGGACGTCGTGAATCGTCTCCCCCTCGGGCATCTGCACCGTTTCGGGGGCGCGCTTCCAGTCGTCCAGCAGCTGGGGCCAGCCCTCGGCGATCTCCGCTTCAAGCCGGCCCTCCCAGAGGCCGTGGCCGATTTCGACCAGGCCACGGGTGCTGGTCAGGGGCACGCCGGGGTGGGCGCGCAGGATCGCTTCGGCGGTCTGGCGTGGTCGCGCCATGGCGCTGGTGTAGGCCCGATCGAGGTGCACCTCCGCCAGGCATTGCGCGGCCGCTTCGGCCTGGCTGCGGCCGTTGGCATTGAGCGGAATGTCGATCTGGCCCTGGAAGCGCCCCTGGCGGTTCCAGTCGGTCTCACCGTGGCGCACCAGCAGCAGCCGTGGCCCCGCCCCCTTGCTCGGCAGGCCCCCCCCGAGGTGGGCGGTGCCGTTGAGCGATTCGACCTGCACGTCGCCGCCGGCGTTGACGTTGAGCACCGAGACCGAGGCGTTGTCGAGCCGCAGCCGCCGGAACTGGCTGGCTGGCAGGTCGAGCAGCCGCAGGATCAGGGCCCGCAGGATCGCGTTGTGGCCCACCACCAGCACGGTCTGGGGACGGTCAGTGCCGGCCTCGAGATGACGTGCGATCAGCTGCTGCCGTAGCGTCTCGGCCTGTTGCATCAGCTCCTGCAGGGGCCTGTAGCGGCTGCCGTCGCTGCGGCTGAGCTCGAGCTGCTCGGGGGCCTCGCGCCAGATCCGTTCCTCGGCGGCGAAGCGCTGCTTCAGCTCCTGCCGCAGCAGGCCGCTCCAGGGCGCCAGGTCGATTTCCAGCAGCAGGTCGTCGGCTGTGGCGCTGCGCCCCTGCCCCTGGGTGTCCAGCAGGGCCGCAGCGGTGTCGCGGGCGCGCCGCAACGCCGAGGTGTAGGCCGCATCAAATGGCACGTCCCTGAGGGCCTCTCCAGTGGCTCGGGCCTGCTCCAGCCCCGCTGCCGTCAGGCTGGAGAGATCGTCGCGCCCCTGGATGCGGTGCTCGACGTTGAAGCTGCTCAGCCCATGGCGGACCAACACAAGCCGAAGCGACACGGGGGCTTTGCTGCTCGAGGTCAACTGTATGGGAGCGCATTCGTGTCTCGCCCCTCTGCGCCTGGCCATGGAGAATCACAGGGCAACCGCCGCCGGGCATGACCCACCCATCGCCCGATCACTGGCGCAGTTGGCAGGGTCTGCTGGCGCTGTTGAGTCTGCTGCTGTGCGGCCTGCTCTGGCTGAATGGCCTGGTGGGCAGCCTGGAGCGCCCGTCGGTGGGCAATGCTCTCGAACTGCGGCAGCAGGAGCTGGCCGTGCTGGCCGAGCCCGCCCTGCCGGCGATCTGGCGCCAGCCCCTGCTCGGCGCCGACCCGATCGCCAGCCTGCGCCAACAACTGGCGCAGCAGGCCAAGGGCAGCGACTCGGGCCTGAGCGGCGCTCAGCTCTACACCTGGAGCCTGCTGGAACAACTGGCGGGCCAGCAGCCGGCCCACGAGCTGATGGCGGAACCACCTGCCGCTCGCTCACCCCTGCAACGCCGGCTGGAGTGCGAACTTGCGGGCAGCGATCGCCGCCAGTGCAGCAATGCCGCCGTGGCCACCGCGGCCCTGCGCCGCCTGCTGCTGGTGACGCTGGCGCCGGCGCTGCTGATGCTGGTTGGGGTGGCGCTGCTGCTGCGCCAGCTCTGGCTGCTCTGGCGCCGCAGGCTGCCCGCTGTGCCCCTGCTGCAGGGCCCCGATCTGTCGCTGGTGCAGGTCACCCTGGTGGTGGCGGGGGGATTCGTGGTGTTGGGGGAGCTGCTGATCCCCATGCTGCTGGCGCCGCTGCTGGGATCGCTGCTGCAGCCCCTGGCGTTTGATCCGCTGCTGCAACAGGCGGCCTCGGTGTTGCTGCTCTATGGCGCCTTGATGCTCAGCCCACTGCTGCTGCTGACCCTGTTTCTGCGTCAACAGCCGGAAGCCCCGCCGGGGGGATGGCTGCAGTGGCGCTGGCGCCCCTGGTTGCCCTCCGTGCTGCGCGCCCTGGCCCAGGTGTTGATGGTGCTGCCGCTGGTGGCCCTGGCCGGATGGCTGCTGCAGCATCTCTGGGCTGATCCCAGCGGCAGCAACCCGCTGCTCGAGATGGTGCTGAGCAACTCGAGCCCTGCGGCCATGCTGCTGCTGGCCAGCACGGCGCTGCTGCTGGCGCCGTTGTTTGAGGAGACGCTGTTTCGCGGCCTGTTGTTGCCCGTGCTGGCGCGCCACTGGGGCCGCGGCTGGGGGGTGGTGTTGAGTGCCACCTGCTTTGCCCTGGCCCATCTGAGCCTGGGCGAGCTTGTGCCGCTGTTTGTGCTCGGTCTGGGGCTGGGCTGGCTGCGGTTGCAGAGCGGTCGGCTCGGCACCTGTGCGCTGATGCACAGCCTCTGGAACGGGTTCACCTTTGCCAATCTGCTGTTGCTGGCGGGCTGACCCCTTGCAGGCCACCACCGGTGGTGGTTCACTTGCGCAGAACCGTTCACTGCAGCGCATCCCTGGTGGTCGCCACCCCTCTCGAGAACACCGCCAAGGCCACAGCCCGCCGATCCACCCCGCAGCGCCTGGCCGGATCGTTGTCGTTGATTCAGGGCTCTCTCTCAGCCCGGCGTGTGGTGCGCCAGGCCCCCTGGCTGGCGGGCTTGCATCGCCTTGCCGATGGGGCTCTGCTGGGTCTGGGGGTGTCAATGCTCGGCCTCAGTGCCCTCACGCTGCACTGGCAGAACCAGTGGGGCAGCCATTACCGCGGTCTGGAGGCCACCCAGATCCTGGAGCGACGGTTGCAGGAGTCGGCAGCGGTGCTGGAGCAGCACCACCTGGGTGCCGTGCGCCGGCCGGGTTGGTTGGTGCCCACCAGCAGTGCCCAACTGGTGCATCTGCCGCCCCCACCCCCGTCGTCACCGACTGCTGCGGGCCTTGAGCTTGGGGGCCTGCACTGGGGGCTGATCGCCTCCGGCTACTGATGGTGAGCCCGGGCGTGCAGCAGCAGCGCCGCCGCCGCGTGGTGCGGCTGGAGACCGTTCCGATTGGGCGGCTGCTGGCTGTGTATCTGCTGTTGGCTGCGGGACTGATCGGCCTGGCCCTGCGTCTGGCCTGGGTGCAGATCGCCGACGGTCGCGCGCTGTTGGCCCGGGCTCGGGCGATTCAGACCCAGGCGATCACGCCGATCGGCAAGCGCCGCACCATCGTCGATCGCACCGGCCGGCTCGTTGCCCTCGATGAGCAGCGCTACACCCTCTGGGCCCACCCCCGCTATTTCAATTTTCCAGGCGACGAGCCCCAGCAGCTGCGCCAACCGCCCGAGGTGGCGGCCCGGCTCGCCCCGGTGTTGGCCGTGCCCCAGGCCACCCTGCTGGCCAATCTCGGCCAGCGCCCCAGCGGCGTCAAGCTCGCCACCGACCTTGATCCCGAAACGGCGGAGCGGGTGCGCCAGTTGGGGATCAGCGGCCTTGATCTGGAGGCCTATCCCCATCGCATCTACCCCCAGGGCCCGCTGTTCGCCAATGTCGTCGGTTTCCTCAATCTGGAGCGGGTGCCCCAGGCGGGGTTGGAGCAGAGCCGCGACCGTGACCTGCGCCGCCACGAAGACACCCTGCGCATGCGCCGTGGTGCCGACGGAACCCCCCTGCCCGAGGGGCTGAGCGCCGGCACCCTCTACGGCGATGATCTGCGCCTGCAGCTCACCCTCGATGCCCGTTTGCAGCAGGTGGCCCAGCAGGCCCTGGCGCGTCAGATCAAGCAATGGAGCGCCAAGCGTGGGGCCGCCCTGGTGATGGATGTGCGCAACGGCGAAATGCTGGCCCTGGCCTCCTATCCCACCTACGACCCCAACCGTTTCTGGGCATTCAAGCCCGCTCTGTTCCGTGAATGGTCGGTGCAGGATCTCTACGAGCCGGGATCCACGTTCAAGCCGATCAACCTGGCCCTGGCGCTGCAGGAGAAGGCGATCAAGCCCACCGACAAGGTGACCGACAACGGTTCGTTGAGCATCGGCGGCTGGCCGATCTTCAATCACGACAAGAAGGCCAATGGTGTGATCGACTTCGCCACGGTGCTGCAGGTCTCCAGCAATGTGGCCATGGTGCGGGCGATGTCGCACGTCAAACCGGATCGCTTCTGGGGCTGGTTGCAGACCCTGGGGCTGAATGCCAAACCGGACACCGATCTGCCGGGGGCCGTTGCCGGTCAGCTCAAGGACCGGCACGCCTTTGTCAGCCAGCCGATCGAACCGGCCGTGGCGGCCTTCGGGCAGGGCTTTTCGCTCACCCCGCTGAAGCTGATTCAGCTGCACGCCATGCTGGCCAACGGCGGCCGCCTGGTGAGCCCCCACATCACCCGCGGTCTGCGCTCGGGTGATGCCCTGGCGGCACCGCCGTCGGCCAGCGGTGTGCAATTGCTCGACCCTGCGGTCACCAGGATCGTGATGGGCTGGATGGAAAGCGTGGTCGAGAACGGCACGCTGCCGGTCAAAACCCCTGGCTACCGCATCGGCGGCAAGACCGGCACGGCCCAGAAGGCCGACAACGGGGTCTACATCTCCGGCGCCCTGATCACCAGTTTCGTGGGGCATCTGCCGATGGATGACCCCCGCTATGTGGTGCTGGTGGTGATCGATGAACCGCGGGGCGGCAGCGTCTTCGGGTCCACCGTGGCGGCGCCGGTGGCCAAGCAGATCATCGATGCGCTGCTGGTGCTGGAGAACATTCCCCCGTCCCGCCCCCGCACCCGTCAGAAGCAGCCGGCCGCCTGAGGGGCGCTTCGGTCAACCTTTGCGGCTCTGAGCTGGGCAGCGGCCCAGATCTGGCTAGCGTTCGGCAAACGGCTCTGCCCCCAGCATTTCTGCATGGCCAACCTGCTTGATCAACTCGCCGCAATGACCGTTGTGGTCGCCGACACCGGTGACATCGACGCGATCCGCCAGTTCACCCCCCGCGATGCCACCACCAACCCATCGCTGATTCTGGCGGCGGCCCAGATCCAGACCTACCAGGAGTTGATCGACCGCTCCCTGCGTGAATCGCGCACCGTCATGGGTGCTGCAGCCTCGGCCGAGGCGGTGGTGCACGAGGCCCTCGATGAAATCTGCGTCACCTTCGGCAAGGAGATTCTCAAGATCGTTCCCGGCCGTGTGTCCACCGAGGTGGATGCCCGTCTCAGCTTCGACACCGAGGCCACGATCGCCAAGGCCCGCAAACTGATCGGCCTCTACAACAGTGCTGGCATCGGCAACGATCGGGTGTTGATCAAGATCGCCTCCACCTGGGAGGGGATCCGCGCCGCCGAGCAGCTCGAGCGCGAAGGAATCCACTGCAACCTGACCCTGCTGTTCGGTTTTGCCCAGGCCGTGGCCTGCGCCGAGGCCGGCGTCACCCTGATCTCGCCGTTTGTGGGGCGGATTCTTGATTGGTACAAGAAATCGACCGGCCGCGATCACTATCCCGGTCCCGAAGATCCGGGCGTGGTCTCGGTCACCCAGATCTTCAACTATTTCAAGACCTACGGCTACAAGACCGAGGTGATGGGGGCCAGCTTCCGCAACATCGACGAGATCATCGAGCTCGCGGGTTGCGACCTGCTCACCATCTCGCCGGCCCTGCTCGATCAGTTGCGCTCCAACGACGGGGTGCTGGAGCGCAAGCTCAAGGCCTTTGATCCGGCCCCCACGGAACCCCAGATTCAACTCGATGAAGCGGGTTTCCGCACGATGCTGGCGGCTGACGCCATGGCCACCGAGAAGCTGGATGAGGGCATCCGCGGCTTCTGCAAGGCCATCGAGACGTTGGAGCTGCAGCTCGCCCACCGCCTGGCCGTGCTCGAGGGGGGCAAGGCCTTCGACCATGCCGTGCACGAGATCTTTTTGTTGAACGATCTCGATGGCGACGGCTGCATCACCCGCGAAGAGTGGCTGGGCAGCGATGCGGTGTTTGCCGCCCTCGACACCGACAACGACGGTCGGCTGGCCCCCGCCGATGTGCGTGGCGGCCTGGGTGCGCCCCTGGCCCTGGCCTCCCAGAGCTGAGTTCTGCCCTGCGTCTGATTCATGCCCACCATCAACGCGCTGGAAACGATGCGAGCCCTCGCCAGCAATGGCGAGGTGACCACTGTTGAGCCCGGCAGCCTGATCTTTCGCTCGGGTGAAGCCGGCGACTGCATGTTCGGTCTGCTCGAGGGCACGGTAGAGCTCAGCTGGAACGGTGATGCCGGCCACGAAACGATCAAGGCCGGCGATGTGTTCGGTGCCGGGGCGCTGGTGACCCCCGACCATCGCCGCTACGGCAATGCCAAAGCGCAGACCCCCTGCAAGCTGCTGGTGATGAACCGCGAAAAGTTCCTGTTCGCGGTGCAGGAGGCGCCGATGTTTGCGATCGAACTGCTCGGATCGATCGACCAGCGGCTGCGCCAGCTCAAAGACAGCACCCGCTTTTCCTGAGCTCAGCTCTGCTGAAACAGCAGCCGTTTGATCACCCGCTGGGCGATGTCGCCGTAGCCCATCTGCCCCGAGAGGATCTGGGCGATGCGCTGGGGTGCCGTGGGCCGCTTGATGCCGAGCTGGTAGCCGATGCGCGGCACGCGGTAGAAGACCTGGGCGATGCGCTTGCCCCAGGCCATCGACTCCCCCCAATCCCGGCGCATGCGCTGGCTGTAGGCCGCCAGGGCCTGGCCGTCGCCGCCCAGCCAGCGCTGCAGCGCTTCCGCTGCCGCGGTGCCACTGAGCAGCGCCGGCCGGATCCCCTCGGCCAGAAAGGGATCGCAGAGTGAAGCCGCATCACCCACCACCACGATGCCCTCGCCGTGCAGCCGGTGGTGGCCATCCCAGATGCGCAGGGCGCTGGTCTGGCGTTCGCCGGCCTCGGGGCTGAGACCCAGGTCGGGCAGCAGGCGCTGCAGCACGGTCTCGGCATCGGCGGGCTCGCGGCCGATGAAGGTACCGAGTCCGATGCTGTAGCCCCCCTGGCGCGGAAAGCTCCAGCAGAACCCGTGGTGCACCAGCCCGAATTCAAAGCGGGCCGTGTCGGGGTCGTCTGAGGCAGCATCGAAGTCGGCATCCACCTCCACCGCCACGGTGGTGGCGAAGCGGGGATTGGCGGAGCCCAGGCCCAGGCCGCTGCCCAGGCTGGCGCCGCTGCCGCTGGCGATCACCACGGCGCGGCTGCGCAGGCTGCCGGCCGGCCCCTGCAGCTCCCAGTGCTCGCCCTGGCGTTGCAGGGTGGTCACAGGCCAGTGCTGGCGCAGTTCGGCCCCGGCGGCCGTGGCCTGCTGCAGCAGAAAGGCGTCGAGCCTGGAGCGCTGCACAATCCAGAACGGCGCTTCGCCGGGGAGTTCGGCGATCACCGGATCCTCCAGGCACCAGGTGAAGCGCACCCGGCGGATTACCTGATCCACCGCCGGGCTCAGGTCAAAGGGAAACCATTGCTGCACAGAGGCGGCCATGCCGCCGCCGCAGGGTTTGCGGCGCGGTATTGGCCCCTGCTCCAGCACCACCACTTGCAGGCCCTGCAGGGCCAGATGCACGGCACAGCTGGCGCCGGCGGCGCCGCCGCCCACCACGGCCACATCGAAGGGGCTGCTCACACGGGTTGCTTCCAGTGGGGTGGATCAGACCTTGAGGATGTCGGCTTCCTTCTCGCTGAGATGTTTTTCCAGCTCAGCGATGCATTTGTCGGTGAGCTTCTGCACCTTGTCCTGCTCGTCGCGGCTCTGATCTTCGGAGAGTTCGCCGTCCTTCTCCTGCTTCTTGATCTTGTCGATGGCGTCGCGGCGGATGTTGCGCAGGGCCACCTTGCCCTCCTCGCCATATTTGGCGGCCAGCTTGCAGAGCTCCTTGCGGCGGTCTTCGGTGAGCGGCGGGATGTTGATGCGGATCACCTTGCCGTCGTTGTTGCAGGTGAGGCCGAGATCGCTCATCGCAATGGCCTTCTCGATCAGCGCCATGGCGCTGGTGTCGAACGGCTGGATCTGGATCGTCTGGGAGTCGGGGGTCGACAGGCTCGCCAGCGACTTGAGCGGGGTGTCGCTGCCGTAGTACTCGACCTGGATCTTGTCGAGCAGCGACGGGTTGGCCCGGCCGGTGCGGATCGTGTTGAAGGTGCGCTGGGTGGCGTCCAGCGACTTGCGCATGCTGGCTTCGAGGTCCATGGCTCTGGGGCTCAGGGGGTGATGCGGGTGCCGATCGGTTCGCCGGCCACGGCACGGCCGATGTTGCCGGGGCCGAACAGATCAAAGACCACGATCGGAATGGCGTTGTCCTTGCACAGGGCGATGGCGGTGCTGTCCATCACCTCCAGCTCGCTGCTGAGCACCTCGAGGAAGGTGAGGCTGTCGTAGCGCACGGCGCCGGGGTGGCGGGCGGGGTCTTTGTCATAGACGCCATCCACCTTGGTGGCCTTGAACACCACATCGGCGCCGATCTCGGCGGCCCGCAGGGCGGCGGTGGTGTCGGTGGTGAAGAAGGGGTTGCCGGTGCCGGCCGCAAAGATCACCACCCGGCCCTTTTCCATGTGGCGGATCGCCTTCCGGCGGATGTAGGGCTCGGCCACCTCCTGCATCGAGATGGCGCTCTGCACGCGGGTAGGGATGCCGGCCCGCTCAAGGCCGTCCTGCAGGGTGATGGCGTTCATGACGGTGGCCAGCATGCCGACGTAATCGGCGGTGGCCCGGTCCATGCCCGCGGCGCTGCCCTTCAGGCCTCGGAAGATGTTGCCGCCGCCCACCACGATCGCCAGCTGGGTGCCGGTGGCCACACAGGCGGCCACGTCGCGGGCGATCGACTGCACAATGGCGGGGTCGATGCCGTAGCCCTGCTCCCCCATCAGCGCTTCGCCGCTGAGCTTGAGCAGAACGCGCTTGTACGCCATCACGGGTGTTGATTTGCTGGAGCGTAGCAACGGCCTTGCGCCCCGCCTGCCGGCCCGCTTCAGTGCCGCAAAGCGACCTTGCCCATGACCCCGGCACCCCGCTCCTCGCTGGTGATGGCTCGGCTCACCCTTTCGGCGATCCAAGCGGCCAGCGACGATCCCAGCATCTGGTGCGAACCCGAGTTGCACCGGGCCCTGCTGGTGAGCGGTCTGTCGCTGCTGGTGGGCGGCCTGAGCCAGTTGCAGTGCGACCTGGGTTGATCCCAGCCCTACCAGGGCAGCAGCTCGCCATTGGCGTGCCAGAAGCGGCCCGAGGTCTCCAGGCTCAGGGCGTCGATGCGGGCGAGCAGCCCCTGCACGGCCTCCTCGGGGCTGATGCCCTGGGGGTTGAAGCCGATCATGCGGGTGCGCACCAGGCCCGGGTGCAGGATCGCCACGGCGATGCCGCGGGGCCGCAGATCGATCGCCAGCGATAGGCCCGCCATGTTGAGCGCCACCTTCGACATCCGGTAGCCATAGGAGCCGCCTGAGCTGTTGTCGTCGATCGAACCCATGCGGCTGCTCATCAGCACCAGCTTGGAGCCGGCCTGCAGGTGCCCAGCAGGGCCCGGCTGAGCAGCAGGGGGGGCAGGGCGTTGACCTCGTACTGCCGGCGCAGGCTGGCTGGATCGAGATCCTCCAGGCTGTTCGATTCGAGGATGCCGGCATTCAGGATCACCGTCTCGAGCGGCTGTCCGTTGAGACGTTGCACCAGTTCGGCGATGGCCGCTTCGCTGGTCAGCTCCAGCCCGGATTCGATGCGCACCCCCAGGCTCTCGAGCTCAGGCGATGGGGTGCGGCACACGGCGATCACCTGATCGCCGCGATCCCGCAGTTGGCGGCAGTAGGCCAGGCCGATGCCGCGGTTGGCGCCGGTGACCAGAACGTTTGTCATCGTGAACCTGTCGTCAGCTGGGTGTGCTGTGTTCAGCCTTGGCTGAACACCCCCACGATGGCCATCACCAGCAGTGCGGCGCTGGCCAGAAAGCTGATGCCGAAGCCCGGACCACGCTTGCTGGCCGCCTGGCTGTAGCCGACTCCGTAGGCGATGCGGCCGCCAACCCAGATGAAACCCAGCAGGCTGGCCCAGTGCTGACTGCCCAGCAGCGCTGCCAGCCAGAAGCTGGGCAGGAAGAACACCAGTTGTTCCAGGGTGTTCTGCTGCACGCGCAGGGCCCGCTCGAACGGTTCAGGGCCGCTGCTGGCAGGCGGTTTCACCTGATGCTGGATGCGGGCCTGACCCACCGCCATCGCTGTGCCCTGGTACACGATCAGGGCGGCCAGGGTGACGACGGCGGGCAGAGCTGGAACAGTCATGGCAAGAGCGATTCGCGGGCTTCAGGCGTCGACAGGTTGCCATGGGACCGGCGTCAGAATTCGATGCCCTTCTGTGCTTTCACGCCCTGCTCGCGAAAGGGGTGGCGCACCAGCTTCATCTCGGTGACCAGGTCGGCGCGCTCCAGCAGGGCCGGTGGGGCGCCGCGGCCGGTGAGGGCCACGTGGGTGAGCGTAGGCCGTAGGGCCAGGCCCTCGAGCACCTGCTCGACCTCCAGGTAGCCCAGCTTGAGCGCCACGTTGACCTCATCGAGCACCACCAGCTTGCGGCGCCCATCGGCCAGGTAGCTGCAGGAGCGCTCCCAGGCGGCCTGCACCAGCGCTCGGTCGCGCTCGCGGTCCTGGGTTTCCCAGGTGAAGCCTTCGCCCAGGGCGTGCCAGGCCAGGGCATCGCCAAACAGCTCGAGCGCCCTGGCCTCGCCCGGCTGCCAGCCGCCCTTGATGAACTGCACCACCGCGACCGCCTCGCCGTGGCCCAGGGTGCGCAGCACCAGCCCCAGGGCGGCCGTGGTCTTGCCCTTGCCCTCGCCGGTGAACACCAGCACCAGCCCTTTTTCGAGGTTGCGCTCGCCCACCCGCTGGCGCTGCACCTGTTGGCGCCGTTGCATGCGGGCCTGGTAGGCCTGCTGCTCGCGCTCGGGAGCCAGTTCGCCACCCGGGCCGATCTCGGCGGCCAGGGCATCCAGCTCGGCACCGGACGGACGCTCCTGGACATTGTCGCTTCCGCTTCCAGAGCCGCTTTGAGTTTTGCTTTGGGTGCCCCCTTGGGTGCCGCTTGGGCTCGACATGGGCGCTGGGTTGCGGCGAATCGGCCTCACTTTGGCGGCTGAGCTGCCGCGGCAGGCGGTTTCTGCGCCAGCAGCCGTTGCAGGGCGCCGCCCGCCAGCCGCTGGCGGCGCACCACCACCAGGCCCGCGGCGCTCACCTCGGCGGCCAGGTCGTTGGCCAGAAAGTTGACCGCGGTCTCGGTTTCGAACAGGGCGCAGAACAGCTGCTGGGGCAGGGCCATCGCTCCGCGGGCTGGATGCAGATCCAGCACCGCCAGCCAGCCCCCGGATTGCAGCAAGCGGGCACAGGCGGCCAAAACCGCGCGCCGCTCGCTGGCTGAAAACTCATGCAAGGCCAGGCTGATCTGAATGCCCGCCTGGCTGCCGGCCGGCAGTGGCGGCGCTTCGGCCAGGCCCTCGATCCAGGTGATGGGTAGCGCCAAGCGCTGGCCGCGCTCGCGGGCCTGATCCAGGGCCCGCGGTGCCACGTCGAGGCCGCTGACCGCCAGTCCGCGCTGGGCCAGGGCGATCGCCGCCTCGCCGCCGCCGCAGCAGAGGTCGAGCACGGCAGCGCCCGCTGGCAGCTGCTCAGCGAGCCATTCGCCCGCGAGGCTGCGCAACCGCTGCGGCCCCCCCACGCTGACGCTGGAAGCGGCCGTGACGGCCTCGTAGAACCAGCGGTGCCGGTAGGCCAGGGTGCGGAGCGGGCTGGTCATCAGGCGGCAGGGCGAAGCGAGCGGGCGTGGCGCGCCAGGGCTGCATCCACCGCCTGCTGCTGGTCGCGGCGGGTGATCCAGTGGTGGTAGGTGCGGGTGTGGATAGCCACCGAGTGGCCCATCATCCGGGCTGCCACCGTGTCGGGCAGGCCGATGTGAATCGTGCGCACCGCCCAGGCGTGACGCAGGTCGTAGGGCGTGATCGGCAGGTTGTAGCGGCGGAACTGCTCGGCCACGCGCCGGCCCACCTGTTGCAGGGTCGTGCGCCGCAGGTCGGTGCGCACCGCTGGCAGGGCATCGCGACCGCCGGCGAGGGTGCCCAGTCCGAACAGCTCCACCCAGTCGGGCTGAAACGGCCAGACCTGGTGCTCGCCAGTTTTGCTGCTCGGCAGCACCCGGATCACCCGGTCGCCGCCGGGGCCCAGCGCCGAGAGATCACAGAAGAACGCTTCGTGGTTGCGCAGGCCATAGGTGGCCATTAGGCCATACACCAACCGCCAGCGGGGGTTGGGGATCAGCTCCAGCAGCTGCAGGATCTCCTGGTCGCTGGGCAGTTGCCGGAACTGGGCCCGGTGCAGTCCGTAGCCCGCTCCGCGCTCGCCCCAGTCGGGGGGGAGTTCGAGGCCGCAGTGGCGGGCCAGGGCGCCCAGGGCGGTGGTGCATTGCGCGCGGCTGCGGCTGGCCAGCTCGTAGCTCTCCAGCACCGCCAGCAGCAGCTCAGGGGTGAGTGCCGTGACCTGTTCATGGGCCAAGCGGCGCAGGCGCCGCAGGTAGGGCAGGTAGGCCCCGGTCCAGGTGGTGCGGCTGCCGGCGGGGTTGCGGCGGCGGCGGGGGTCGCTGAAGAAGGCCCGTTCAAAGGCATTCAGCTGCTCCTCGAGGTCATCGCTGCTCGCCAGGGCCGTGCTGGAGCCATCGGGGCTACCACCTTGGGTGCGGCCCCCCGAGGAGGGGGGCCAGGCGAACAGGCCCTGCTCGACCTCCTGGTGCACCTGCAGCAGGCGTCTGTGGGCCTGCTGCAGGCCATCAGCATCGGCGCTCAGCCCCAGACTCAGCCGTTGGACCCGCAGCCGGGTTGGCTCCTGCCGGCAGGGCAGGGGGCCGCGCAGGCCGATCCGCCCGCCGCGCTGCTCCAAGCGCAGGAGGATGCCAGCGGCCGCCAGCAGCTGGTTGTGCTGCTCCAGCTGTTGAGCCAGACCAGCAGCGGGGATCCCATGGGCTGCCATCGCTGGCCCTGGCCTGGCGCATCTCGGCCGACGGTATCGTTGCTGCCTGGCGGCGGCCAGAGCACCACCGGCAGCGTTACGCTCTGCGCTTGTTTGCTACGCGAGCTTCGGCATGGCCAAGGTGGGCGTGCTGCTGTTGAACCTCGGGGGGCCCGAGCGGATTCAGGACGTTGGTCCGTTTCTGTACAACCTGTTCTCCGATCCGGAGATCATCCGGTTGCCCAACCCGGCCCTGCAGAAGCCCCTGGCCTGGCTGATCAGCAGCCTGCGGGCGGGCAAATCCCAGGAGGCCTACCGCTCGATCGGCGGTGGCTCGCCCCTGCGGCGCATCACCGAGCAGCAGGCCCGCGAACTGCAGAGCACCCTGCGCAGCCGCGGCGTTGAGGCCACCAGCTATGTGGCGATGCGGTACTGGCACCCGTTCACCGAATCGGCCGTGGCCGACATCAAGGCTGACGGGGTTGATGAGGTGGTGGTGCTGCCCCTGTACCCCCACTTTTCCATCAGCACCAGCGGCTCGAGCTTCCGCGAGCTGCAGCGGCTGCGCCAGGCGGATCCGGGTTTCGCGCGCCTGCCGATCCGTTGCATCCGCAGCTACTTCAACGACCCGGGCTACATCGACGCCATGGCCGGGCTGATCGCCCGCGAAATCGAAGCCTGTGCCGATCCGGCCTCGGCCCACGTGTTCTTCAGCGCCCACGGGGTGCCGAAGAGCTACGTGGAAGAAGCGGGTGACCCCTACCAGCAGGAGATCGAAGCCTGTGCCGGCCTGATCATGGATCGGCTCGCCCAGCAGCTGGGTCACGGCAATCCCTTCACCCTCGCCTACCAGAGCCGGGTGGGGCCGGTGGAGTGGCTGCGGCCCTATACCGATGACGCCCTGCATGAGCTGGGAGAGGCCGGGGTGAAGGATCTGGTGGTGGTGCCGATCAGCTTCGTGAGCGAGCACATCGAAACCCTCGAAGAAATTGATATCGAGTACCGCGAGATCGCCACCGAGTCGGGCATCAGCAATTTTCGGCGGGTGCCGGCCCTCGACACCGACAGCACCTTCATCACCGCCTTGGCCGATCTGGTGCAGCAGGCCCTGGCTGGCCCCGAGGTCAACCTCGATCAGGCGGCGGCCCTGCCCACGCGGGTCAAGCTGTATCCCCAGGACAAGTGGGCCTGGGGCTGGAACAACAGCTCCGAGGTGTGGAACGGACGCCTGGCGATGCTCGGCTTTTCCGCTTTTCTGTTGGAACTGATCAGCGGCCGTGGCCCCCTGCATGCCCTGGGTCTGCTCTGAGCACCGCCCCTCCGCACCGGGCTGCGGGCTGATGGCCGTGCTGGCGGCCCTGCTGCTCACGCTGCCGCTGTTGCCTGCCGGCGCTCAGCAGCGGCGCAGCAACGGCCGCTGGCAGCTGGGTGTGTTTCCAGTGGCCAGCTTTATCACCTTCACCAGCCATTACGGCAGCCGCATCGGCCCTGGCGGCAGCGTCGAGCCCCATTACGGCCTCGACATCGCAGCTCCGCTCGGCTCGGCGATTCACAGCTGGTGGGGCGGCGTGGTGCAGGAGCTGATCAACGACGGCGCCTGTGGCGTCGGCCTGGTGATCCGATCCGGCAGTTATGAACACATCTATTGCCACCTGGCCGGCAGCGTCTGGGGCGGCA
>Ga0194129_10002057_pt1 | contig 31074 bp, 24 predicted proteins | sample TA2KigCa35mmetaG_FD_150862 | JGI IMG/M metagenome (GOLD analysis project Ga0194129, IMG submission 150862) | Freshwater microbial communities from Lake Tanganyika, Tanzania - TA2015038 Kigoma Deep Cast 35m | ecosystem: Environmental > Aquatic > Freshwater > Lake | place: Tanzania: Lake...
TCTGGGAAATTTTAGAAACAGTAAATTTTAATAATAATCATTTTTTTAGGTTATATAACTTTTGAGTAAAGGAAAAAAATAAAAATATATAAAAAAATGGATTTTTTTGGGAAAAACTGAGATTTAAAAACTTCAACAAAACTTCAACACACTTCAACAAAACTTCAACACACTTCAACAAAACTTCAACTTTCGGTTGCTCAATATCTAAATCAATGTAAATATACTAAAAAAAGACACAGCTGTTGCTTATCATTTTTTGAACCATCGTATTGATTATAAATATTCTATTAAAAAAAGTAATACATTGTGTTAATATTTTATGAAATAGTTTTTCATAAAATATTTAATTATAAAAAATCCCAAAACTAGAATGATATTTGCACACACAACGGATACCATTGTGTGTGCAAACCAGTTCTTTATCTGGGAAATTTTAGAAACAGTAAATTTTAATAATAATCATTTTTTTAGGTTATATAACTTTTGAGTAAAGGAAAAAAATAAAAATATATAAAAAATGGATTTTTTTGGGAAAAACTGAGATTTACACCTTTGCACATTTAAAACGCCGATAAGTCTGTTGTAAAGATATTAAATAATAAATTTTCAAAATAAATATATGTGATTATAATAAATGAATAATTTGTTAAACTATAATTTGATAGGCATTGGCGAATTTTCACATGGTATATCAGAAAGTTGGGAATTTAGATTTAATTTATTAAAATATGCTATGAAAAACAGCAATAAAAATATAATTATTTTTAATGAAATGTCAGTTTGGCAGGCAGAAAATATTATGAATAATACTATTTGGTCTATTAAGGATAAAAAATTCGTAAAATATGAAGGAATTAAATTAGAAGAACCAATACAAAATAATAATTATGTTGGCGGTAAATTATGGCAATATATTAGTCATGCTATGGATTCAAATATCTTCTTAAAAATAATAAAATATATTAGAAAACATAAAGATAGAATTAAAATTATTGGTATTGATAATGATACAATAGATAGAGACTATGAAATGTATAAGATTATTATGAAAAATTATAAACTATCAAATATTAATTTTTTATGGGCGTCAAATCATCATATTGCAGATTTACCATTAAGTGATGATAATTTATTATGCATTAAAAATAAAAATCACAAATGGTTTGTAGGTCATTATCTTAAGAAAAAATTAAAAGATAATTATTGTATCGTGTTATCACAAGCATATGAAGGAACTAATAGATTTAATGGTTATTGTATGGGAAATAATTGTGAAAAAAGAACATTTCAATTAAAGTATTTTTATAAAAAATTTAAATATGATAAAAACAAGAAGTATGTTAATATACATAAAAAATATCAATTGTTAACAGATTATACTGAACCACTAATATCATTTTCAAATAGTTATTATAAAGGAAATAAATATGGCGTTCAAGACTATATGAATACCAATACATTTAATTATATATTATTTTGGAATGGAGTTGATGAATTAAATTAAAAAACCTTATAATTGAAAGGAAAACATAAAAAAATATAAATAATTTATATATTTAAAAGTCGGCGTTTTAAATGTGCAAAGGTGTAAAAACTTCAACAAAACTTCAACAGACTTCAACAAAACTTCAACAGACTTCAACAAAACTTCAACGGACTTCAACAAAACTTCAACAGACTTCAACAAAACTTCAACGAACTCAAATAATAAAATATTTAAGAATTAAAATATTGTCATAGATATATGTATATTTGTAATTACTGCAATTATGAATCGAGCGATAAATCGGGATTATCTCATCATTATAAAACAAAAAACATATATATAATAAAGAACTATATGATAAAAAAATAAAAGAGGAAAATGAAAAAACAATAATTGAAAATCAAACAAAGGAAATTGCGGATTTGAAACAAAAAATAATTGAAGTAGAAAAAGAAAAAGATAAAACAATTACTAAATTAGAAGCAGAAGCAAAAATTTACAAAGAACTATCTGAAAAAGGAAAAATACAAATAATGGAATTATCATAAATAACAATTTAAATTATGTAAATAAGCACTTTAAAGACGCGCCGTTGTTAAAGAAAATAACAGATTATAAATTAAATGGTATAGATATGAATGATGATACAAAAATAGATAAACTGATAGATGATATAGTTTATTTTTATAATAATAATTCTCTACATAAAATGATAGGTGACCATATAATTAAACTTTATAAAAAAGAAGACTTAAAAGACCAATCTTTTCATACAACAGATGTATCGCGTAGAAAATATGTAGTAAAACTGGATGACGAATTTAAATATCTATATAGTGAAACAGACGAAATAGATGATTATGAATTTGATAATGACAACAAAAATAAATCTAAATGGATAAATGATAATAATGGAATAAAATTAGGTTATTTATTATTCGATCCAATTACAAAAAAAGTAATAAAAATATTAAAAACAAAATTTAAGCAATATAATGATGAATTAAAAAAGAATACACAAAAACGTCCAACAAATGACGAAATAAAAAGATTTGAAATATTAACAGACATATCAAGAGAAATAGATAATGATAAACTAAAGAAAAGCATAAATAATTATATAGCACCTCATTTTGTTTTGGATAAGAAGTAAATTAAATTAATTTATTCAATACACTAGTTATTTCATTGCTTAATAATTCAAACTGTTTACTATCAACATTGTCATTAAGCCAATCATTAATATCTAGATTAATAGTATTCAATAGAGCATCGCGAATTTCTATTATTTTATAGCTATAGTTTCTTATAATATTTTTATATGATAAATTTTGTTTTTTGATAAGATTAATAATATATTTTATTAGCTTCTTTCGCGGTATATCCTGATAAGTGATTCGCATATCAGTATAAAATATGGACCAAAGTGCACAGAATCCACCGGGGTCGCCAATTTTCTTTTTTTTCTTTTCAACTACATCCATCATTTGTAAGCTAATTTTTGGTAAAAAATCTTTTGGTGGAATATAACTTTTTATTTCATAAATTTCTTTAAATTTCTTTTCTAAAATTTTATCTAATAAATCACTATTATAATTAAATCCATAAGGAGACCCACTTCCATATGGTTCAAAACGTTCAACTTCTCTCAATACTTTATCTAATATAATATAATTCGCATGTGATCCTTGATTTAGTTCTATACCTAGAGGCATTATAATAAATCGTTTATCTGTATTTACTAAACATTTTTCTATAAGTCTATCCATATTTTCAACAAAGTGAATTTTATTATTTGCCCATATAATTTCAAAATTTAAAAATTCACAATTATTACCCATAGCGATACCCATACTTTTATAAGTAGAACAAAGATTATTATTATTATGAAAATTAGCTGGAATAGTTGCGCAAGTATTCCGATGTTTTTTTAATAAATAAATTAATCCTATTATTACATCTAATGTAGAACCTGTAAAAGTACAATATTGTAAGTTTGTCATATTATCATCGATTTTGATACACATTTTACCTCTTTTAATTGGAAAACTTTTAGTAATACAGCTAATTCCATCTTTCATTTCTATTATATCTAATAATTTTTTTCTTATTATGTCTCGACAATTGTCTTTTTTATTTTTTTTATTATTTATTTTAATATCTACTTTTTTTAGTTCTTTAATTTGTTCATTAGATAATTCCAAATCTGTTTTACAAATATTTTCCCATTCATTATCCCATATATTTTCTTTTTTAATTTCTAAATTATATAAATAGGATTCAACTACTATGTTTATAAATTTATCTAATTTTTCTTTTTTTATATAATCAATAGGTCTTTTATCTTTATTATTTTTAATAAATATATCTAATTTTTTTTTTCGTAATATACTGTCATAATTTTCCCATATTTCATAATAACATAGTAAGTGTAAACATGAATTATATTCATTATCTTGTATATTTAAGTTAGAATGTTCTACTAAATAATCTATTATATCTTTCTTCATATTAGATGAATTTTTAAATAACATATGTAATGGTAATTTACCCTCAAGATTCCATAAGTTTACATTAATTTTGTAATTATTTGATATTAGCATATTGAATATTTCTAGATTATTTTCTAATATAACATAATGTAGAGCAGTATTACCATAAATATCTTGGTGATTAATATCTATATTATATTCCAAACATATTTTTACTAATTCACGAGAACTTAGATTAATAGCATAATGTAATATATTATATTCATGTTCATAATCATGACTATTAATATCGGCTCCATTTTTAAGTAATAATTTTACTATTTTAATTTCTTGTAGATTAACGGCAAAATGAAGAGGTGTTTCTCCACTATTCGTTTTTGAATTTATAATTATTGGTATTTGTGAATATTTTAATATTAAATTTACTATATCGCAATTCCGTGAATATATTGCCATATGAAGGGCATTAAATCCATTTTTATCAGATATCATAATATTTGACCCATATTTTAATAATTCATCAATAAAATAAATATTTTTATTTTTAATAGCATAATGTAATGCAATATTATTAAATTGATCTTTAATATCACATATAGATATTCCAATAATATTTTTATTATATTTTAGCAATAAATCAAATAGTTTTTTATAATTATATTTAATAGGAACATTTAAAATACTTCTATTTTCATTATCTAAAATATCTATTTTAATATTTTCAATTTGAAATAATTTTTCTAAAATTTTATAATTATTTGCTATTACTAAATAATTAATTAGATAAATATTATTATCATCTTTTGAATTTAAGTCTATATCGTCAATAGTAAGTTTATTATCTAAAATATAATCAATGGCAGTTTCAAATTTATCATAATTATCATTTTTTAAAAAATCAAAAAGTTTATATATATCAAAGTCCATTTTATAATATTACTCAATATTATAAAATATAAAATATAAAATTAAAATTTATTATTATTAATAATAAAATCAAGTATAAACATATAAATTATATTAATTACTTTTTTTTTGGCTATATGATATGGTCTTATTAAATTAATACTATCGTTATAATTAAAAAATTGAATATCGCCAATTTCTCTAATTTGATGTTGATTATCATCATTAATTTCTATTTTTCGGTTGCTATTATTAATGGCTAAATAATAAACATGCCGGTATTTTACTCCATTTGTACCAATAAAATCTTCTATAATAGGTGTTATATTTTCAAAAACAGTATAATCTTCTTCTTTGAAATCAGTTTCTTCTTGAAATTCTCTTTTGGCACATATTAAACTACTTTCTTGTTTATTGCGACGACCCTTTGGAAATCCCCATTCTGCTTGATTCCATAGTGGAACTACATTATTTATATAAAAACTTAAATTTAATTCATCTTGTTCATTTTTAATAATTTCAAATTTTTCCTTTGCTTTTTCATATTCATGTTTCATATTTGAAAAATTATGCTTTCCCCAAAAATCAAACCATAGTTTATCAAAATCATAAAGAGAAATATTTCTAATTTCATGAGGTGTCATTTGTTGAAATAAATAAACAATTCCATCAATATTATCAATTTTGTATCTACCTCGAATAAATTCAATATATCCTAATGTATGTTTTCTTTGTATCATTAGAAATTTAATAGAATCTGAATATTTTGAGAATTTTTCAATTTCAAAAAAAGAATTTATTCGTATTCCATAATTATTTAATTCAAATTTTTCACGTGTACTAATATATTCAACTAAATTTTGTTTATAATTATAAATTTCATTATTAAAATCAATTAATATAATTCCATAACTTGTAACTGGATCACGACATTCTCTAAATTCGTGATTATTTTTACCACAATTATTACAAAATAAATTTTTTTTTGTTTGCATTTAATAATAATTAATTTTAATTTTTTAAGCAATATAAAAAAATCAAAATTCATTAACTAGTTCATCTTCATTTTTTATTTTTATCTTCATTTTTTATCTTCATCATCATCTTCATCATCATCTTCATCATCATCTTCTGATTTTTTAGCATCTTCTTTTGTGTTATCTAATAATTCTTCTCCTTCATATTGAATATAATCATCATAATTCACTAAAGCATCAATACCAAATTCTTTTTCGTAACTTTCCTTTACTTCATCATCTGTTGCAATATCTTCTATAATACCCATTGCCATAATCATAGTATCTTGATCATTAAATTGGCGTGATTCAATGGTAACTTTCACATAATTACTCAAAGATACAGTAATAGATTTTCCATCTTTTTTTGCCATTAAATTTCCAGTTGTAGTGTCTATAAAGAATACATTTTTATTAATTCTATCTTTTGTAGTAACAAGAACATTTACTGGTCCATTATTCAATCGCATAATTAATCTATTTGCTCGATCAATTTTACAAATAATTTGTTGTTTCAATAGTGGAAAACATAATTTACATGTAAAAGTGACTGTAAATCTTGCGGCTGATTTTGGATTTTCAGCGATAATGTATCCATCACTATATTTTGTAATTTCATAAATTTTAGCAATAAAACCATAATCTTTGAAGCATTTTCCTTCAAGTCTTTTAATAAGATTATTCTTTAAATTTTTATAAATATTATTATTCATTTGAGCTGCATCGAGAGACACATTAGTTGTCAACTCTGTAGTAATATATGGACTATAATTATTAGAAATCATTATAAATATATTATATATTATTAATCAATATATAAATCAATTTTTATATTATTTAATTTCAAATATCCAATTATCTTTAGATTTTTCAAATTTTTCTTTTTCTAATATTTTATAATAATCTTTTAGTTTTTCATTATCTTTAATAGTTATAGTATATCCTTGAGTTTTGTTATTTTCTGTAATATTATATTCTAGCTTAAATTTTATTTGTTTTTTTAATTTTTCAATTATATATTCTTTACGATCTTCTAAATTATAGGGGAATGGGTATTCTGGATGATCGGCTGGCACAATTAAATAAGTAATTTTATTTTTTCCTTTTGCATATTTTTCTAATTCTGCTAATTTATCGCGAATAGCGTAACACATATTTGTTCTAGTTCGCAAATTAGCAGTATCTAAACCAAGTTCATCTGCTAATTTTATTAAGAAAGTTCGTTCTCTAGATGTACATACTCCACCCAAAAAGCTAAATACACCTGTTGCACGTTTCTTATCTAATATTTTAGGACGTTTTTCACGAATTTTAAATAAATCATTGAGTTCTTCTAGCTTTTTAGATTTTCTTCTAGATATTTCTTTATCAATTATACCAACATATTTAAATTCATCGCGTCCTTCATAATATTCCATTACACTATCAAAATCATAATAAGAATCATGTTCACCCATAACATCATCAGTTACTCTATCATCTTCAAATTTAGTTTTTCGTAATTTTTCACGTATTGCTTTATATTTATTGCTATTTTTTAAATAATTATATAAACTTAGCTTTTGTATATTAGGAATTTCAAAATTTGTTCTATAACTCATGGAGACATTTTCATTTTGACTAAATGGTTGAAATATATAATATTTATTAATATAGATTAAGTAACCTGTTCGATTATATTTATCTATAATAGTATCTTTAAAATTATTAAAATCATTTTCTGTTATAGGAATTAATTCATCAAGAGCTTTAAAAACAAAAAATTCATCAAATAAATCAATTTTATCTTTATTATATGATTTTTTTACATAACTAATAATTTCATCAAGTGTATATTCATATTTACGTATATATAGTTCTTTTATTTTATTTTTAGCAAAGTCAATTTCACCACGAGCAAGTGTATTAGTAAATGTAGAATAGTCTAATCCATCTTTGGTAATTTTTTTATACATTTTACGTTTTGGATCATAATATTCTGCATTTAGTTTTAAGTCATCGCACATATAAGTACACTTATCATAATCACATATAGATGGACATGGTTCTTTACCTTCTTTACCACAATCGGCAAATTCTACAGCTTCTTCTTCAAACATATTACCATGCTCATTAAGTGGACAATCAATTGCTACTTCTTTCATTACTCTTTCAAGTTTTTTAATCAATAAATATTTTTTCTCTGACTTTTGATAGAGTTCCTCTTCTGTTGATAATTTATCATCAAGACTTACAACATATTTATATACATTAACAAATGGAAATTTATTTTCCTCGCTCATTATCTTATAATGTGAGCACCATCTGATTCCTCTTCCCACTACTTGATCAACGCGGCCTAAATTAAAATGAACATCTAATATATGTACTTCTCCGACATTCTTAAGAGAAAGTCCTTCATTCATAACTTTTGATCCAAGTACGATTTTAATATTTCTACCATTTTTATTATCCACATGATTAAAGAATCTCGTCAATACATCAAACTGTTCTTCAGCAACTATTTCTTCAGTTTCATCTGATTTACCAGTAACACGAACAAAAGTAGCTGGTCTAAATTCATGTTTAGGTATTTTATTAATAGAATATTTTTTGGGATTATAAATATCGTAATCTGTTGAACTACTAGATTTATCTTCTGATTTAGATTTCTTGCTAGATTTTACAAAAATATTACTTCTTTCTTCTCCTTTTTTTAATTCTGCTTCTTCTTCTGATTCTTCATCATCTGTATCACTTTCTTCTTGATATTTATTTTCTTCTTCATCATTAGCACCACCATACATATTTAAATCATGTAGATTGAGAGAATCATCAAATTTCATATTATCATGCTCTTCATAAGTTTTCCCACAAAAATAACATACAGTATCATTTTGAATTCTATATGCATTATAATCCGGATTAAATTCCAAATAACCATTTTGCAATAATATTTCTTGAAAAATATCGATACCAACTTTTACTAAGTTAGAATAAACAAAAGCGGATTTTGGTCCTTTTTTCCCCCAATATAATCTACTAATTTTTTTGAAACATTTATAAAATTTAGCAGAAAAGTTTTTTAGATATTTTTTATTAAAAATTTTACCTGTTATTTTTTTTCCATCTTGTGATAAATATAATAAATCAGCATCTGGTACATTATCAAGAATATCATTTGCTATTTTTTTATTGAGAGAATCATAATGACTTCTAATTTGATTTTTTAAAATACTAATTCCTTCAAGACCGTAATACCCTGTAATATTTTTTTTATTAGATGTCAATCCAGGAAAAGCAAAATTAGCAACTGCTTCTGATCTTCTATCAAGTGAATCAGCAGTTTCAGCTACAGCTGTTTCGTATATTTTCTTTTGAAATTCTATCATTTTACATCTTATGACTTTTGTAAATAACAATCCATTAGGTACTTCACCTTTATCTACTCTTTTAGCAAACGTTAATGGATCGGCACCTCGTACATGAGAAATATATCCACGAGCCATATTTCTAAAATATTCTAAACCACCTTCTTTAATTTCTAATTCATAATTTCTTTCAGGATTATTAAATATTTTATCTCGTTCTATTTGTGAATTTTGTGGTCTAATAAAATTTAATAGTTCTACTATATCAGATGCCATATTTTTCATAGGTGTCGCAGTTAGTAATACTACTTTTAAATTAGTTGAATTGGCAATAATTTTTTTCAATGCTTCTCCTAAGTTATTATTTGTTAAGTGATGGGCTTCATCTACTAATAATAAAGAATTATTTAGATTATGAATTCTTTCATCTGCTAAATCTCTTTCAAATTCTCCTTCTTCTGTTTTTCTGTAAGTTACTTTAACTTTTTCATCTTTGGTAACTTTTTTATCTATAATTTTTTCACCTAATACGCGTTTATAAAAACTACGATAACTCATGATTCTATAATATTGTAGTGCTTGCGTAATAGCCAATTTTTGTTGTCTATTTTTTTCATATTCATTAATAATTACTGTTTTATCTTGAAATTTAAGATATGTTTCTCCTGTACATTTGGTAAGATGCTCCTTCCAATTTTCTTTTAATATAGAACCTGGAACAAGTATATAAATTTTAGTATTATACTTTTGAACTTGTGTTTTAAATTTTTCAGCAATTGCTATACCAGAACATGTTTTTCCTGAGCCAACATTATGGAAAAGCAAAATTCCTTTGTAAGGAGTATCTGGATTAATAAAATTGCTTAACATTACTTGATGTTCAAATAATCCAGATGGTCTATCACAAGTATTATCACGTAATTCTTTAATATCAGCATAATTTTCTAAACTTGGTCGCTCTTTCATTTTATGAAAAAAAAATTCTCTCTTTTTGTAAAGTTTATATTGAATATTTTTATCGGATGCTTCTGGATAGTTATATTCTGTTTTCATTAATTTAATTTCATCATCATTATTATCTATTGGTTTATCTTTTATTTCGTCGGAACTATCTGACATTTATAATATAATTATATAAATAAATTTTTCTAAAGTTTTAATTAAGGAAATTTATAAAAAAACTCTTCTGATAATTTATTATATAGAAATTATTATATAAATATGAGCAAAATTTATTCTTATGATGATATGGAAAAATTATCCCAAAAAATAAAAAAAATAAAAAAAAAAAAAAAATAAAAAACAATAAAAAATATAGAAAATTCATATGGGATATATTTATGTTTTAACGAATTAACTAATGACACTTTTATAAAGTTAGATAAATATATTAAAAAATATTTGTCTGAAGAAAATGTTACAAAAACAATATCTGAAAATAATAATATTATAAATTCAATAAATAACAATTATTCAAAAAATGACTATTTTTTTGAGGATAACTCGAGATTAAAATTTTCAAACAAAGAAAAAAACTTATTAAAAAAAAGATTATATGATAAAGCACTACAGGATAACAGTGAATTGAATAATTGCGATAATTACCCAGATAGTCCAGATAGTAGTCAAATATTTCTTAAACAAAAAAAAGTTGATAAAAAATAATTTAAATAATTTAATATATTAATATTTAAATGAATAACCATAAATTTAAAAGTTCAATCAAGAATCCTCTACTAAAACAAATTGGTAGTAAATCAAATGTTTATCGCAATGATAAAGATACTGTAAAAATAAATTTAGAATATCTTTTAGATTTTTTAAAAATTAACATCAAGACTCCTGTTATTAATTCACCAAAAATAAATACTAACGATGAAATTCATGATCCAGAATTAGGAGAATTTGTTAATTTGCAAGTTTCTTCTATAAATAGCAATTTAGATGAAATTATTGATGGCATTGAATTTAAACGATATGGTGTTATAAAATCAGTAATTGGTAAATTAAATTTTTATAAAAATTTATCTTTTTTGAGTTCTCTTGCAACTTGCATCAATGACAAATTTGTTAGCCTAGACAGTGATACACAAATTAATTATTTAAAATCACTTAAATTATATATTTATCAGACTTTTACAAAAGAATTTTATAATTTCAATAATTATAAATTATTAGAAAAATCTTTTGGATTTAATAAGCTTACTATTAGTAAGAACTTATATAATTATGATTTAACACAAAATGAAATATTGGCTATATCTGATATGTTTCATATTAATATATTTATAATTGATATTGCAAAAGATAAATTATTTTTTACTGGATTAAATTTTGTTCCTTTTAAAAAAAATATATTTCTCTTAAAGAAAGAAGATGATTTTTATGAACCATTGAATTACAACAATAATTTTTACATGAATCACACTGAAGATTTTATAAATTATTTAATAGAAAATAATAATAGAGTAGATCTAATTTTTAAATTAACTAAAGATAGTACATTTGAAATTTATAATGAACCTTTTGAAAAATATATAAATTTTTATAATAAAGATGTAAAACTAGATATTAAAAATAAAATTCTTGAACGAAAGATTTATAATATAAACAAAACAAAAGAACTATCTGATAATATTATTACAAATAATAGCGACAATAGTGACAATAGTGACAATAGTGAAACAGAAATTAATAATGACTATACTGAAAATAAAAATATAGTTGGATTTAATGAAATTACTGAAATTAAAAGTTTAAGTGACTTATCCAATGATGATTCATATTATTCAAGTGATGAAGAAATAGAAAAAAAATATACTAAATCAGAATTAATAAAATTAAAACTTCAAGAATTGGTACTTATTGCAAAAAGTCTTCATATCTCTGCTGATTATGTTGAATCTGATAAAAAAAAGAAAAAAACAAAAAATATGTTAATTGAAGAAATAATAAAAAATTAATATCTTGTTTATTTTATATGAAGCCAAATTATTCTATTACTATAAATGATCTCAAGTATAAAAAAATGAAGAATCTTGATATTTCTAAAATAAGTACTTTTGATAAAACAAATAAAGAAGAATATTCTAAAGAATTAGAAAATTTATTAAATCAAAATTTAGATACTATGGAATATCGACTACATGAATGTTTTATAAAAAATAATGGAAAAATATTAGATTTAAAACATCTGGAATTAAAAGAATTTCCTAAATTACCACAAGAATTATTTAATACTCTTGAAGAACTATACATATCAAATAATAATTTATTAGAACTTCCAGATTTAGATAAATTTATAAAATTAATTATATTAGATGTATCTGTTAATAATTTAAAAAAACTAAATAAATTACCCAAAAATTTGATAGAATTTTGTTGTTTTGAAAATGAATTAACAGATATAACTTCTGTATATAATTGCAAATTACTAAAAATATTATATATAAATAAAAATAATATTATTGATTTACGTTTTTTAGAAGGACATCCAAATCTAGAAATATTGTTTGCAAATTATAACAAAATAGAAGAAATACCTAAAAATTTACCCAAAATTCGAAAAATCCAAATTACTAATAATAAACTAAATAAAATTTATTCTTATTTTAATTTAATATATTTGGATTGCCGTAATAATAATATCATTCAACTAGAACACCAAGAGAATTTACGTGATTTAATTATTAGTCATAATAAGCAATTAAAAGAAATTCCAATCATGGATACTTTAAGATATTTAGAAATAGTATTTACTGGTATTGAAAAAATAAAATATATGAAAAAATTACAAGAATTAATTTGTATAAAAGATTCTATTAAATATATTTCTAGTAAATATAAAATAAATAAATCAGTAAATCATAATTCTAAATTTCTGAACTTGTTTTTTATTACAGATTAATTTTTATTAAATATATAAAGAATTATTATTATATTTTTTTATATAAAATGGAAAAACTTCCAACTAATATTGAAACAACTGAAATACCTAAAGATTTACCAAAGGGTTCTCTCATGATGAATACTAAAAGAGAATCTGGATTACCTGATATCATGAATTTAACGAAACAAATTATTGATTTTGTTGAATATGTCGAAAAACCCGAAGTAAAAGAAATGGCAAAAGAAAATACTATGATTTATAAGCAACATTTAGAAACTAAGTTTGAAGAATTTACTTTGGAATATTACTCTATCTATAGAATGCTTGTAGATGATGAGAAAAATCGTTCTCATAATGTTGAAAAACTCTTTAAAATGATTGACCGACTCCATAAAGTAGAATCTGGAAAATCTAATGTAGAAAGGGAATTTGTGAAAGTCCGTGAAGAACTAGCTGAAGAGTTTCTTTATCCACAATTTGGGGGTAAAGACAAATTTGAAAAAACTATGAACAAAAATTTAAAAAATAAAAAATAAAAATTTAATTATATTTATATAAAATAGCTATTAATAAAACTATTAATAACATCACTAAAGTTTTATCTGGTGTAAAATACATTTGTTCTGCTTCAGATGCAAACTCTTCTAATTTTTCTTTTTTATGGTGTTTTTTATGGTGTTTTTTATGATGATGCTTAGTTGCTATTTTGCTTGTTGCAATTGTTGGTACTCCTTTAATAGATATATTATCGAGTTTTGCATTTATTTCGGGTAATCCAATATAGTTTGAATTCAATAAATTAATTGACACCGGTGTTTGTCCGGTGATAGAATAGGTTTCTACTTTTGTTGGATCATTTTCGTACATCATTGTAATTTTAAAAAAAGTGTTGTCTGTTGCTGTTACATTTATAAAATTCGATTTACTTGAATAAGTGATTCCAGTAGTTGACATCGTTCCATTTACTTGTGGGACAAATGTTCTTTTATCACCAATATAAAACGCGACATTTCCTAACATATTTGATTTATTGATTTGATTTTTTTTGCTATCTTGAAATTGAATAGTATTACCCATTATATTATATTAAATATACAACATAATTTTTATAAATTAAAATATTTTTTTATATATTTTATAAATTAAAATATTTTTTTATATATTTTCTGTTAGATTCTAGACTGTTTTTATCTTTGGGCAAAAACGCTGAATTCCAAAATTTAGCAGCATTAATTTGTTTTTGACGATTCATTTGATAAGTATCACCATAGTAATTTTGTGCATCGATAAATCTAATAATTTCATTAATAGCTTTAAATTGTTCATTTTCGATTTTAATATTAAAAGCTAGTATATTCTTTAAAAATTCTTCATCCGGTTTCCAATCTGAAAAGATATCTACTATTTTAAGTTTTTGTTCTTTATGTATGGTTTTTAAACTATCCAGTAGTTTTTCACTAATAGTTTTAAATTCTTTATCTTTATCGTTATATTTAAAATCCATACATATAAAATATTTTTCAGAATTAGATGCTCGACTAGTTAATGGTTTAACTACTTCTACTTTGGTATAACAGGCTTTGAGAATTGCCAAAAATTTTATTGAAGTAATAGTAAAAGTTTCAAAAAACTTACATACAAAATGACCTCCTTTTTTTTGATTCATAATTGCTGCAACAATTTGACCAAAAATTAATCGAAATGCCTCTTGTTCTTGAATATTTTCATTCTTCCATTCAAATCCACCGTCTGCTGTAATAAAATCAGCTTTCTCTTTCATAGACCCGCCAAATAACACAATAGTTTTAGGATTTGTAATGTCGCCATTATCTTTTTCACGTGAACCACCTGCTACTTGTTTAGGATAAGTCTTATGTTGTATAAATCGTTGTGGTTTTTCTTTTTCGTAATATTTAACAAATTCTTTTTCTAATTCTGGTACATGAGTTCCTTCATCTTCTGGATGCAATGTTACGGCATAATAATTATCGTCTTTCCAGTATTTAGAAAATTTTTCTCTATAAAACATAGTAGCCTGAATAAAAGATCCAGGGCCTTCTGCTAGATGGGTACTTACAAAATTTTTATTGTCTAAGTTTATTAAATCGTACATCATAAGTATTTCCCATAATTTATAAAATCCACGTGATAAAATATCAGGAGTGTCTTTTTCTATTTTAAAATATACTTTAGAAACTTTTCCAATATCTTCTTCATAATTATCTATATATCTTTCAAATGGATTCATTACTTGGTATACTTTTTTCTTATTTTTAAATTCTTCTGTAATATGCATTTTATCTTTTGACTGATGTATAAAATGCTGAAATCCAAATTGAAATCTAGGATAATCTATGTTAGTAGAAAATTTTACATCATTTTTAAAATCAAAAATATTATTTTTGGAATCTATCAGATTATTAATAATTGGAATATAATCTGTATTTACTATTATTTTATCATCTATAGTACTATCAGTTTCATTACTGATTTCAATTTCCCTTTTTAGTTTACGACTTGATTTTTTAGGAGGCATTATTATATAATATACTAATATTATATATTCTATAAATATCAATTTTTATAAAATATCAAACCAAAATAATTGAATTTTAATCATTATAATTTAAGAATTATATTATATAATTATATATAAAAATGTCCTATATAATTGATTCACAGAAGAGTGATGTTAAAAAATTATATAATCAAGTAGATAAAAATAAAGAATTTGAATTTGCTATATTTAGCAATAATAATTTTAGTATATCATATCAAGAATATTTAACATGTTTAGAATTTATTTCTAAAAGGGCAAAATTTCAAAAACTTAAAGTAGAAACTATTAATACTCTTGATATTGCCTATTTAGATAGAGCAACTAGCACAAGTTATAGAATTACTCTTACTGGTATAGATATTATTAATAAATATATGAAAATGTTATATGATTGGAAAAATCATGTGATCTATAAAGTACTTATTACTAAATTTCTTGAAGGTAGTAAAGATATTACTATAATAGAAAAAGTTAAAGAAGCTGAAAATGTAATAGATTTAACTGACTATTCTGTCAGAATTAGATTATCAGAAGAAAATGATATTGATAAAGCTAAATTAGAAAAGTTAAAATCTCTTAAATATACAGACATACCAGATATAACTTTTAGATTAAAAGAGCGCGTTTCACTCTATATAGAAGAAACTAAAGACAAGACTATCAAAGTAGATTTAACCAAAACTAATACAACTAAATCTATATCACGAATAGAAAATGTTGCACCAAACTATGAACTTGAAATTGAATATATGAATAATTCTAAACCTAAATCAGATAATGATTTAGATACTATATTAAAAGAAGTAGAAATATTTTTTAAAATTATACAGCAGTCTAATTTTGTGATTTCTAAAATAGATGTTCAAAAAGTATTAAAAGAATATGCAAGAATATTGTCTCTCGATTATGATAAAATCAGAAAACTTGATGGTAGAAAACCAGAATCTCTTGAAATTCAATATGTGACAGAAATGCTACCAAATAGATATGCTGTTACAGATAAAGCAGATGGTGAACGTAATTTTTTAATCATAGTAGATAATTCAGTATATTTAATTAATACTGGTCTACATGTTAAAGATACTGGCATTAGATTAGATAAAAAACTTTCTAAATATAATGGTTCTATTATGGACGGAGAAAATATATTTTTACCAAAAGAAAATCGCCACATGATGATGATATTTGATTGTTTGTTTAATGGCGAAAAAGATGTAAGAAAAAATGCAAATTTCATGGAGCGTATCAAAGAAGCAGATGATATTATAGAAAATTGCTTTATTTTGAATAAACAAATGGGTTTTACTTATAAAGATTATGATAGTAAGAACAAAGCATTTGATTTAGAAGACATTGGTAAATTTCATGAAACGGAAATCAAAAAATTTATGGACAATCTCAATAATGATATTCAAATAGAAAAGAAATTTCCCCTAATTCGTAGAAAATATTTTATTGGAGCAAATGGTGCCAAACCATGGGAAATATTTAAATATTCTGAAATAATATGGCAGAAATACACAGAAGATAGTTCGGTTAAATGTCCTTACTTACTAGATGGTTTAATTTATCAACCATTGACTCAAGTATATACTACTAATACAAAAGAAAACAAATTTGTAGAATATAAATGGAAACCACCTACAAAGAATTCTATCGATTTTTATATAACTTTTGAAAAAGATCCCAAGACAGGTAAACCATTAACAGTATATGATAATTCAAACTATGATGAAACTATCGAAGATTATGTTAAAAATAAACCATATCGTATAATTAATTTGCATGTAGGTAAAGCACTTAATAAACAAATAGGACAAGAACCTATTCTATTTAGAGAAGAAGAAGATGGTTATCAGGCTTATATTTATTTAACAGATGGTGAAGTACGGGACTCAGAAGGAAAAATTATTAGTGATAAAACGGTAGTTGAATTTTTCTATAATGATGATGCTGCAGTAGACATACGTTTTAGATGGAATCCTATTAGAACTCGTTATGATAAAACAGAAAGTGTTATGAAATACAGAGTAGAATATGGCAACTATTATACAACAGCAAACAGTGTTTGGCGAAGTATGATAAATCCCGTATTAATGTCGGATATGATGGATTTGGCTAAAGGAAACAATGAATCTAAAAATGAATATTTCTATGATAAAAAAATAGAAAGCATACGTTCTAAAATTGGAAAAGAATTAATTATAATAGCTAATAAAGAAACTGCATATTATACGGTTAGCAATGATATTTATACCAAAAGTTGGCGTGCTTTCCATAACTGGATTAAATCATTAATTATTTATACACATTGCAACTATTTATATCAAGATGAAAGAAAACTATCTGTGCTGGATATTGGTTGTGGTACAGGTGGTGATATTAAAAAATATTACTACGGTAATATTGCGTTTTTAGTTGCATTTGATCCAGATAAGCATAATTTATTAAACTCTTTTAATGGAGCAGTAAGCCGTTATAATAATTTTAAAAAAGAGAAACCTAGATTCCCTCGAATGGAATTCTTTCAAGGAGATGGCGGAAGTTTATTAAACTACGAAGACCAATATAGAGCACTCGGCGGGTTAAGTTTCGAAGATAGGCAAACAATTGAAAAACATTTTTCGAAAGACCCTTCTAAAAGAACACTCTTTGATAGATTATCTTGTCAATTTGCAATGCACTATATGTTTAAAACTCGCGAAACACTTGATAATTTTAAACAGAATATTAATGATTACTTAAAACCAGGTGGATATTTTATTGCTACTTGTTTTGATGCCCAACAAGTAGTAAAATTATTTGGTGATACTGATAAATTCTCTAGTTATTATACTGATCAGAAGGGAGAAAAGAAATTACTATGGCAAATTGTCCGCAAATACGACAAACCCGAAAAAGATACTATGTTCACAACTGGATATGCTATTGATTTCTTTGGTTCATGGATGTTTCAAGAGGGCCATTATGAAACTGAATATTTAGTAGATAAACGATTTATAGAAAAAGAATTTTTAGACGACTGTGATTTAGAATTAGTAGATAGTGATATGTTTGATAATCAATATAAGATGCATAAAGACTTTATTGTAGATTATGCAAAATACGAAAGTGTAGATGAAACACGCAAATTTATGATGAGTGTCAAAGATTTTTATGATGCTGAAGATAGTGATATCACAAAGGGTCTTCTTGCAAATGATTCTATTACACGCTATTATGTATTTAGAAAGAAAGACAATTTTGATAATAGCAAAAAAGTAGCATCTAAACAAGCACGTATGAAAGTAAATAAGAAAACTAAAAAAATAAAAAAAATGAAAGGTGGTAATCCTGAGAGTAATTCTGAGAGTAATTCTGAGAGTAATTCTGAGAGTAATTCTGAGAGTAATTCTGAGAGTAATTCTGAGAGTAATCCTGAGAGTAATTTTGATGAATCTGAAAACATAGAATTATTAGACTTTGCCAATGATACTAAATATTATTTACCAGATATTGAATCTAATGAATATAGTCTATTTAATTCAATCCACGAAGTATTACAGACACATAAAATAATTCCAAAAGGAGAAACTTTTAAGAATTTATTTAAATCCCTTGAAATACCTATTCCTAGAAAAAATTCTAAAGTATTGTATGATAATAAAGCATTGCATGAGTTAGGAAAAAAGATAGTTATAGAACATGAACTTGATGGTGGAAATAAAAAGAAAATTATTGACGGTCTTTCTATAATTACTGTCGAAAAAACATCAAGTGGTCTGAAAGTAGATAAACCTAAAAAACTAAATAAAGCAAATATAGCTTTGTTGAAAGAAGGCAATATGTATAGACCTATTTATACAATAGATAAAGAATTCAACAAGAAGGCTCTTTTTAAACAAAATGAAGAATTAATTGAAAAACTATTTAATTTATAAAAGTTGATTTTTTTATTTAAAGCTATTTTAATAATTAATATTATTAAAATGTCTAAATCAATTTATCTTATAGTATGCGTAGACAAAAAAAATGGAATTGCCAAAAACAACACTATTCCATGGAAACTCAAAAGCGATATGGAATTTTTCAAAGAAACAACTACTTGTACAAGTAATAATACTAAAAAAAATGCGGTCATAATGGGCCGAAAAACAGCATATACATTAAAGGGTCCATTATCTGATCGACTCAATATTGTATTAACACGTAATCCAGAACATAAATCAGAATTAGAAACTAAAGGATTTATGTGTTATGATTCTATTGAAGAAAGTATTAAATATTGCGACACTTTTCTAGATATTGAATCTATTTATCTAATTGGTGGTCTTGAAGTATATAATTATGGTTTATCAAATCCAAATAAGATAGAAAATATTTATATGTCATATATAAATCAAAATTATAATTGTGATCAGTTTTTTAATATTGATCTATTACAAAAATATTTTTATATTGAAAAACTCGATATTAAAGATGGTTTTATTTTACATATTTGGAAACGTAGAAATAATCCAGAAGAAAAAGAATATTTAGAGCTACTTGATGATGTATATAAAACAGGACATAAACGTCAAACTCGCAATGGAGTAACTTATTCTAAATTCGGTAAGACACTTGAATTTAATTTGAAAAATAGTTTTCCTTTACTAACTACTAAAAAAATGTTCCTACGTGGAATTTTTGAGGAACTTAAATTTTTCTTACTAGGTCAAACAGATAATAAAATATTAAAAGATAAAGGCATTCATATTTGGGACGGTAATACTACTAAAGAATTTATTGATAAATGTAATCTCCCATATGACGAAGATACTTTAGGACCAATGTATGGATTTCAATGGCGACATTTTAATGCCCATTATATAGACAGTAAAACAGATTATACAAATCAAGGTGTTGACCAATTAAAGCAAGTTATTGAATTAATTAAAACAGATCCATTTTCACGTCGTATTCTAATGACTACTTATAATCCCGAACAAGCTGGACAAGGGGTTTTATATCCATGCCATGGTATTAGTATACAATTCTATGTAGAAGAAGATAAAAGTAAAAATTTATATTTAAATTGTATGATGCATCAGCGCTCAATGGATTCTTTTTTAGGTGCTCCTTTTAACATTGCATCATATGCTTTATTGGTATATATACTATGTAATCATATTAATAATACTGGTAAAGTATTAGAAAAAGATGATATTAATCCAGGTCGATTAATAATGGTATTTGGTGATGTTCATATATATCAAGAACATATTGAAGCAATAGAAACACAAATTAATCGAGAACCTTATATTTTTCCCCGTTTAAATATTAACTATAATATATTATCGTTTGATAAAACAGGATGTAATTCAATTGGAGAATTAGAATTTTCACATTTAAAGATCATTGATTATAAATCTTATGATGCAATTAAAGCAAAAATGATTGCTTAGAATTTATTTTTGTTATTTTTTTATTATTTTTGTAATTGTTTTTTTGAATTAAATAATATTTTGCAGATTTTGATTGATTATAAATTTTTATCTATATATTTTATTTATATTTAGGTAAAAAAAGTTGATTATTTTATAGTAAGATTTTATTATTACTTAAATAATAGAATAAATAATTATACTATAATGGAAGCCGAAATTATAAGATATCCTATTGAACTTTTTCAAAAATATCGTGCTTTAGTTAAATCTAAACCAGATATTTTAACTAATTTTGAAATCGGTAATGAGCATTTTCCATCTGCTTCAAGATTGAAGTCTTCTAATATATTAAATAATACAGAAATTAGGGCAAATCTTAATTTTTTAATTAATAGAAAGAATATGTCAGGTCAAGATGAAGAACTATATGACCAAATTGTTAGCAGACTTAATAAAATTTCGGATAAGAATTTTGATGAAATAGCAGAAGAAATTATGAAATTACCATACACTAAATCTAAACATATATATAGACTTGCTGAATCTATTTTAATTAAAAGTATTCGTGAACAGTCATATTCTGAAAAATATGCCAGACTTTCTCTTTCATTGATGCCAAGTTATATAGAAGTCAATGACACAAAAATTTATTTTAGAACAGTATTACTTACAATTTGTCAAGATATATTTAATGAACTTATTTTTGATCCAAAACATGATATACAAATCAAGAAGAAACAAGAATATGACCGACAAATTTCATATGAAACACTTGATTTAGCTGGTTTATGTAATTTTTTTGGACAATTATCAAAAGTAGGAATATTACCTTGTCAAATTATTTCATTCTGCTTTGAAAAACTTATCAAATGTATAGAAAGAGGAGATGCACATGATAATAAATTCGAAAGTATCAAATCAATGATTGAATCAAGTATTAAATATATAAAAGAAAAAGATAGTACTATCTATGATAATATGAAATCTAAAATAAATGATTTGTTAGAAAACAAGAAATTTACTAATATTCGAACTAAATTTATTTTGCTTGAAGCATATGAACTATTTTAATTTTTTTTATTTGAATAAATATATTTAAATAAATACCATTACCTAATAAATATAATTATGGCTAAAAAATTAATTACAAAAGAAGAAATAGATGGATATCTTACCGAATCAGATTATTATAAAATATTAGGAGTTGCACGTGATGCTAAAACTACAGATATAGAAAAGACATTTCGTAAATTATCTGTTAGATGGCATCCAGATAAATTAAAAGTAATCGACGAAGCATTGACAGAAAATGCTCATAATGTATTCAAAAAAATGTCAGAAGCAAAAGATATTCTAATAGATGAAGAAAAAAGAGAAATTTATAATAAATATGGTTTAGAGGGTTTACGAGAAAGAGGTCCTGAAATGTCACCTGAACATCAAAGTGAAATGATGAAAGAAGCATTTAGACAAATGTTTGGTGAACAAATAATGAAATCAAGTGTACCTGATTTAACTATTACTGAAGAAGTATCTCTTGAAGATTTATATACTGGTCGTCAATATAAAAAAATGATAGAACGATTATCTTTATGTATTCAATGTAATGGGCATGGAACCCAAGATGGACAAGAACATAAGTGTACTGATTGCCGTGGTTCTGGTGTGCAAATTCGTGTAGTCCATAATGGACATATTATACAACACACACAGCAAATATGTAATTTGTGTCGTGGTGGAGGTATGGATATAAAAATTCCTAAATGTACTCGCTGTAATGGGAAAAAATTAATGAAAGAAATGAAAGAAGTTACAATTGTAATTCCAAGAGGAGCGCATGAAGGAATTGGAATTGGTATTAAAGAAGAAGGTAATGAAATTCCTTATAATGAGCGTCGTAATGGTATATCACGAACAAATCTAAATATTAAAATTAAAGAAAAGAAACATAATTTATTTGAACGTGGATTTAAAATACCCGTATATAAAGAGCGACCTCATCCAAAAGATCTAAAAATGAACATCAAATTATCTTTAGTAGAATCTTTAACTGGATTTTCACGAGAAATAAAATTACTTGATGGTAAAACTATCAATTTAGTCCATGAAAAAATAATTAAACATAATGAAGTAATGGTATTAAGTCATATGGGTATGCCTAAATTAGATAATAATAGTATAAGAGGTCATATATATGTAGTCTTTGATGTAGAATATCCAGATGATTTAAATGCTACTACTAAACGGAGATTATGGCAATTATTAACAAATACACCATATAAAGAGTTAAAAGATGTAAAGAATAAAATTTATCTCGATGATCCAGAAAAATATAAATTTGAAAACATTACCAATCCTGATTTACATGAAAAGGGATTCCCTTTTCCCGGGTTTAATAATAATTATGGACAACAAGATACATCTGATGATGAAGATAGTGATTCACGCCAACAACAACAACAACAATGCAAAATGCAATAATTTTTTATTAAATATAGTAAGTTAATTATTATATTTATATCTAGAATTTCTTATAAATTATTTTTATTTTATTTTTCCGATACTGACTTATTTTCATCTTTAGAATTTTTTTTCTTTTTTTCGCTATCTTTATTATTTGATTTTGATTCTGCTTCTTTTTTAGCTGATTTTGTATAAAAATAATATACTATAATAAGTGCAATAAATACAATAGCAATATAAATAGTTTTTTTTGGAATGTCATATCCAAATATATTCATATATAGTGCGCTATTAATAGTAGAAATAGGAGCAGATAATGACATTGTATTAATACCCGTATTTTGCATTACTTGTCCTACTTCCATTTGCGGTAGAGATGGTACTATTTGTTGTTGGCCAATTTGTAGTGCTTGTTGTGGTACTTGTTGTGGTACTTGTAGTGACATTTGTTGTGGTACTTGTTGTGGTACTTGTAGTGACATTTGTTGTGGTATAGTTGATTGGGTAATTTGTGGTTGTGTTATAGCAGGTTGAGATACAACTTGTTGTGGCGCATATTGAGGGGGAGCAGCAAAGTGTTGTCCTAATTGAGGAACACTATTTTTAGGGAGAAATATTTGGTTATTTCCTAAAGATTGTGCTATAAGAGAGTTATCGATATTATCACCTAATTTGGAATCCATATATTTATATTATTTTAATAGATTATTATATATGAATCTTAACACACTTATATTATAATAAAATTGAATTTATTATATTAAAATATTGAAATAATTTAAACAAGTAAATATAAAAAATACATATAATTATGTTTAGTTCATTTTTTGAACCGATAAAATATGATAGAAAAATTATAAAAAGTAAAACACCATGGGTAGATAAATATCGCCCTAAAAAACTAGATGATATTGTACAACAAGATGAAGTAAAAAGTATTTTAAAGGCTTCTCTAATATGTGGAAACATTCCACATTTATTATTATATGGTCCACCTGGAACCGGTAAAACTTCGACTGTATTGGCATGTTGTTACGAATTATTTGGTCCAAAAATAATAACAGATCGTGTATTAGAATTGAATGCTTCAGATGAAAGTGGCATTAATATAGTAAGAAACAAAATAATGGAATTTGCCAAAAAATCTTTATGTGCACCTGATCCAGAACATCCATCTCCTGAATTTAAATTAATTATTCTTGATGAAGCAGATGCAATGACGACTGAAGCACAATCTGCATTAAGAAAAGTAATAGAAGAATATTCTGGAACTACTCGATTCTGTTTTATTTGTAATTATATAAACCAAATTATAGACCCAATTATTTCACGTTGTATGAAATTTAGATTCAAACCAATTACAAAAGAAAATATATTAATTAAATTAAAAGAAATTTGTGAAAAAGAAAATTTCAATATTGATGTTAAGATATTATCTAAAATAAATGATATTGCGAAGGGAGATGCACGAAAATCTATTATGATATTGCAAAATTTAAAGTATCTATATGATTACAATAATAAAAAAATTACTCATACGGATGTATATAATTTAACTGGATATGTATCTAAGAAAATAATCAAAAAAATATTTAATATATGTATTAATCCAGATAATAATTTGGATAAAATATTTAAAAGTGTGAATTATTTAAAATTAAAGGGTTTTCCGGTTGTATCTGTATTAATGACACTTAATGAAATAATTATAGAGACAACAAAAATATCTGATAAACAAAAATCTGATATATTTTATAATTTATCGCTAACAGAAAAAAAATTAACAGATGGTGCAGATGAATATATTCAATTAATAAATGTATTTGCATATATATTAAATTTAGTTAAATATCCAGAAAATATAATAACACCAGAAATTTTAGTTTAAAAAATTGATTTTTTATTTATTTAAAAACTAAATAATTAAAAATAGCTAATTATGAAAGTACTAGATATTATAGAACCCATCTTTGATAATCAAGGACATTTATACTTGCTTTATAAAGATATAATATATGAGTTTTCTATTGATAACAAGAATAATTTAAATTTATCTGAAATAATAAAATCAGATTATTACACTTATGAAATTACAGATGAACCATTCAATATTAATCCATTAAATTTACTTTCAAAATTTAATACTTTAAAAAGTAAAATAATTAGAGAATATATAAAAGAAAAAGAAGAAAATCCTGATTATGAATTAGCAGAAGATGAATCAGTTGATAATGAAACTCTCGAAATTATAAATAGTACTATGCAACATTATCCAGAAAATCTTGAATTCATAGAAGAACCTATATATGATGATGATCCATTATCAAACTTAAGTAGTGATTATGTATTAGATAATTATCAAATTAAATTTTTTGGTGATATTATTTTAAAAAAATTAAAAGAATTATATGACGACCCAACTAATTATGCTGAATATGATTCTTTCTTATATAATAATAATGAATTAACATATGTTGTAAAATCAAATATTTTAACAAGTAGCTTCCGAATATTCTTATATAATGATGGAAGAGTAACTTTAAAAGTATTAGGCAGTTCTATGAAATCTTATAAATTAGAAATTATAGAAGATAAAATAAAAATTAATTCATTTTATTAATTCATTTTGTTAATTCATTTTGTTAATTCATTTTGATAGTATAGAAATTATCTCCTTTTGCCTTATATAGTATAAGAGTATAATTTATAGTAGTTAGTATTTCTTTTATAAAATTTAATATATTATTTTTTATTAAATATTCTCTTTCTAATTTATCAAAAGAATCCGTACTAGAATTATCAGAATTATAATTAGCTGATTCTATATCTAAATAGCTTCTTATAGAAGAATAATATTTATTTAATATTTTTTTGTTATGTTCTGGATCACTTAATAAAATTTTTTCAGATACTCTTTTGAATTCAGTCAAAGAACCTAATTTAATTTTATATTTATCTAACCAAATATTCATAAATTCTAAAATCTTATCATATTTATGTTTATTAATTTCTATATGAAGCATTTTAATTTTTGATAAATATTTTGTCAATGATTCAGTACCATCATATTCAGGCAATTTTTGTTTATTTTTATTGATATTTCTGCTCATTTTTATTTATAATTTTGAATATTATAATTAATATTCAAATTTTTCTAGATACTAATTATATATGGAAATTATTAAAGCTGCAAATGATCATAGAGATTATACACATTTTTTACTTTTAAATCAATTAGAAGTAGTATTTATACACGATCCTAAAGCTTCTATATCATCAGTTTCTTTGTCAGTTGGAACCGGTAGTTATGATGATGAAATAGAAGGAATTGCTCACTTTTTAGAACATATGTTATTTATGGGAAATGAAAAATATCCAGAAGAAAAATATTATTTTACTTATATAAGTTCACATGGTGGATATTGTAATGCTTATACTGCAGGCGACCATACAAATTATTATTATACAATAGAATCTGGTTCTTTAATTAAATCTTTAGATATATTTTCTGGTTTTTTCATATGTCCTCTTTTTAGTCAATCAAGTTTAGATCGTGAAATGAATGCTGTAGATTCAGAACATAAAAAAAATATACTTGATGATAATTGGCGCAATTTTCAAATGATTAAAACTATTTGTAAAGAATCAAGTCCAATGGCAAAATTTAGTACAGGTAATTTAGACACACTAAATATTCCTAATATCAGAAACATTGTAATGAAATTTTATGAAAAAAATTATTCTTCAAATATTATGAAATTGGTTGTTTTATTTAATGGAGATAATATAGAATGTGCTAATATTATTGAAAGTATTCAAAAATATTTTAGTATTATCAAAAATAATAATTTATTAATTAAGCGTCATCATGATCATGATATGATAGATTGTAAAAAAATAATAAAAATAATACCAATACAAGATCATAATATGATAATTTTAGTATTTCAAATTAATTACAATAATAAGATAAAAAATAATAACTTATTAGAATATATTTCTTATTTAATAAATCATCAAGGAGAAAATAGTTTTTATGATTATTTATATAAGCGTGGTATAATTGAAGAAATGGTATTATACGAAGAATCAAATTTTGATGACTATTCTTTATTAAGTTTAAAAATAAAACTCAATGATATTAAAAATTTAGATATTATTTTGCAAGCATATGATAGATATATAAATATTTTATTAGAATCAATATATGACAAAAAAATATTATTATTATTAAAAGAAAGTAATTTTTTAAAATCCCAACAATTTAATAATTTTGAAATATCAGATGAGGGTGATTTTGTAAGTAATATTAGTTCTAATTTATTATTATATTCAGTTGATAGAAAATATTTGTTAAAATATAATTATCTTATTGCTAATTTTATTGCAGAAGAAGAATTATTAGAAGAATTATTAAATATATTAATTAGCATGACTTTGGATAATAATAATTATTCTATTCTTGAAGTGACAAAAAATAATAATACAGATAATGATTATTTAACTGAAAAATATTATGGTATTAAATATAAAATTGAACCATTAATAATTAAAAAAGATATAGTATTTAATGGTTTATTAGCATTTCCTAAATTAAATAAATATATAGTTTGCAATAAAAAATTAATAAATGGTGACACAGATAGTATACCTATTGTAATTAAAATGAGTAATAATATCTGTGCATATTTAAAACAAAATTATGATTATAAAACTACAGAATGTCAGTTATATATACAAGTTTCAAAAGATAATATTTATAATTCAATAATTAATTATATCAAATATATGTATTTTTGTGAATTATTTTATTTAGTTTTTAATAATATTATTTATGAAATGATTGGAGCTAATTTTTTATTTTCGTTTAATATCAATAGATCTAATTATACAGTTTATCTTTATGGATATTATGAAAATATTAGTATTATCTTACAAGAATTAATAAAGAGAATGAAAAAATTAAATAAATATATAACATATGATCTATTTAAAATTATTAAAACTAAATTATTAAATGATTATAAAAATAAAAAATACAGTGCTCCCCATAAAAAAATATTTGAATTGGAAGAAGAAATAATTATGGATAAATATTTTTCTTATCAACAAATAGAAAAAGAACTTTTAAAATTAGATTATGGTTTCATAGAAGAAATATGTAAGTTGGATTTATTTATAACTAACAAAATAATAATATATTGTGAGGGAAATATAAACAAAACTACATATAATGAAATTTTAAATATTGTTTCACAAAATTATAATTTTATTGAAAAAAATCCGGAAGAATACAATTTAAATATAGAAAAAATAAAAGAAATAAATTCATTAGTAGTTAAGAATGATAATTTACAAGAATCAAATGATTGTGTATTATTAGATATATTTATAAGCAATATTTATAAAGATAGTAATTGGATAAATGATTATTGTTGCTTATTAATATTTGATATGATTGTATCAAATGAATTTTTTGATAAATTGCGTACTAAAGAACAATTAGGATATATAGTAAAAACTAAAATATCAATAAAGGGTTTTTGCAATAAGCAGTTTTCTGTTTACCAATTTTTAGTTCAATCATCAGTTAAACTATGTGATTATTTAGAAAAAAGAATATTAAAATTTATAAAAAAAGAAATATCTGGAATATTAAAAGAAGTAACATCTGAAAATTTATTAGAAATTATAGACAGTATAAAAGAAACATTAGATAAACCTTTTGGAACTCTTACTGAGTCTGCTAGCTTTATGTTCGATAAAATAACAAATAAAAACTTTATATATAACTTTAATAAAATAATATCTGGAAATATAACAGAAATAACTTTGGATAAATTAAATCTTTTTTATTCTAAATATTTTAGTGATCCAATTTATACTTCTATTAAATTATCAAAAGTATAAAATAAATAGTACATATATTAAAATAATAAACAAAACAGCAAATGCAACACAAACAAAACAGCAAATGTAACACAAACAAAACAGAAAACGTAACATAAACAAAACAGCAGACAGCAACACAAACAAAACAGCAAATGCAACACAAACAAAACAGCAAATGCAACACAAACAAAACAGCAAATGCAACACAAACAAAACAGCAAATGCAACACAAACAAAACAGCAAATGCAACACAAACAAAACAGCAAACAGCAGACAGCAAACAGCAGACAGCAGACAGCAGACAGCAGACAGCAAGAGCCGTCATGCACTCCAACAAATACCACACACCTCACAACCATGTGCCTTTGATGACAAGCGTAAGCATCCGTGCATAGATCTCAAGGACCTCAACATGGTGCCAAACAGCCATCTGGTGACGCGTGACATCATTCCCAGTCGCAGCAAAGTATGCCTGGCGTTGATCTAACCCACCAGCACGTGAAATAGTGTCAGGAAAAGGAAGGCATACAACAATGATGTTGCTAAAGTCTTCTTCCCCTGCAACTTCCATCATGCGACGAATGAAGACAGCGGCGGCACGATCAAATGCCATCACAATTGCGCGACCCGTTGGACCATGCTCGAGCTTGAGTGTCGATGGACGAAACAGAAGTGAGTTCATGTTGCGACGCTGAGCTGTACGATCAGCTGCAAGCTTTGCAAAGTCAGCATGTTCTTCTGATGGATTCAACATGCGCCCATGTACCTCACATACATCTTGACCAATTCGAGGAGCTTTTTCGACACCAAATGCATCAAAAAATGCTTCATGGAGCCAATCACCCTTTTCGTGTGCCTGTGCCAACTTTGGAATTACACCGTGCAAATATTCGATGTAATTGTCAGCGGTCAGGTTGGAAAAAGCAGAATGCGGGTCAAATCCACTGATAGCACCATGCGGCAACGACACACCGTATGCTCCATTCGCTGCGTCCGTAGGAAACATGTCACGGCTCTTAATGATCTTTGCTGCAAGATGCATGATCTGTGAGCGGTTCATACCTTCATGGCACACTGGAATGATGTAGTCGTCAGGGCGAATGTGTAGTGCAAATTGAGCACCCGCACGAATATCATCCCAAGACGGCGCCACAACAAATGTGCCACGACGGCTAACAAACTCTTCAATCAGAGGGATTGTCTCTTGAACGGCACGTGCCATGCGTCCATACGCACTGCTGTCACGTCCTCCGCATTGAGTAGCTTGCCAAATTGCGTCGTCTTTTTGCTCACTGTAGTCAGCAAAGTCAACAACCTTGATGACAGGTTCAGAACAGAGGCGTTCACGAATAGCTACCAGTTTAGGAGCTTCATCGATGTCGACAGAGTCTGCACAAGGGAACGAGGTCGCAACAGAGGACATTGTCCAAAAGAAGGCGTGCACGCGAAGGATATCTGACGGCAAATCGTTTTGTTTAATATGTAAAAATAATAAGTTTTACAATAATTTTAAAATTTCAATTTTTTTTAATATATTAAACTTAAAAGAACATATAATTAAAAAAGTTATAATTTGCCTATAATTATTTATTTTTGCTAAAACATACGTAC
>Ga0194129_10002059_pt1 | contig 31060 bp, 20 predicted proteins | sample TA2KigCa35mmetaG_FD_150862 | JGI IMG/M metagenome (GOLD analysis project Ga0194129, IMG submission 150862) | Freshwater microbial communities from Lake Tanganyika, Tanzania - TA2015038 Kigoma Deep Cast 35m | ecosystem: Environmental > Aquatic > Freshwater > Lake | place: Tanzania: Lake...
ACAGACTGCGTCAATTCACGGCGCCATGCTCAGCGGCCGCCAGACAGCCACCGCTCTTGCCGCTGCCCTCACCGGCTCCACTGTCACTTAGCCGGCAACACTCATAAAGACCCAGGCTCAGCGACCCGGCCCACGAGGGCGCACGATTGCAACCTCGACGCGATGGCTGGGTTCGCTGGAACGCATGGTCAGGCCAAGTCATGGTGTCTCCACAAACACTCTCTGAAACAACTCGCTGTCCAGCACGCTCCCGAATGGGCCAGTGACTCGAATGTGTCTGATGAATCCACGCTTCTGACCGTGCACGACGAAACCAATCAACTCGGCATGAAAGAACACCGCCACCGACTCGCCATCAGGCGACCATCGCAAGTGAACCGACTCTCTGGCGGGTGGCGGCAAAGTCGCTCCTGCTCCCGCATGAGTCTGAGGAACAACTGGCGGCTGACCTCGAACGCCCGCGAACTCTGGTGGCGCAGCCACTCGATTGTAGAGCCAACAATCTGCGACTGGCTTTCGCGTATCCAGTTCGGTGAGATAAAGCCAGGCCACGCGCCCGTCATCCTCGACGACCGCCCATCGCCGGGAAATCGGGTGCTGCTCCGAAACGAAGAAGTCCTGCGATGCGGTCATATGGTGCGAAGTGTCCGAACGACAAAGTTTACGAGGCGGACGCGTGTGACGTTGAATCCAAAACGACGTCGCCGCCCGCTCGCGTGAATGGCCACAGTTCTCGCAAAATCATCCAATGTTGCGACTGCCGTCGGATCGGCGAAGAGTTCACGCTTTCTCTGGTAGTACGAACAGTAAACAAGTTCATCCTCATTCCGCGACAGTCTCTTCACTGCCGCCTTCGTTGCTTCAACAGATCGAACTGTGTAGTACGCTCTGCCGCCTCGACTCTAAAAGACGACGCCAGAGTCAAGATAAAATTGGAGAAGCGAACGAAACTGCTCCTCAATTTGATGGTCATTACTGTCGCTCATGGGATTTGCTTACTAACCTAGCGACGCCATGCTCTGGCGGATGTAGCCTGAAAGGCATTCCATCAGAGCCGTAGCAGACTTTCCCATTGGTTCAAGAGTGGTCGTTGTACGTGGCCTATTGTCTCTTATGCCGTTCGTCGCTGCATGCTTTGCGTCCCAAGTGTTTACGATGAAGATGTCCACGGAGTGGGCGAGTTTCCTCATGCGGTCGGTGAGGGATTTGTCGTGGAGATAATGGATTCTGACTCCGTCATATGCCTGCTCGGCAAGTTGACCAAAACGACGTGCGATGCGTTCCGTGAGTGAATATACCGCGACGCTCTTGCCTTTAAGAGCGTCGCGGATCGAAGTCGTCTCATCTGAAGAGTGCTTGTCAGAATTTTTGGGAATACCCTCGAGTAAAGCACCTAGACCGAGGTCCGTTGCCAACAGTCCCAGCAGGGACCATTGATCGTCCGATACTCGGCGGATCCACGCACGGCTTGAGCAGACGATTGCCGACAATACAGGCGACAGATTGGCATGTTGATGAGCCCCGGTGTCGATCAGCAAGTCGAGCATCGAAAGTGCCCAATTAAGGTGTCGAGGACCTGAGACAGTTTCCCAGAGGTGTTTCGTCACGTCGGCCGCGAAAACGAAGTCGTTGTTATTCGCGTGATGGCTGGGGGCTATCGTCAGTATGGCTTCAAGAAGTTGCTCGACAGCGCAGAGGTCGTCGGCACCAACCATCTCGTCGTAGATAAGTAGTTCGATCAGAGCGTTGTAGATTGGTTTGTTTTCACGTGTTGCTACGTTGTCAATCAAGAGAGCGCGGATGAAAACCGGTACTGAGTTCCTAATTGTCTCCGCTGGAGTGCTTATTCGTGACTGGCGGAGCAATTCTCCAACTTCTGCAGCGTTAAACGTCGGTTCGGACAGCCAAGCAGGAAGGCCGTATTCCAGAACCTGATTCAGGTTGGCTGAATGATTGCCGTGGTCTACGCACTGGAACCATTCGATGAGCGACGTGATGGGTTTTGGATTGCCAGCGACTGATTGCCCGAGGATAATGGTGAGTGTTTCAATCTGCCTGGTACATACTCGCCGGCCAAGTATTTTGCCGTGAATTTCATTTGACGCAGACTCAACAAACTGGATAGCTTTCTTGGCAGCGGTGGTTGTATCAATCTCGACCGCTGTCTCAAGCACCCGGCATACGGCGCGATAGGTCGGCGGTTCTTCAAGGTACAATGCGAACGCTTCGTCAAAGTTGCCCTCGCTGTACCGCATCTCTGCGAGGTCGAAGGCAGCGACTGTCTCCGCAATTGCATCATTTTCGCTCGTTGCTTCCAACTTCGAGAGAAGTGCTTTGCACCAAGGTCGATCTTCGTCAAGTACCTGGTTTTTGATCAGTCGCTCTGCCAACTGCCTATTCGGAGGCGTTGCTGCCGTCGCGGCAAGAACCGCAAATTTGATGGCGTCGGCCGATTGCAGGCACTCGGTGGATCGCACAAGTCCTTGATATCGTTCCCCTATACTTTGAAAACAGGCGATCGCCTTTCCAGGATTGTTCAACTCTTCATAATGGAGGAAAAATTGGCGGTAGACCGCAGTGGCAAGGTGTCCTGAGATTCGCTTTGGCCTGCGAACATGTAACAGATCGTTCAGGCTGGGCAGTTTCAGGATTTCAGCCCAGTGATTGAATGCCGCGAGGATATGAACCAGCAGGAATGCCAGGTTCGTTGCGCTAAGTCGCCCTCTGCTGCGAATCTCTGCGTAGATTCGATTGGCGGAGTCTTCGTTTCCAGCGATGATTGCCATGTCTACATCGCGGAACAATCGACCGATCGGTTTAATTGTGCCCAGCGAGCGGGACGAATCACGATCGCGAAACTCCATCATCCTGCTCAGCAGCAAGTTAACTCGCGACCGGGCCTTTGCGTCGAAGATTGGTAGTCGAAACACAAGCGAGCCGAAATGATGTGTACATAGTTGTTCAATGGGATCAGTCGACGATAGCGTAGCGAATTCACCGTTGAATTTTGCGTAGGTGGGACCGATGAATGCCTGCAGCGTCTCTCGAACCGACCGCGCCTGTCGTGAGTTAGCACAGAGCACATACCACGTCGTCTGCCGGGACGAGGCGTTAACTCCCGGCAGGCAAAAGGGACCGCTTTGCTTTTGGAAACGGCTGATCCATGGATCGAGTAAGATTCGGATTTTATCGTCTGGTGTACTCGACAGGTATTGCGACCAACGGATCTCATTACCTTCGCCAAAGAACCGTTCGAGGAATTCTTGCAGGTCGCTTGGAGTCACTTCGCACCTCCATAGTTCTCTTGAAAATGAATTCTCGCTTCAGCGATCGCACCGGATGATCGATCAAGCCAAACCCCTTCGTCGTTTATCTCGACGCCGTTATACGTGAGATTCATGGAGCCGCTGAGGTAATAATCCTGTCCGAGCAGTCCTTTCAAATGAAGCGTATCACGAACGACGACCCTTAAATTGTCAGGCGCATCGGAAGCGCGGCTGAGGTCTCGCATCTTTTGCAGAAACGAATCGTTGTGAGCGTCGGGACGAGCTGCGATGGTAACTCGAGACTGCTCCATAATGTGGGAGAAGACTTCACTTAGTCGAATTCTTCGTAAACCCCATGTCGGCACCAGGGAGGAAAACTGGCCAGCTCGATTATCGAGGATGTCGATGTCCGTGATCCAGGGTGAAACTAGCCATAGCGTCTCGCTCGGCACGAGCAGTTCAGAAACAAAGATGCCTTCAAGCAACTCGCGAATCTCTTCACGGCTGGTCGTTTGTGTCGTAAACGTCTTTCGCTGGTTGGATGATTGACCAGTCATTGCATTCCCTCAGGCAGTATCAGGCCAATCTCGATCGTTTCGGCCAACCGGTTGACACATTTGACTTTTGGGTGCAACAACAGGAAGCCAGAGTCGATTGGATGGGTCATGATATCCATTAAGGCTTCTCGCAAGGCTGGCAATCTGTCTGGTCGCGCGACAAGGATAACTTCGCTATCGCGAATCAGATATTCACTGGCTACTTCTCGCCACCCGGTCTCGTCCACGGAGACTCGCTCAGGTTCACCAACGAGAAACAGTCGCACCAGGTCATGTTCCGTTTCTGGCAATTGGTCGAACGGATTGTAGACGGCAAGCCTTGCACTTCGCGACACTCCTCCACGAGGCCAGAGCAAACTGAAGAGCGTGTTGAAACGCCATTGTCGACGATTGACTTCAATCGCGTTGTCGCCTTGATCTTGAATTACGCTATCGATCGTATCATCGGTGGATTCGAGGTATGCCAAAATCCTCGGGTCAATTTCTACGCCCAATTCGTCTTCAAGAACGCGCCATCTTGAGATCAATCGGTGTATCAACGCATCGGTATCGTCACTACTGCCCGGACGCAGGATACGGTTGGCAATTGCCGCGATGACGCTGTGGCAAGTGAATAGCCCACGCTGCGTCAGTGTCTTACGGAGTGAGTCGAACGCATCTGCATGAAGTTGATGGTCCCGATTTGCTGCGTCGCGATAAGCGGAGACTTTCTCCTTAATCTCGACTTCGGTAGGGGACGTCATCCAATCGAGCAGCAGTGTCAATTGCTGATCGGCGATTTCGTAGTCGGACGGGCGAAGAGCATTCTCTACCAAATCGAAAAATCGCCTCGGGTCTTCACCGTAGCGAATAAGGAATGATTCAATGATGCCTCCACCGCCAACGGTCTTTTCCGTGATCCAAATCTCCTCACTATCGTCCGTTGCTTCGATAGCCGCTGAGGGCCGGGGGCCCGGTTCGACGTCAAGCAACAGGTCGCCGGCATCGAGATCACTGCACACTTGCTGAATACCATCAAGGACCGCTGCTCCAAGCGTTACTTTGAATTTTCGAGTCAGCCAATGGGTCCAGGTGTCATCAGGTAACTCCCAAAGTGCTGGAGCGTGTCGCCGCAGTGCATTGACAACTAACTCCTCGTCCAGCAACTGCTCGAGGTCGGATTGCAACTTTTGCTGGACATCGTCAAGCGAGTCGTCGGTATCATCACCATCGTCACCGTTTTGAGTTGAGACAGCAAGACTTTGAAAGATTACTCGCAGGACTTCGTGGAGATTCAGGGAACTTGGGTCAGCCAATGAGAGTTCCCACGAATGTGCGAGCGAAGAACCCCGACTGATCGACGATGTTGCCAATGCTGATAGGTAAATCTGCGAAAGCCAACGAAGTTGAAAGACGTTAGCAACGCCTTCAAGAGTTGGGTCGTTTGTGACGGCATCGCGGAACCTCGCTACACGCAAGCAACGCAGCATTGCAGGGTTTTCAGGCAAGCGGTTCGCCAGATCCGATGGGACACGAAAACGGACTACGAGTCCGTCAACATCGATAGCAAAGCCAATCCCAATCTGTGTCGCGTTCGTTGCAGTACCGTCTTCGACACGATCTTCAATGAATCGCAGCGTTGTTTCGTTGGTTTGGCCATTGTCAAAATTGATCGTTGCTTTGGAACTCGTCGCAAAGCGACGGACTTCTAATGGATTGCAAAGGTTGTGAGCAAAGAACTCCAGGCCTGTGATCACAGCAGACCAGCATGACGGAGTCGGCAACTCAACCGAGGCTCCTGAAACACTCGGATTTATTTGAGTATTCCATGCAAGCATTGCATTAGAACTATCCATCACGCGGCCATCGGGCACGACCAGTTGGATTTCACGTGGCCGGACGCATCGAATAACCTCAGGATTGCCATTTGCATCAAATCGCTCGAACCGTCCGAGTTCGTCGTATCGGCTTACAATGTGGCGGAGTTCGAGCGTTTGGTCGCCAGTGATCGTCAAATCTCCAGGTTGCACCCAGTGCCTTGCGTAGGTGTTCATAACACCAAATCGACGTGACACCCGTCCTGGCGAGAACTCACGCATGGCTTGCAAGATGGGCAGCACATCGAGTCGTTCTGTGGAGTTTTGTTGTTGCGCTGGCGAACGAAGACTGACTTCCGGTAGATTCAAATCCCCAAACAATTGCCCGGGCACAAACTCAGGCAATGGATTGTTTCTAACAAAGTTATCTCGCATCTGCGGGACGTCGGCAGCGATTCGCCAATCGGCTCTTAAGCGACGCAGTAATGTTGGTAGAGCGGCATTCATCAACGCTCTTGGCGGATCCCAGAGCAAAACCTCGATGACTTCTTCAGACTGCTGTAACGCTTTTGATAGGTACCCAACAAGTTCGTAGTACCTTTCCTCCCGAAGCAAGAGTCCTTCAATAATGGCCGCTGCCGCCTGCTGACGCTGCTTCATCCTCGAAATCTTGCTCTCGCTACGCAGAATCTTGTCAGCCGGTCCCGAGAAGTCACGGTATACACTGCCCTTTGGCATCCCCACTTGCATCGACAGGCACGTTGCCATCCAATCAAAGAAGGCAAACACGACCTGCATTCTCAGCACATATCGATTACGGACAGGCAATTCTCGAGGAGGCAACTCAGGATCGAAGAGTAAGTCAAAACTCTCCCATGCCAGGCGGTCGCGGCCATAATCTGAAAGTGCAACGATGGTCCATGGCCGCATTTCAATCCGACGGCCAGAACGCCCTTTTCGTTGCAGGAACTGGGCTGGATCTCGTGGAGCCTTGTGCTGTAGTACTACGTTAACCTCAGGATCGTTGAAGCCAACTTCCAATGCGGCCGTTGCCACTATGATGTCAGCGTTAGTCGCAACACCAGTGTCCTGTGAACTAGTGCGATCCACACGGAGACTGGAGGTGCCATCCTGCAGACGATGCCCCAGCCACGTGCACAAGTTCCACGATTGACCGAAGCGGCCGCGCTGCCGCTCGTCTGGCAGTAGAGGGTTTCGAAGATTCGCCAGCGACCCATGTGGGTGACGCTGTAAGTCTGGGCGTCCCCAGCTGTCCTGCCCCTCGGCGTCGCGAAGGTTATAGAACATACGGTTGGTGACATCGAGATCGTCGGTGAAGACAAACTCCTTGGATCCATACACTTCCGATTGTGGTGCCGTATTGTTGTTCACGGCATCCAGCGTTCTTCGCATTAACATTGCGGTTTGAATCGAGGTCGAGAGCAGTGAACTCTGGCTTGCAGGATCACTTCGCAATGCGACCAGATACTCCATGCCGACACGATTAAGTTCGGTGGGATGAGGAGAAACCTCTTCAACACGAGAATCTTGTTCTCCGATCAGCGTAGCAAAGAACCTGCGGGCGTCGGCCAGTGTTGCAGAAAGCCCAACGAAGTGTGGACGCACATCTGCCGCATGTTTCCACCGGCGCAGCAGCATCGCTGTTTGCGCACCTGAAACTCCCGAGTAGGTATGAACCTCATCGAGAAGAACCATCGTTGGCTTCTTACCTTTCGCTCCACCGACACCGTAGACATGTGACATTTCCGAATCGCCAATTCGCTGATTCAGCATCTCAGTCGTTGTAAACAAGATATCTGGGGGACTGGACTGCAGGCGCTGCCGAGTCAGGATCAACTCATCATCCTCAGTGGCACTGGAGCATCGAGTACAACAGAGTCGGTGAAGCTTCCGTTGACGATCTTCGGTTCGCCAAATCATTTGGCCGTGGCAATCGCCGGAAGTACAGGGAAGAAAGGGACAAATGTCGCCGCCGTTGGCTCGCGTCCATCCAGTTGGCGGCTCGGGAAAATCGAAGTAACCCTCATGCTCAGGCGTGGCGCCGAACAATGTTCCAATCGTTAACTTACGTTTGCCGTTAGCGTGTAGAAGCGAATCAAGTTTTCGAGCTTGCCCATACGCTTCAGAAAGTTGGTCCTTGAGCAGTTCATTGCGAGGATAGACCGCCAAACACCGTGTCCAGTGGTGGCTGTCGATGGACTGAGCAATGGAAATGAATGCGGGAAGATAGAAGGAGAGAGTCTTGCCACTTCCCGTGCCGGCGCAAACGATTGTTCCAGAACTGCGATTGGACTTTAATTGTGTCAGGATGTTCTCGGTCGCTCTGACCTGAAAACTCGCAAGTTTCATTGACTCGCCGCTGGGCAAGGAGAGGATCCTGCTCAACACTTGGCGTTGCAATGCAGATAGTGGCCCTGATTCTTCGATTCGTGACTGAACCTGATCGGCACGTAATTCTCGCTCAGGCACTGTGCGTGGGCGAAGCATAAATCGAAAATCACCCACGAGTGGTTTGGCAATCTGCCAGCGGCGGTTCGTCCCTTGCATGTGTTTTGGGAAAAGTTGCCGGAGCCTCGCCAATAATCGGAGCGTCTCGCCCATTCGCGTTCGGAAACGCTGACGCATACCGTCCCGGAAACCGTAGAGCAAACCGGCCTCTTCAAGCCTTTCCTGAAACTGTTCTTCGTCCTCGTATACGCTCCATAAATCGTACTCGTCGAGAAATTTCTCACACCGATTAGCGATTTCGTCGGAGCTAAAGGAACCATCGACAAGCCCCCACGCAAGAAGTTTTGACTCCACGCGTTCAAGCAAGTTGAGGAATTCGAGTCGAGGGTCGTTAACCTTCATTCGCTATGCCTTCTGTCACGTCGTCCTGATGCAGTACTTGTCGGAAAGCTTGTTGTCTTGCAGCCACTTTCGCACTTCGTTTGTGAGGAGATCCAGAGATGCCCCGGTGCGAGAATTTGCTGCTTTGAGAAATTCCTGAACCAAAGGATCATTCGATACGGCGGGAAGTTCCGCAATCATTCTCCGGATGTCGTCCCATGTGACTTCAAGTGCTGCCATTTCGGCAATCGTTGCCGGAGGATTTCTAGAGATCTGCTCAGCATACTTGGCTCTCGAACGAAGTTGTGCAGTCTTGTTTTTAAATGCATCTTGTTGCTCTGCCTGGGCAACTTGGTTCATATCAACCGTCGGGCGTGCTTTTGGCAGATATAGTTCCCACGTTTCAACTGCCGCGGCACCTCCATCCTCAATAAACTTCTCAAAGGCCTTTTTCAAATTGGAAAAATCCCGTCCTCGGGTAATGCTAAGTGGATCGGAGTTTAGTGCCTCCCGGATCGCCTGAACTCTCTCTACGCATTTCGATGAGTCCAGTTTGCCCATGATCTTCGAGCGACCTGCAACCGCTTTCAGAGAATCTGACACCTTCAAGACATCGTCGCGCAGATTGATCAGTTCCGCACGCCGTGCTTCGAGTTGTTCAACGATTTTCTCCCGCTCTTCGGCCTTCGCGACCTCTTCGAGTTGCATCCTGAGTTTCTTGCATTCTTCAGCGATCATGCGTTTTCCTTTTGGTATGGGGTTACCGCATCTTCGAGTTCTCTTAGAATCTCATCAACATTCGCTTTCTTCATTTCAACCACCTCGGGCGTCCACGCCAGAATCTGGCCTTGGGCCTTGTTTGCCCGTTCTTTCAGAAACCTTGAACATGTTTCAGCAAATTCCACAAGTACTGCAAACGTGTCGATGTCCAGCCTGGCAATCGCACTCATTCGCATGGGCAGATCATCGCTAGAAGCAATCGCGTCGATTTGCTCCCCAACATCCTTCACCCGTGCCTCTTTGAACTTTTCGGCGAGTTTTCGCACCTGACTAACCGGAACATCGCCCTTCAGCCCACGCTGCTCTGAAAGTGAACAGACTTCTTCCAAGTCTTTAAGCAACTCGTTCTTGTTGTACTCCTTGCCAAGTTCCGAAATAACCAGTTCCGACTGCTGAACAATCCACTTTCGGCGGTTCTCTATCTTGGAATCACCAAACCGTACGATCAAATTGACGTGCCTGTCTATGGCCTTCAATTCTTCAGGAGCACTGTTTGGAATCGCCGGGAACTTTTCAGTGACTTTCCAAGTCTTTCGGAAGTTCTGCACCACATCCAATAGTTGTGAGGCATCCACGGCGTGTGGCGTCTTTCCGGTCCCCTGAAAGGCCGCGAGACGTTCGAGCAACTCGTCCTGCAACAGCCTTCGATTGGCTTTCAGTTCATTGAGGAAACCGGTCCACTCCGAATCGTCGTTTGGCTCCCCTTGCTCTGCCGGTGCGCCAAAAATCGCATCGACTTGGCTGGCATCATCTGACTTGTGGGAATGCTCCACACTCAGCAATCGAGCCTGCCACAGTAACGCAGGAACCAACGACGGCACCGGACACCCGTCGACATGTTTGTATTTTCCTCGAATCCACCGAGTCGCATTCTCCAGATGCCCCTCAACGAAATTTGTTACCGCGATGTAGTCCTCATCGGCAAAATCGTAGTTCCATCCGTCGTGATGTTCATATCGCAGCATCGCTCGAATGGCCGCAAAGATATGGTTTGCGATTTCAGTGTCGCTGAAACTTTCGTCGCTCGCTACAAGTACAAATGCTCGCTCCGGGTCTGGGGGGTTTCCTCTGGCTCTGGGGAGGTAAATGCTTGTCGCATAGGTCGCCGTTGAGGGCCTGATGGGGCGGAGCAATTCAGCCTCCCAATTTATGGAATGCAGAATGTGCACATTTATCCAACTGCGAATTCGGTTTGCATCCACCTGACCGAGAACGCCGCCTCCACGCCATTCGTTAAGCTTGTCAACAAACTGCCGAATCGCGGGCGGTTCGCGATCAACGGCGGCGTCGACCTCCTCTGACGACTGGTACCTGGTGTCTGCGACCACAGCCTCTTTTTCACTGCTCAACGGCTTTAATCGCTCCGGAGTTAGCGTCGTTTTGCTGCCATCAAGGTGCGGAATACCGAATGACTCGAAAACACCCGAGGGAATTGTCGCATCCGCCAATCTTTCCGGCTGCCCTCCCCAAAACTGCAACAAGTACAAATATTGATCTCTCCGAAATGGGTCACTCACCTTTCGAGAAACCTCTGCGGTTAGGTCTGCCGAAATTCTTGTTTTGGGATAGCCGAGAAACAGCTGCGGCGGAAAGGTTTGTCTTTCAAAGTTGGCTCTTCCATCTTTCACTACCGGCAAAATGATCTCGTTGATCACACTCCGAGGATGAAACTTCAGACGGCCCTGCTGATCTCGCAATCGCCAATCGGCGATGGTGCAAATAGCCAAATGATTGAAAGGAAAGAGACTGTATTCGTCGGCAGATTGTCCAAAACTCGCAAGCAAACCAAGTTCATCTTGTTCTGGAGCCAGATACTCCATGGCGTTAGGTGCCTTTTTTCCGACATTCTTTAAATCTTTGTAGTGGGTTTCCAGCCTTGTTGCGCCGATCCTCGCTGCGTTTACATATGCCGCAACAAAATTGCCAATTTGATTCTTGATGCTGTCTTCGGACTCCCCCTCGCCCGATTCGATCCACCAACCGTGAACTGCTCGCGTCTGGACAGTTTCAAGGTTTGCCGAGAAGAAATAACCGTCAGTCACAGCGAGCGCGGTTCTGATCGTACAGGCTTCAGACTTACCTCCCGCTTGGCCTTCCCGAAGCATTGCATCCAGAAGTGCTCGCTGCACACCGGCAAGAACAGCAAAATCCTCAACCAGCAGAACCAATTCGCGTCCATCCGCAAGGAGTTGTCGCCGAACCTCGTAGAACAGTTCCGATAAAGACGTGTCTGCTGGGGTCGCCAATGGCGCGATTGCGTCGTCGACGATGCCATTGAAAAGTGCAACAGCTTCTTCCAGCAATTTGGTACTTGTCGTTCGCTGAAGTTTCTCCAAGTACTTTCCAGCAATGGGTCCTGCCTCTTTAATTACACTCGCGAGCTCATTGGGGATCAGAAAGTCCGCGTTCTCGAACTGACGCCGTGGCGAATTTGTCTCGGAAGTGTCTTTAGTCAGGTGGCGAGAAAGCTCCGAGATGATACCGGCTCGAGATGGTGTCCCCTGCATGAACAAAACCTCTGTCGCAGGATCCTTGAGCAGCGAAGGCAAAGCCCTAGGGTCGCCATGTCCTATCCATAATTGATCCAGTTTGCTCAGTTCTCCGCCTGTTTCTCGGACCTTTTGTTTTCGCTCTGAAGCGATAGCGTGATTTCTTTCAATCGCCGTGAGCAACTCGGCGCGAATTCGCTGTTTCGCACCAATGTCATCCATTTGTTCTCGAGCAGCTTTTAATTGCGCGCGGATTTCTGCGTATCGTGCGCCTTCAAGCCCATCCAGAATTCTACCAAGCACGGATTTCAAGCTGGAACTCTTGGGAATTAGTATGACATGCCGCTTATCACGATCCTCACGTTGCCGAAGCTGAATCTTGAGCCAGCGAACCAAGTGTGACTTCCCGATGCCAGACTCGCCTAAAATTGGAAGAATTACACGGCCACTGGGCTCGTCACGAAGAAACTCCTTGAGGAGTTGACTCTGGGTTCTCTTTTCGGATTGCGAGGTATTGAAGCTGCGGCGAATGAAACGCATCTCTTGATGCACGGCAAGAAACACCGCGTCTGACGGATTCTCCGCCTCGGGTGTGATGCACTGCAAACAGTCCGCCTCAGTAGGCCAGAATCTCAAAAGATTCATGTCTCATCTCCGATTTGAACATGGGTGACACTTTGAACAGGACGTTCACCACGTCCGATAAGTCGCAATTGTGTATCGGAATCCGAACGCTTTTCCAGTCGAAGAACACCTTGCGCACTTAACCGCAGCAGAGCACGTGACAATGACGTCGAAACGTCGATTGAGGATGGAGCCTTCCACTTCTCTGGGCGAAGCTTACCCTCCACTTCCTGGCGATATTCACCACCATCGAGGACCGGGACAGACTCAGACAGACGATCCAGAAATTCCCTGATGGGCAGGTCTTTCTCCTTCAGAAGCAGTGCCTTCGCGACACCCAAAACTGCAGGTGTGGGATCCGTTATGTAACCGCCCGACGCCTTTCCTGACTCAAATCGACCGAAGCCGAGAAATGTTGCCCAGGAGACATAACCTGCCCAACGGGTATCGTTTTGAAACAGAATCACTTCAGCTGAACTCGCCTGTTCGAGGGCCTTTGGTTCAACTTGATTGGTATAAGACGTTGGAATGAACTGGTGAACATCCTGGGCAAGCATCCACGAAACAGCACGTGAAAAATCTGCTGATCTATTCTCTTCATCACTCCAGAAGTTCTTGTTATTCACGCGAGAAAGTACAGTCTCCCGAGCAGTTTCGGCAACTGCACCTGCAGTTACATGTGCCTTTCGCAGCCTCAATCGGTAATCCTCAGCGACTTTTACTTCGTCTTTTTCGGTTAATGTGAATAACCCAAGTTCTATCCATCGGTTGAGCGTCTTCGTGGCCATATCCTGCCTTCCATCACCAAGCGATTTCGGGCTGCAGATATCAAGCAGTTTGTTCTTTGACATAGTGCCGAGCATCACACTAGTTCGCACCAGCGCGACTAAGACGCTAACAAGCCCATCACTGGGGCGGTTCAAAATGCTCATTACTGCCCTAACCTCTGGATTAAGTCGTAGTCCCGAACATGGTGATGCGTGCTAAAGAATTGTCGCCCTGTTTCTGGCTCAATTGCATCTTCGGGAGCAAATATAATGTGGAATGGTCGCTCCATATTGACAAGTGCTCGAGGAATGTTGGGCGTCTCCCCAGCAAACAGAAACGTTGCTCGCGGCACGCGAAGATCGTTTTTTTTATGATCGTGGGAAGTCAGCAAATTAGACACGACGAAGCGGCGCGGTGAGAATTCGTGAAGTCGTTTCCAGTCACGCTTGGTTTTCCAGTGCTCAGGCACAGCAACTTCATCAACACCTCTTGCGACGAGTTGCTGGATAAAATCAAAGCATAACCGTACGAGATCGCGTTCATTGAATGATTTGTCCACTCGGACAAAAACTACAGGAGACTGAACGCGAAACAGTGACTGCAGATCCTTTACGTCACCATGGTCTATGCATTCGACAAGGTCGGGTTCGGGATGACTGAACCGCAGGCTTGCTTCGACTTTGTTTGCTCTACACACCGAACAACCCGAGCACCAATGTTCAGGTGAAGGACCGCCGTTGTTTGTTCGTACGGTGTAAGTCTCTTTGAGAAGTCCGCCGATCTCAGTCTTGCCAGCCAGAAGTTGATTAATCCGATCAAAGGACTCAGTGCTTGCCAAGTGCATTCGAAGTCGCTCGGGTTGAATCACCGTGTCCCAAAGATGCTCATCACGATGCCCTTCTTTGAGGACTGTCAGATACGCCGTTGCAAAAAACTCGTCCATGATCTGTTGTCGTCGCGATTCAAACTGCTCATCAGTTTCACCATCAATGCGTTCGACACTCGGAGGTTCCTGTGATTCCAAACGTATAATTCCCGCTCTGTTTAACAGCACTAATGTGCGAAGATTCCAAGCCACATTTGCATCACTATCTTGCTGAACGTGAGTCGGTCGAGTCCGAAGGCTTACTTGCCATACTTTCTCTTTACTCAAGAACTTGCCAGCGTCGATCATATCAACCCAACGGTCTCGTCCCTTTTGCAAAGAGATGATTCGCTCCTGACTGATTGATTTGGCCGTCGACCTGTCCGCGTCGTCACATGGCAAAAGAAAGGAGACCGAAGCGAAACCATCTCGCCCAGCACGTCCAACCTCCTGATAGAAACGATCAATAGATTCTGGAATACAAGCGTGGATCACCGCACGAACATCAGACTTGTCCATGCCCAAACCAAATGCGGAGGTTGCGACAACGCAATCAATTCTCCCAGACCGCCAAAGATCAATCACACGCTCCCGTTCTTGATTGGAGGTTCCACCGTGAACACAACCACAACGCTTAATGCCCAATTCATGAACTGTTCGGTACCACGCATCAGCATCGCGTTTGGTCGTTACGTAGAGCAAAAAGGGACGCGGTACAACCCTAATAAGTTCGATAACTTTTTGATCACGCTCAATCTTCGTCTGAGAATTTGATAGCCAGTACTCGGGTTCTGGACGCAGAGCGACAGCGTTGACTGAATCAAACATTCCATCTGAAAAGAGAGTCTCAAGCACATCAAAACTCTCCTGCGTTAAGGTTGCAGACAATAGTAGTGTTTTGAAGGCCAAGCCGGGCGGGCAGCGTTTGACAAGATCTCGTCGCAAACCGCTCATCGCTTGAAACTCGGGGCGAAAGTCGTTGCCCCATTGCGCAACAAGGTGAGCTTCATCCACGACAAAGTACCGGAGTAACCCTAGTTGAGCGGTTTGATACAAAACTCGACTGAGTGAACCAACGAAACTCTCCGGTGAAGTGATAAGAATTCGTTGGGAATTCAATCTCAGTCGCTGAGCAATTGACTTTCTCGCGTCGTCAGACAATCCACTGTGCCAAGCCATTTCCGTTGGAAGTCCGCCGGGGACGTGGGGATACTTTTCAAGAAGTTGCCTCTCTTGATCGATGGCCAATGCAATAGTTGGCGTAATCATCACCGTAAGTTCATTAGGATTGCTTAGCAGTGCCGGTGCCCACGCAACAAGACTCTTCCCAGTCCCGGTCGGCAAGTTTACCACCAAGGTCGCCCCGGGCTTTAAAAAGAAGGCAGACCTAATCGCTAGCCGCTGTCCGGGCCCTTGGTATCCGGAAAACGGAAGTTTCAGACCATGCTCTAAAGCTGTGTCGAGTGCGAGATGTGGTGAAGTCGGCCAGTCGTTTCGGCGGAACTCCTCACGAAAACTTGCGATGAACGGTCCACACCTTTCACTGTCCGGTAACCACCGCGCCGACCAATTCCGGGTTGCTTTCACCAAGTATGTTGCAAAACCTTTACCAACAACCTGGACGTCCGATGCCTTCCACAGTTGCTCATCAGGCCAAGGTTTCAAGGTTGGAACTGTGAGGATATAATTTGTGCCATCAGCGCCGACGAGCACACCCCTTCGTAATACATGCCGGACCAGTCCAGCAAGATCGCCGGGCCCAACGGACTCTTGATCATTACAGAGCGACAAGACCGCCCGTCGCAGTTGCTCACAACTACGATCCTGGAGCGATTGCTGAAGCCCATGCGTGTTCGGCAGTTCGCGAAGAGCCTCTTGAATCAGGTCAAAGTCGCTCAATCTGCATCCTCAGTATTACGTTCTGTTCTGGTGAAGGGGACTTGATTTGATAGAAACACTGCACCGACGGAATCAGCCCGGACTTCCGGGTTGCGAAATGCTTCCACCTGCGCCTCAAAAAACTCAACCTCAAAGGCTAGTTCCAATTCCAGCGATGATTTCGAATCACCAGTTGCCATCGCCAGTCGTGACCGGTATTGCTGTTGTATCTGGCTTGCCTTTCGTTGCGCCTCTGTCACACATTGTTCCGACCATTCAGGCAATCTCGACTGCTCCCTAAGCAGTTTTTCTGAGCGTTTACGAGATGCAAAACAACGATCCTTCCACAAGGACATGTCGTAAACAGACGATGCCGAATTCCAGCGACCTCGATTGAGGTTGAAGTCTTGGCTACCGGGAATACGACTTTTGTTGTATGGTGGTTCGAGCAGCGCAAGTCGCTCTTTGTCCACTACTCGCTCCAGATCCGCATCAAGCCACATCGGAGTAAATCTGCGTCTCATGATTGCCCAACTGCGACGCATCAACGCCTTGTGGCTTACCCCTGTGTAACGATCGCACAGTTCATGAAACGGACGCGGGTCTGGCGAAACGATGTAATCGAAGCGAAAATAGACTTCTGGGTCGTCAATTGGCCGGTAGTTGTCCAAAAAACGCCAGAAAGCATAGCAAACGCCGCGATCATCCCATCGAGTAAAGGCTTCAAGTGCGTCCACAAACGGATCGCCAATCCGCAAAAGCCTACACGAGCGTTTCTGCGCCACAACTCGATCGAACGAAAACGGTACGGTCGCAAAACGAGTCTGATCTCGAGCGATCAAGGTATCGTCAATTGCACCGAAAAAAAATCTTTGAAACTCAGCCGCCGGTATCAGAGTATCTCGTCCGGGATGCCGTTGCTTTCCAGAATCATCCTTACGAGTGAATTCGTAGGAGAATACAGCGTCGACTCGCGATTCTTCTCCGCGACATGAGAAGTGCAGATCACGCACGACCCAGTTCTGAAAAATGTCGGCAGCCTTCCTCGAAAGCTTGAAATCCAGATCTTGTAAGTCGTTCCCGATCGCCTGCGCGAATAACTCCGAGTCAAATGAGTCTAGGTCATCTTGAGCACGAATTCTTTTGAACTCTGTTGTAACAGTTCCATCGTCACCGCTGAGCACGCCAGATGATTCACGGATCGCATCGGCTCCGGAATCAAGGAACTGCCCCCAAAGGTCATGCATTGATTCCTCGATAACATATTGCAGACTGGCAATCGAACGATTGAAGACTGCTAGAGCATTTTCAAGAAGTTCAAACCATGCATTCTGAACTCTTGATCCGCTGCAGACCAAAGCCACAGACTCAATCGGTTTTCCTGATCCAAAACGATCAAGCCGTCCCATTCGTTGTTCGATGCGATTCGGTGAGAACGGAAGATCATAGTGAATAGCGGCCACGACACGCCGTTGAAGGTTCAAACCCTCTTCGGCGGAGCGATCACAAACAAGGACGTAGCTGACGCTCTCATTTTTGAACTGCGTCCACACCAGATTTGATGGCGAATGTCGAAGCACCCTGCCCGGGACGAGTTTTCGATTCAAGAAAGCAGCAATTCGATCTCCAGTTTCTTTGGTATTAGCAAAGACAACATAAGATTTTCCAGAAATCTCTGATCCAACTAGCGCGAGCAGTGTGTCTAACTTTGATCTCTGATTACATCCTTGTGCTGCTCGGCGGACTTGTTGCAGAGCGTCAAATTCACCTTCGCAAATTGATAAAGCGTCCGCGGGATTACAAGTTGCATCAGCGAGCCTTTGGTCAGCAAACTCAACTACTTGGCAGGGATCGCAGGCTGCTAATTCTTCCATGCTTCTTGTAAGCTTGGCGGCTGCGTTCTTTTTAGTTGCGTCTGCGGAATAGAGTGCTGCAGACAGTGTAAGTCGCCAAGCTTCGATTGCATCGGCTAGATCTCGCTCAGATTCGCAGTCATAGTCAGCTTTCCGAACTCCACCACGGCCAGGTAGATATACTGCCGTCGCATCGTTCCTGCGGTTGCGTAGAATGCGTCTGTGCAGACGCCACATGTCGCTGACATGCGAGCGGATAGACCGAATCAGTTCATTGCGGTCTGGGTCTTTTTCGTTGACATCATTTTGAATCAATTCAATGAGTCGACTTTGTTGTGTCAGGAATTCCTTATCTTCAGACAACAACTCACCAAGGACTTCGAGTGTGTCAGCAAGGAAGAAATTTGATTCATCTTCGCGAAGGTCTGCCATCCTTTCGGCAATCTCTTGCCTCAGCCTAACTCGTTCCTTGAATGATTGAATATCCTCCAGTCTGTAGACCTGCGGATCAAGGAGATGAAGCATCGCGAGGAATGATCGCTCATTATGAAGAACGGGTGTCGCCGACAACAGGAGCACTCGTCTCCCAAGTTCCCCCGCGGCGGCCTGCACAGCATCGAAGATACTCTTTTCGATTGCGTCGGACGACCAAGCCCATGAGCACAGGTGATGGGCTTCGTCTATGACCATCATGCGGGTTGATCGAATTCGACTGGCGATTCCTATTTGATCGGAGATCGAAAAAACGTGAATACTCTTGCCAATCAGTGCCCCAAGGTGGAAACGATGAGTCAACTCTTGCTTCCACTGGGTCAATAAGGATTCGGGAACAATAATGATCGTCTCGTGATCTTCGGGCTCGTCAAGCGTGAACTGCCGAATCAGGACGCCTGCCTCGATGGTTTTTCCCAAGCCGACTTCGTCAGCCAGCAGGTATCGTTGAAACGGATCATGCAATACCCTATGAACTACCGCAGCCTGATGGGGAACAAGCTCTATGGAAGAGGAGACTAGAGCTGGGAGCCCTTGATTGCTCGCATGTTGATCAAGTAGATGACGCACGAATTCAGACCGTGCCTGGTGCCAGAATGCTGTTTCGTTCAATTGAAAAGCAAGATGATCGATCGGAGAGGTAATGGGCAGGCGACACCGAACTTGTAGGGCATCAGAGCAAACGAACCGTTTCTTGCCGTTGGGGAAGCCGATAAAATATTCATCCCTGTCAGGATGGTATGCCAAGACCCTGCCAATCTCCCAAACATTTTCGTCCGACAAGTGATGATAGACCCGGGTTTCGCTGCCCAAACAAACGCGTTTGACGCTGCCCGTGGTTACTGTCTTTTCAATGGATTCACCATCGGTCGGCGATCCAAAATACCGAATACTGCAGCGATCACCTCTCACTCCAAGGAGTTTACCAACCCCAAGTTGATTCTCAGAGGATTCAACGAAGGGTTGTTTTGAAGGGCGGGACGACGACATTGCGAGTTCCAAGTGTTGAAGTTGTCTTCGGAATCCTTTATTTGCAAAACCACTGCGTCCCTAACTTCACTGACGCAGCCTTCGTTCCCCTGTTAGTGTAAAAAAGTGTTCAACGCGATGAAAGTCAAGCACCCGAGGGTGCCAAAGCATGGTTTACTACATTTCAGTGGCGAGCATTCGCCAAAGTGCCACTAATCGTGATTAGGTGGCTTGATCCGGGACTGCTCGCTCGGTATGCCATAAAGTTTCTGGAGACATTGCGGGAAGAAGTGATGCGCGGTTATCGGTTAAAGTCCTGCTGGATTCTCCTTCCCGGCGACAATCAGGCAATGATTGAGGGTAAGCCCGTTCCTCTGATCGGTCCAGGACACCGTGCCCGCATCCCGGAGAACTGGCTACAGAACCTCCATCGCGGATGTGCGGCGGAGATTGCATAGTGAGAAAGAAGAACGATTCACTCCTGTATCCGTTGCAACATGTTTCCATTCGAGTTCCATGGCATGACAATGGATGGACCGGCAGCGTCTGCAAGAATCCAAAACTCAATACAGCATGTCTGAAGCTGAAGGGAATTGCGGACAGTAAGAATGACGATGACGAGCATGGACTGAGAGAGCAATCCATCGAAGACTTGATCGAAAAAGGTGTGCGTCTCCCTCCATGCATCAAGGAGCGTGCCACGTTCATGGCTGACTTTGCATTCAGCCGAACCGCGGAGCATCCGTACTCGCACTCAAGTCCGGAGACGCACGGGCATTTTCGGCCGACAGAACTTCGACATACCGCCTACTCCGCAGCAGCAGTCCCATTCCTGTGGATGATGAAGGATCAGGTCTGGGGCGATACAAAGCAGAAGCTGAACGGAATGGTTCGAAAATACCCGCTGGATGAGGTGAGTCAGGAAAACGAACCGGAACTGAGTTTTGACACCAACTGGGTTCAGGATTACAGCAATCATACAGCGTTGCTTGATTGTTTCTGGAAACACGTTCGTCCTGAAGACTCTCTGGTGTTCTTCTATGCCAAACAAGTGCCGTTAGTTGAAGACACGGGGAGGCGAGTTTTGATTGGCGTTGGCCGTGTTAAAAAGCTTGGCCCACTGACGGAGTACAAATACGACGGCTCACCCGAGGGCAAGCTCCGGAGTATGCTGTGGGAACGAATGGTGACGCATTCGATCCGCCCCGACTTCTCGGATGGATTTTTGATGCCCTATCAGGAGGCTCTGGAAAAATCTGACGAAGGTCGTGCGTTCGATCCGGCAGACGTTGTTGCCTTTGCACCAGAAGATCGGTTTCAGGAGTTTTCATTCGCAACTGAGCACGTTGGCAACGATGCGGCGATCAGTGCGTTACTTTCCCTGCGTGACGCCCTGCGTCGCTGCTCTGAATCTTTTGGATACAACGCTGCGGCTCATGAGCGATGGATCGACAAAGAACTAGGCAGACTCTGGAAGAAACGAGGTCCATTTCCAGGGCTTGGTCCCGTCCTGTGTGCGATGGGTGTCGAACTAGGCAACTTCATCGCTCAGCACCTGGTCGACAAAGTTGGTGATGACGGAAATCCGTGGCCAGCGTGGTTTGAACTTTTGGACGCTCCCGCCAAACACCTGCCTCCGGAACTAGCACGCCACATCGACAAGACGATCGCTTCTTCATGGAAGAAGATGTCAGGCAAGCGGCGAGCGTTTCTCGAATTGCTCAGTCGATTCGCTCTGTCCCAGGATCAGGCTGCCGTACTGGCAACGGAAGAGGGGCGAAAGGATTCCGGGATCAACCTCAGTGATGAAGAGATTGTAGAGAATCCGTATCTGATCTATGAAACCACGCGTCTGACTCAGAATCCAGTGTCCGTCGGAATTGTTGATCGAGGCATGTTTCCAACGGCCTTGATTCGGAAGAATTACCCGGTTCCTGAGCCGTCTCTAGTTCAGACACCCGTGGATGCTCGCAGGCTGCGAGCACTGACGATCCGGCTTCTTGAAAAGGTCACAGACGATGGACACACGTTGCTGTCACGGGAACGAGTCGTCAGTGAACTGCGTCGCTGGGATGAGAATCGAAACGATGAAATGCCAGCCCAGATCACAGGAGACCTGATGGCCGTCGCGGAAGAAGAAGTCTTCGATGGTCACATCCGAATTGTGAGCATGGCAGATGAGTCACCTGCGTACCAACTGGAGCGGTTGGCGGCAGCCGGCGAGCTGATTCGTCGGACCATCGAGAAAAGAATCGAGGCAAAGCGACATGTCCTCAAAGTGGACTGGCGACAGCAGCTGGACGCATTTTTGGTCGCCAATAAGGCCCCACTGCCAGATGATCCCGTTGAACGTGAAGTCGAAGACCGAGCAAGGCACGAGAAAACAGCGGCCCTCGAAGAACTGGCCGCTTCCCGGTTCAGTGTCCTGATTGGTCGAGCTGGTACGGGCAAGACAACGCTGCTCTCTGTGCTGTGTGCTCAGCCGCAGATTAACGAGGCGGGTGTTTTGCTGCTAGCCCCGACAGGAAAAGCACGGGTCCGGATGGAAGATGTCGCCCGGCGTGCCGGTATCACGAACAGCAAGGCAATGACCCTTGCTCAGCACCTGAGTGACTCTGGGCGCTACGAAGGCGGAACTCAACGATATCTGTTGACTGGCGAACCTGGCACGGTTGGCGAAGGCACGGTCATCGTCGACGAATGCTCGATGCTCACCGAAGAAATGCTGGCGGCATTGATTGAGTCGCTTCGCAAAGTGGATCGGCTGATTCTGGTGGGTGATTATCGACAACTGCCGCCGATTGGAGCCGGACGGCCCTTTATTGACATCGTTTCGCTGCTTCAGCCTGAGGCTTTTGAGGAAGCAAAGCCACATGTTACTCGTGGCTTTGCCGAGCTGATGATCCCCCGGCGTCAGGGAACTGCAGAACGCGACGATTTGCTGCTTGCATCGTGGTTCGGTGGAAACGAAACCAGTGCAGGCGATGATGAAGTTTTCCAGATCCTGTCAGGAAAACGCACGAGCGAAACGGTTCGGTTTGAGTCCTGGGAAACTCCAGACGAACTTCAGAAACTCATTCCTCAAGTCCTTCGAGAAACTCTGGGCAATGCTGATGGACTGGAAGACTGGCAGGCCCTTTGTAGGTGGCTTGGCGGCAATCAGGATAGCAATGGATCATTCTGGTTTAACAACAAATGGGGACAGAACGAAGGATCGGGCATTGCTGCCGAAGCGTGGCAAATCCTCAGCCCTGTTCGCCAAAAACCATGGGGTGTTGACGCCCTCAATCGTTTTGTTCACAACCACTATAAGGCTCGCCAGATCGAACAGGCTCGTAATCCGGGCCATTTTCGGAGTATCCCTTCGCCCAAAGGCGACCAGCAGATCATTTACGGCGACAAGGTGATCAACAATCGTAATTGGCGAGTTTCGACGAAACGCATGTACCCCACTCCGGAGGCCGCAGGCTACCTTGCAAACGGGGAAATCGGAGTTGTTGTCGGTCACCGCAAGACAAAGAAGAAATACTGGACGCCCAAAGACCTCGAGATTGAATTCTCCACTCAGCGAGGAACGGTCTTTAAGTTCTACAACAGTGATTTCAAAGATGAAGGCGATTCCGCGCTGGAACTAGCCTACGCACTCACGGTCCACAAAGCTCAGGGCAGTGAATTCAAAACGGTTTTTCTCATCCTGCCACGATCGCCGCTGATGGTCACTCGGGAATTGCTGTATACAGCCCTGACCCGACAGAAGGACAGAGTTGTCGTCCTGCTTCAGGGGTCTGCAACTGACTTGCATCGATTCAGCTCCGAGGTTTACTCGGCTTCAGCTAGCCGCCTAACGAACCTGTTTCGACCGCCGAAACCAGTCAGTGTCAAAGGGAAGTTCCTGGAAGAACGACTGATTCACAACACGACCAGTGGAGTTCCGGTTCGCTCCAAATCCGAAGTCATCATCGCCAACCTGCTGCATGCAAAGGGAATTGATTTTCTTTATGAAGAACAGCTGAAAGTAAACGGACAATTGGTCGACAAGTTTCCCGACTTCACAATCTATGACGATAGCACAGGCATCACTTATCTTTGGGAACACCTTGGAATGCTCCACGACCCTGGTTACAGGCGGCGCTGGGAAGAAAAGCAGCAGTGGTATCAAGAACACGAGATTCTTCCATGGGACTCCGACGCGAAAAAAGATATTCGGCTAATCACAACTGAAGATGATTCGAGAGGTGGAATCGATGCGGCAGCAATTGATCGCGAGATCAGGGAAGTGTTCTCGTGATAATACTGCGCGGCGGAAGATCCCGCCGTCGATGGCATTCTCACCCATCTGAGTCGTCGCCTCTGTGCGGTGTTTGTTTACGAGAAAGTGCAAGTCATCATGAGACTCAAAAAGGGGGAAGACATGAAAAGCCGAATGCGAACTCATCTTGCCATGCTTGCCGTGATTGCCTTGACTCCAGGCTGCAATTCAAAACCATCAGCGTCTGAGAAACCAGCTCAACAAGGATCGGTGAATGCTGTGCAGATTGCCGTCCAAAATGTGGCTGAAGAGCTTACGGCATTGTCAGGCAAGACGGAGACCTTCGACAGAAAATTGGCTGCCGTTACAGAACGATTGACTGCGATGACAGGAGATGGCTCCTCCGGAGAAAAGCTGGTGCAGTTTGAAGAGCGACTCAGAAAAGCCTCGATGGCAGAGCTTGACGGCATCGTGAAAGAATATGAATCGTTTCGAGAATCGCTCAAGACTTTGGAGGCCATCGAACTGACTGAAAAGCTTGCAGCCATTGACTGGTCGATTGCAGTGCAAAGACGGTTGACCACTTCCATGACTTCGGACCAGTTGCTCGAACTGGAAACACTCATGCAACAAGTCCCGCGAGTATATGCTGGGACGACCGCTGACAATTACTCACAACAGATAGGCAAAGAAATTGTTCAATTTGCAAATGCAGTCCTCAGCAGGGAGCCGCCAGATGCTGACGAGCTGGAAGTAGCTCTGGATTTACTCGAGCCGCTTGAAACGGAGAATAGAGCGACATCGGAATCAACTTCTGAAATCAAAAATGCACTCACAACACGACTTGAGCTGGCAATGAAAAATGATTCGCATTCTGAATTCCTCCGGCAATTGGACAGCATTCGAGAGCAACTGGCTGCATCTCAAAAGATCTCTGATACCGATCTGCGTCTCGCTGCATTTATGGGCCTGAATCAAGTGATCGAGACCGTGAGACTTCAGAGGATCTTTGACGGATTCGATGAAAAATCAGCTGACCTGGCTGACCTTAAAAAACAGGTGGCAGCCTCTCTCGAATCTCTTGGGAAGGATCAGCGAGCGAAATTTGCAAAGGCGCGAATGCGATATCAGTCATGGACACTGAAAGAAATTGCAAAGATGAGAGATTTTCTCGATGGGAAAAAGGTTGATGAGGAGATCGTTCGTCTGAGTACAAGTGCTAAAGAGAGCGGACCATTCTTTGTTCCATGGGCGGACTTTTCAGGAGTAAAGCAACTGCTTCAGAGTGGAATTGGACAACTGGCAGATGACAAGCAACTAAGTCCGGAGCAGAAGAAAAAGATAGGCCCCTTCGTCAACGACAACACGGATAAGCTCATCGCGCAGGTTCGCCACGATGCTGCGGTCCGACACATACTCCACATCGATCAGAATCTTCTGGAACCGCCTGTGGCAAAGTTTTACAACGAAGCATTCGAAAAAGTGTGGGCGGATCTGAAGGACCGCAGTGATCTGCAGATGTCGATGGCCCAAAAGACTGCTGAAATTCAAAAGCGTTCCGTTGATGCTTTTATGGAGTCGGGCAATGAATAATTTCAACGATAGAATCTCACGAGCATTGCTATGTTGTCTTTCGCTCATCTGTGCGCTCGAATTCCAAACAAGGCGATCGCTCGGGCAGGAGACATTATCACTTCCCTACCGCACTCCATATTCCGAAGCGAAGCGCGTGATTTCAACATCCTTTGCTCCGGATGTCAGTATGGATCAGCGTCGGCAGGCTGTACTGAGTGCTGCCGAAGTTGGTTACGGTCGCAGGTTAGCAGATAGGCTCAGAAATCCCGTTGACGTCCTGGCCAAAACCCCCGGTGGACTGGGTCTCGCACTTCGAATGACTGTTGATAATCGGTCAGTTAAAAAGGGGGCTTTGAGGGCCGCACTGGTTGCCGGCGCCCTCGACGCCGACCCACGTTTTCAGGTGATTGCGCTCGATCAGCCCGTTCGAGATGGATCTGGCAGGCTGATAACTGATCGCGACATCCTTTACAGGCATCGGGGGACTGGCGCTTTGGGGCGAATGGAAGTCAAAGACGTGAGCGTTGTATCGCAAAAAAAGAAAAAAAACATGCAGGAGTACAAACGGCAAATTCGCGAGATGGGGTTAGAACAACGGAAGACTGGGCAGCGGCAGGCTTTTGTCAATCGTCGTACTGTCATCCCGGAACTTCAGGAATACGCGAAGCAACATCAAGTCACTGTTTACGAAAACGTCGTCACATCCGACACAAATGCTGCAAGGAACGGCACAACACCAGTTGCGGACGTCATTGATGACATTGAGCGCAGCGCTCGATTGTCGTTCCGCATACGGGCGACGGCAGCCGGTTTCGGTGTGGTCATGTCTGCAATCGAGACACCGCGGGCCTTCAAAGCCTGGAGAAGCTATGTTCAGGGAGATGGATCACTCAGTGAGGCTGGATATCGAACGCTGTCGGTTGCTGCGGGGGGATCTTTTGCTTCGTCTGGAGTGGCATCTACGATCGCATCCCGAATCGTTGCGTCCAGTCCATGGGCAAGTCGGCTGGGACGTCTCGGCAAGATAGCACGCCGGGCGGGGATGGCTTTGTCGGCCGGTGCTTTGGGAGTTCGAGGATACCAGTGGTATTCTGGAGAAATCAGCACTCGTCAAATGACAATTGAAACGACAGCGGCAGCGGGAGGTTTTGCGGGAGCATGGGCTGGGGCTGTTGCAGGCGGCTGGGCTGGTGCAGAACTCGGTGGCTTTATTGGTATGTTTGCGGGTCCGAAAGGCGCCTCTTTGGGCGCTGCAGTTGGCGGACTCCTGGGATCCGTTGGAGGTGCGATTGGAGGTGCATGGGCTGGGCAGACGATCGTCGCAAAAGGCGTTGAATCAATTTATTCCCGTCTGGACGAAGAGCAACAGGATCTCCTGTTTGCAGAATTCCTTCGAATCTACGAAGCGAAATCACGCTAATGTCTTCGACACGTCCTTTTTGAATCTGCCCGCTATGTCAATCGCTTGCAGTGAGTGATTACCCCTCACAACGCCGTACAAACCATGATCACTGTAGCCATTCGTCCTGTTCCTGGACAAAAGGGCGGCCAATCGTTTAAGACAGTTGCCGGAGAACGCATGGCCACCGGAGCAACTGCGGCGCAATGCCCGACTGAAAACTGAACACTGAAGACTCTGTCCAATGATCAATCGTCAACAACTCTTATTCGACCTGCAGAAACTTCTTCAACGGCTGGAATCGGACTTATTGGAACGCAGCGAATCGGCAGAGGTGCCTGACGTCCAGCGGACGTTGCGTTCGGAGTTTGAGCGGGCACAGAAGGCTCAGCGGACGGCTCAGAATTATGAGGTCTGGCGGATCCCACGCTCGGCGGTCATTGCTAAACGTGGTGAATTACATTGTTAGTAAAGGATCGACGAGGAGGGGCATTTGGTCGACAGTAGGAGATTATTCGATGGTTTAGCATCGCCTGGCTGGATGCAATCCAAGCAGGATCATCGACAGCACATCCAAGAGGCATTTCGGCAGATTCAAAAAATCTCCGCGCGAATCACTATCGCCAAATTGATTCCAACTGAAGAAGAATTCGTCATGCGGTATTGCAAACGCCAAGCCCAAGCACAAACCCAAAAATGGCAGAACATTTTTGCCGATGGAGCTTCGACTCGCAGAAGTTGAGAATTGGCCCGACTGGCAGAGTACAAAACGAATCAATGGCAATCCCCGCCAGACTCAACGCGTGTCGTCGATTTGCAATCAATCCGGGAATTGCTTGAGATCGTTCAGTGAAAGCATGTGCCATGTGAATCTCCATGCCACATAGGGCGTTCTTTCAGGAAGCTGTATTAACCTCGAATAGACCTCCGAATTCGTCTGGCTCATAACCCCGCGGTCTCATAACCCCAAAACGCGATTTGGAAAATCCGAAACTGCTTGGTGAAGCCAGTGGGGGTCATAACCCGAGCCGAGAGTGCCTCTGTTTGGGAGAGACAAAACGCTTTCCAACTGACCGAGACGCCGGGAGAGATCCTTTTTGGTGTGTCTCTTTCTGAGACAAGAGGCACGGGGGCGAGAACGGGGCTGATCGCAAGCTGTTGCGGGAAAGCGGGATAGGGCGACGCTTTTCGCGGGGCTCAAAGTCGGGCGCAAAAAATAACCCCGGGGTCGAAAAATGTTTCGACACCGGGGTTTCGATGGAGCGAACGACACGGACCTCGAAATTCAAACAGAGACATTTCGATTCCGAAAACGCCTCTGCGATTCCGGAAGGTTCAAAAACCGAGGAAAAATGGCGATTTTCAGCATCGACTTCGTGAGACCGAGCCGGTCCACTGTCAGGTCCACGACGGTCCCCTGGGCATCGCCGAGGGATCAAATCCGGTCTATCACCTCAAAATGTTCGAAATCAAGGAAGATATGCCTGGGAAAAGTTCGACACAATGCCTCCCATCTCGGTAAGACTTCTCAGCGATGCCGATTAGAAAAAAGCTCATGGGGAGCATCATTGTTTCCGCCAACTCTCTCCTCCGCCCGGTAGGTAAACAATAGGGCCAAGCTCGGCTACGAACCTACCCAGGCCACGATCGGTGACCATTCTCTTGCGGAGATTTTCACGATGACCAACTGCGCTGAAACTTCGCGCACGCCCAGCGAGCAACAACTCGTCGATGTTGCGTCGATCCCAGCTGCCGGCATCCTGCGGCTCCGGAAGCGAGACTCGCTACCTGAGAGCCAACAAGCTGGAAATCCTGCCGAATCCTCTTCGGATCGCCTTGAGCTTTCCAGCGAAAACGTGCTCACTGTCGTCCACGGCGGTTAGCCCGCCGCGAGTCCGATTCCCCACAATCCATGGAGAAAAACATGCAACTGAATGTCGGAAAAGAGATCGCCGCGATGGAGCTAATGGCCGTTGGCCAGCTTCGCAATCGCTACGCAGAAGTGTTCGGCGAGACGACCAACGCTCGCAATAAACAATGGTTGCTCAAGAAAATCATCTGGCGACTGCAATCGATCGCCGAAGGGGATCTCTCCGAGAGAGCGCGAGCACGGGCAATGGAAATCGTTAGCGACGCTGACATCCGAAGGCGACCACCCAAGGCTCCTGCTACCAAGCCAGAAGCCCCGAGATCGGCACCTATCGCGGTACCCGTATCCCTCGACAATGGAGTTCCGATTCCAGGCTCACTGATCACGCGGGAATACAAGGGACGGCTGCTTGAGGTCTTGGTGCTCGACGAAGGGTTCGAATACGCCGGCGAGAAATTCAAATCGCTCAGCGCTGTGGCGAAGCGAATCACCGGCTCGCACTGCAATGGCTACTTGTTCTTTAATCTCAGACGCCGAGGTGATCGATGAACCGCAAAGCCACAAGCACAGAGTCTGCTGCTTCGTCGGTCGTTCGATGTGCGATCTACACTCGCAAGTCGACCGAAGATTCGCCCGCAGCCGTCCGCTCGGTCTTGCGCGCGTCGTCGCCAACGCCCTCGACCGTCACGACGTGCCGCGAACCGTCGGGCCGGATCAACTCGACCTCAGTCGGGAGCTTGATTCCCACCACCCAACTGTTGGCTCGGAAGTACTCGCGAACACAAACGTCGCGCCAACGCTCGGATTCGCCCGGTTGGAGTGATCGCAGCCTCGCGAGATGCTCGGCCGCAGGCACGTTCCCGATCCGCACGATCCTGTCGCCAGGCTCGATCGCCCGCTCGCTCTCCGCCACGGCGACGACCACCAGCCCGTCCCCCTCGGGCGCAGCGCGGAAGGGAAGCAGTCGCTCGCCGGCAGCGAAGGCGGTTGCGAAATCCTCCCATCGCACGCCTTGTCCGTAGTGGTCGGAGCGATACCCCGCCTGCATCTCCATCACCAGCGGCAGGAACTCGCGCCGCGTCATCGGTCGGTCGATCGAGGCCTTCAGCCGCTCGGCGAGCTCGGCGATGGACTCCTTCGAGACACGCAGATACGGATTCGGGCAGGTCCGCTCGTGGAGCGCCACGATCGCGTCGAGGTCGGCCCGCAGCGCTTCGGGCTCGTGCAGCTTTGCGATCTGCTCGAGAGTTGCCTTGGGGATGGCATCCCAGGGACTCTGCATGAACATCGAACGAGGCCAGAATCCAAGAAAAATGCTCGCCACCAGAATCGCGATCGCGGTTGCAGCGATCACCGCGATCCAACGTCGGTAACGACGTCGGGGTTTTATTTTCCGAGCAGTTACTTCCTGGGTTGTTTGGTTCATTGCTTCCTCTCCGCTTGCATCTTTCGAATCTCTTCGATCGCGCGCTCGAGCGCGGCGTCGCGACCCGCGACGGGCGCGACCTCGATGTGCGGCTGCACGGGGCCGAGGTCCGATTCGTCGCCGTTCGCGCGGATGTAGAGCTTCTGGCTGAAGCTGACTGGAATCCCTGAGTTCGGCAGTGGAATGGGGCCGATTCCGGCGATTTCGTTCGGCACTCCGCCGGTCGGTTCGCCGATCGTGAGCATGAGGTCGTAGGTGCGTGCTCCGTCCGCAAGCATCATCGCCGCGGAGAACGTGTGTTCGCCGACCAGGAGACAGGTCGGCCCGCGGAAGCTCGGGTCGACGCGCGCGCGCCTCGTCGGCTCGGCTTCCACCGTCACCTCTTCTCCCTGTTTCAGACGCGTTTACTCGGGCAGTACGAACGACAATCCGATTGGCAAGAGCCAACGCCATGCAGGCTTCGTGGACATCCGGATCAATTCGTCGGACTCGGGGCTTCGCCGCCACACCATTCGAGAGGCCAATCGGTAGGGGCGATCATTGATTCGTGCCAGGATTACATCGCCAAAGTCGGTGTCTCCGCCGCCGTTCTCTCGAATATCGACGATCAGGCCCACGGCCCCGCGCGCGTTCGCGACGCTGATCGCATCGTCGAGAAATCGATCCCACTGGCCGCCGAGCGTACTGTCCATGGTGGGAAAGTCGACGAGCACGATCGGCGCGACGCCGGGTGCCTCGCTCGGAAGCAGTAGGCAGCGGAATGGATGGCTGTCGACCAGCACCTCGCCCTTCGGGAGGGCAGGGTCGTCCGGCGGCGCGCCCGTCGGCACGGTCCGCTCGGTCTTGCGCGCACCGTCGCCGACGCCCTCGACGGTGACGGTGTATCGCGAGCCGTCGGGCCGCGCAAACTCGACCTCCGCCGGCAGCGTGACCCCCGCCACCCATGCGAGCGTGCGGAACTGCGAACGAATCCGAACACTCTGGAATCGTGCATTCTCGTTCGGCGTCAGCGAGCGTAGCCGCGCGAGTTGATCGGATGCGGAGAGACCGCCGATTCTCACGATCCTGTCCCCCGGCTCGATCGCCCGCTCGCTCTGCGCGACGGCGACGACCACCAGTCCATCGCCCTCGGGCGCAGCGCGGAAGGGAAGCAGCCGCTCGCCGCGCGCGAAGGCGGCGTCGAGGTCCTCGTTGGGGACGCCTTGCCCGTAGTGGTCGGAGCGGTACCCCGCCTGCATCTCCATCACGAGCGGCAGGAACTCGCGCCGCGTCATCGGTCGGTCGATCGAGGCCTTCAACCGCTCGGCGAGCGCGAGGATCGACTCCTTCGAGACACGAAGGTAGGGGTTCGGGT
>Ga0194129_10002061_pt1 | contig 31046 bp, 38 predicted proteins | sample TA2KigCa35mmetaG_FD_150862 | JGI IMG/M metagenome (GOLD analysis project Ga0194129, IMG submission 150862) | Freshwater microbial communities from Lake Tanganyika, Tanzania - TA2015038 Kigoma Deep Cast 35m | ecosystem: Environmental > Aquatic > Freshwater > Lake | place: Tanzania: Lake...
GCCGTGCCCTAGCTCAGTTCCGGGCGATTGATGCGGGCCTTGCCGACAAGCTGCAGCTGGAGTTGCTGCTGCATCTCACCTGAGCCCGATGCCGGAACTTTTTCACGCAGCGCCGTCGTTTTACTCGATGGTGGCGCGCCTGCCCCTGGCGGAAGCGGGCGTGGGCTACACGAGCCGGCTGATGGACATCCATCTGGCCAAGCAGCAGCTGAGTCCGACGTACCGGCGGCTCAACCCCCACATGACCGTGCCCACCCTGCGCGGCCCCGATTTGCTGCTTACCGACAGCGCGCAGATCCTGGGCTACGCCGCTCGGCAGGCCGAGCAACGGCCGGAGCGGGCCTGGGCTGATGGCGATGCCAGCCGCGCTGAGGCCATCCAACGGGCTGTGGCGGGGCACTACGCCCTCTCAATCGAAACGCTCACCTTTGGCAAGGTGTTGGCCACGCGCCCGTGGTTCAAGCCGGTGATGGTGCGGATGCTCAGCGGCATCAACGCCAAGCTGGAGCGGGAGATCGCTGCCAAGGCTGATCAAGCGGCGGTTCTGCGGGCGAAGGTGCAGCAGAACCAGGCACGCCTGGCTGTGTTCCAAGGCAGGCCAGCCCCTGCTGTGTTGGCGGAGCAGCGCGAGCAGGTGTCGGCTTATCTCGCTTCGCTTCCGCCTGTGGTGGCGAGTGGCTGGTTGTTTGGTGCGCGCATCAGCTCAGCCGATGTGGTGCTCGCCGTGCTCTGCTCGCGCTTGGCCATGGCCGGTGAGCTTGCTCTGCTCAGCAGGCCGGATCTGCAGAGCTGGTGGCAGCGCTACCAGGAAAGGCCAGCGTTTGAGGAGGCGGATCTGTGGACCCGTTTTCAACGGCGCCGATTTGTGCAGGCGGTGCTCGAGGCCCGGCACACCCGCTTCAGCTGACGCCGGCTGGTTTGGGGCAATCGCGTTCCAGCAACACCGCTGCCTGGCCCTTGCCATCGCACTCGGCGGGCTGCGGGTCAAAGTCGTCGTCGCTCACATCAAAGCTACGCGTGGCGCAATGCAGCGTGACCCGCCGCTGGGTGTAGCTGCCATCGGCGCGGCCCTTGCCCTGCTGGGCGGCCATGCCGATGCACTGCTGCTGGTTTCCTCAAACGCAGCTGGCTGCACCGAGCAACCCGCCGATCAAGTTGGTGGCAATTTGTTGGCCGCGATCAATTTCAAAGCGGCGCACCTCGTAGCGCCGCCGGCCCAGTTGGCGATCCTCGGCGCTGAGCTTGAGCGGCCGGCTGAAGGTTTCGGCGGTATCGATCCGCCACTCCCCCAGTTGCTGTCCAACCGTGAGCTGACTGGTGAGACCGCGGGTGAGGGCGGCAAAGCGGTCTTTGGGGTAGCCGTGGTGCTGGGCCGCCAGGCGCTCGTAATCCCCCATTTCGAACATCAAGTTGGCCATTTGGGTGAAGTCGTCGACACCCAGAGCGCCGGCGTTGAGCATCCAGCCGAGAAACACTCCAGTTCGCCAGTCGGCAGCCAGCTCCTCCTGTTTCACCGTGAGGCCCATGCCGCCTTTGAAGGGTCCGCGGCCCTGCTCGCGGTTCACGTGGTGCCCCCATTCGTGGGCCAGCACAGCGAGATCCAGCAGCAGCAACTCCCGATCGGTTTTGCCGCGGGCACTGCGCACGCTTTTGCGCAGGTTGAGCGCCATGGCCAGTTCCTGGCTGGGCGGGCAGTAGTAGGCCATCGGATGCGCCACCCGCTGCACCCCGCAGCCCTCGGCGCGATCCCCCGGCAGCAGCAACATGGGCTGCTGACTGCTGCCCCAGAAGCGGTGCAAGAGCGCATGGGCCTCGCGCAGATAGCGCTCTCGCAATCCCTGCGGCTCACCGCTGAGGCGCAACTGCTCCAGTTGCTTGGCTTCTGCGGCGGTGGGCAGGGTGAGGCCTGGCGGAGGGCCCTGGCCTGGAGCCCAGGGTTGCGCCAGCAAACCCAAAGGATTAACAGCTGCGCCGATGGCTGCCAGCAGCAACGTGCCCAGAGCACGGCGGAATCGGGGCATGGCTGCGGTGGGTGCCTGCAGCACGTTTTACCGCCCGCTGCCGCCGGCGGGCTCAGGGCCGCGCTGCACAGCCCAGGCCGCCAGCAAGCCCCCCGCAAAGCCGCTGGCATGGCCGATCCAGCTCACCCCTGCCGGGGAGAACAGAGGAATCAGGCTCGGCAGCACCCCGCCATAACTCACCAGACACACCACAGAAAGCAGCAGGGAGAGAGGCCGCTTCTCCAGCCATCCGATCAACAGCAAATAGCCCAGCAGCCCATAGACAACGCCCGAAAGGCCATGGCTGGCGGTGGGCCAGAACAGCCACACCGGAATGGCTGTGGCGTACACCCCGAGCCACACCGCGATGTAGTCGCGCCGGCTTTTGGCGAGCACCAACCAAGAGAGCGGCAGGAACATCAGGCTGTTGGCCAGCAGATGGCCAAAGCCGCTATGGCTGAAGGGCGCGGTGAGTACGCCCCAGATCGGGCCCCGCGGTGTCATCGGCAGATTCCAGCGGCCACCAAACAGCAGCTGATCGATCAGTTCCTGCCCCCAGGGGATCGCTAGGAGCAGCGGCGGAATGATCAAGTTGGTGCCAAGCCGCGCCAGGCTGCGGTCCAGCCGTTGTCCAAGGCTGTCAGCCATCGAGGCTTCCCGCCAGGCTCAGCTGGCATTCCAGAACGGCGAGCGCCTCATCTGGCAGGCCCAGAAACCGGTCGAACCAAGCCTCGCCTGTGGGTTCGATCAAGGCGGTTCCCACCAGCACGCCGGGGTTCCCGTCCTGCAAGCGGATGCCGTGGCGGCGATGCCGCTGGCTTTTGATCGTTTCGGTGCTGAGCCGCGTGTTCACCATCAGATCCGGTGCGCAGTAGCGGAGGGTCGGGCCGAAGCCCGCCTGAAATCGGAACTGGGCGCAGAACTCCAGTTCGAGCTGGCCTGTGGCGGGCTCAAGCCTTCCGTCCAGGCGTGTCGGATGAATCTGCACGCACAGTCCGGGCGGCAGTGGCAGGCCCAGAAAGCGTGCGGTGCGCCCGCTTAAGGCCGGAATGGCTGTGGTTTCAGCCGCAAAGCTCAGCTTGATCGCGTCTGAATCCATCCGCTTGGCTTCGCCCAAGGCGCTGCCTCCCCGAGCGTTGTAGAGAAAACGGGGATAGCGGCCGATCACCAGCTCACAGCCCGCCAGGGTTGTGAGCTGACACTCAGCCATGGCGCAGCGCCTGCAGGGAGCCTCGGGCGTGGAGCGCGGCCAGCTCGTTGTAGCCACCGATCCACTGGCCATCGATCTGCACCTGCGGCAGGGGGCCTGGGCCTGCAGCCACCACCTCGTAGGGAATGGCAAGCCCCTGCAGCAGCCGTTCCGTGCGGCGCGACCAGGCACATCCCTCAGCTAAGGCCACCTGAACACGGGCCTGGCTGTGCGGCGTCGCCGTTGGTTGTTGGGCTCCGCCCTGCTCGAGGAAACCCACCAAAAGATCAGCGCCCTTGAGCACCAAGCTGCCGTGCTCGAGATGCCCGCCCCACACCTGACAGCCGGGGTCAGAAAAACTCAAATGCAGATGCACGCCTTGGGGAGACAATGTGCCCTGCAGGGTGATGATCTCCAGCTCGCCGCGAAGCACGGTGGGTTCATCCAGGCCAGGGCAGGCAAACGACGCCTGGCTGAGGTTCCCCACCACGCTCAACACAAACCCTGAGGACTGTTCATTAGCCGCCAGGTGCTCAAGGCTGGCCCGCAGATCGGAGCCCGCTTCGAGATGAATGGGCAGAGCCCGCATGGCTGATCAGGCGCTGAGCAGCTCTGAGGGTACCCACTGAGCCAGGCGCTGTTCGTGGCGCACCAGCTGGTAACGGTTGAAATCACTGGGCTGACGGTGGTAGCGACCCCTCAGCTCGTGCAGCTCCTGGCGCATGGCGTGGAGCACGGGGTTGTTCTCGTTCAACGGAACCTGTCAGACCTTGAGAAAATCTTAAGGCGGGTGATGCGCATTTGTCGCCTGTTTTCTTCGCCGTGGGGGCGGGCTTCCCATCTCTTTACAGAGACTTGAGCTGCAAGGTCCGCCCTGAGTGGTTCAGGCCCTCCAGGCAGACCACGCCACCTCGAGGCTGAGTGCTGCCGCAGCAGCCAGCACACTGCACAGCGCGATCCAGGGCAGCGCCCTGATCAGGATCAGAAATCCGGCTGGAATCACCGATGTGGCTCCTTTCGGGCGATCCCCTCACTCCACCATCTGTTGTTCAACCCGTGCCGTGTTGTTCAACACAGTGCGGCGTGGGATGGCGGCTTCCGCTGTGTTCAGTCTTTCTGGATCTCCATTTGAGTTGGGAAGGGAATGTCCACCTGATGGCGGGCAAAGCTGGCCAGCAGGTCTTGGTTCATCCGGTTGATCCCGTCTTTGAAGGCGGCGTAGCTCCCGTGGCTGCTGCGGAAATCAAACACGTAGTCGTAGCTGAAGTCGGAGATCGCCATCAGGCGGCAGGAGCGCAGGCTGAAGGAGGGGTCTGCTTCCACAACCTCCTTGATCCAGAGCGGGATTTGGCGGAGCTGTTCGGCGGTTGTGTCGTACGACACGCCGATCACCACCCTTGATTTAGCCACCTGATCTTCGATCTGCTGCATGCGCAACAGCACGGATTCCCGCAGCTCCAAATAGGCCTGCCAACCGTGCAATTCCACGGTGGCAAAGCACACCAGCTCAAGGGCATCCTCGCTGTTGCGTTCCACACTCACCAGGGTGTGCAGGAGTTCCGGCCGCTGCTTCACCTCTTGGCGGGCGTAGTGCAGCAGGTCTTCCACCTGCTCCGGGCTGAGCGGTTGGTTGAGGGCGTAGCGCATCTCGATGCCCTGCCTAGGGGGCTGGTCTGAGCGCTGCGAACGCTGCGAGAAGTTCACGATCGTGGCGTCATCGGCGATCGCGTTGGGAATCGTGATCCGGCTATCGAGGGTCTGCAGTTCCAGGGATCGCAGGCCAATCTTGGTCACAAAGCCGAGGTTGTCTCCCACTCGGCAGAACTCGCCCACCCGCAGGGGCCGATCGGTTTGGATCGACAGGCCTGCAAACAGATTGCCCAAGAGTTTCGAGGCACCCAAACCAATGGCCAAGCCGGGAACGGCAGAAAAGGCCAACACCGTTTCAGCGGGAAGACCAAGCAGAAGCAACAGCTGGTAGATCAGCGCAACCAAGGTGAGCGCGCCAAGGGTTCGGCAGATCGGCATCACGAAATTGCTGATCCGCTGCAGCAGAAAGGGTGATGCGCCCCCCCTGAGGTGCATCAACCATTCAGCGCCTGAGCGCCCGAGGGCCTCAAAAAACAGATACGCCAGCACACTGGCGGATAGGAAATAAATGATGTAGAAGCCAAACGTGGCCACCACCAAAGGTGTGCCGGTGATGTTGAGGTAGGAATCAACGATGGCGTTGCTCACGCGTGTGAGCGGCAGCACAGGCAGCACCAGCAGCACCCGCCACCAAGCGATGTTGTCGGTGTTGAGCCCTGGGAGATCGTCCGTGTTGCGGCTGCCTGCGTAGCGGTAGGTGCTGACCAGCCGCTGGCCCAGCCAGCCAATCAACAGAAGCAGAACACCGATCGTGATCAGGGAGAACAGGATCTGGAACAGGGTTTGCCCCCAGATCTGAACTTCGATCAGTGTTCTCAGGCGGTCTGGCAGGCGCAGGTACCACTTGGGTGGCACCAGATAGCCCGGGGTCTGCGAATAAAACGTATACAGCCCCGGTGTGGTGAAGGGAGTCGAACGCAACGGCAGCCCATTGATTTCCTCATACATCCGCTCCACCTGTTGCACCGTGCTGGCTGAGAACAGGTAATTGCCACCCCGAGCATCCTTGCCGTCGTCGAGGCTCAGCACCACGGCTGTGCCGGGAAGGCGCCACTCTGTGACATTCTTCTCTATCGATGCATTCAGTCGGAGGATGTCTTCGGAGTTGGGAATTGTGAATGGCTTTCGGCTGTTGCCAAAGACATAATCCAAGATCTGCTTGAGCTGGATGGCTGCTTCTTCGGCGCGATCACTTCTCACGCTTTCAGCAAACTCCGAGGCATTGAGCGCTTCAACCGCCAGATTGAAGCGCGTGTTCAGGCTCTCAATGCGCTGGCGTGCTGCCGGGCTCCAATTGAATCCAGGATCGTTGCGGGCGCTGGCGCTGATGGTGCGCATCTGATGGCCCACCTCGGCCATCACCACACAGAAATTGAGCAGGGTGGAGCGAGGGTTATCCCCGATCACCTCCCCCAGTGGCACCCCTTCCCAGGTTTCCACCGCATCGAGCAAGGCGGGATAGAAGGGTTGGCTGCTGAGCGGCACCCCCTCCTCCATCAGCGCTCGCGGTGCCTGCCGCACCTCAGCGAGGCCCGGAAGCATCAACGCCACGCTGATCAGCAATCCGGTGAACGCCGCCAGGGCTCGCCGGATCCAGAACCTTGGCATCAGCATGGGCATGGTTGTTGCCAATCAGCGCTGTCACCTCCGATGAGTCGTCTGCGCCACGGGATGCGCCAAACCTTGCTCGTTGCAGCTTCGGTGTTGCGGGAGGCCAGTGCCGGTGTTCTCGATGCCGTTGCTGAGCTGGCTGCTCCTCAGGGCCGTTCAGGCACTCTCGAGCGAGAGCTCGAACTGGCGCGTCAACAGGGGCGTTGGCTCAGTGATGACGAGCACGCTGAACTTGCCGCCAGTGAGCAGCGTCGTGCCCAACGGCGGCGCACCTTGCTGTTGCTTGCGGCGCTGTCGCTCCTGATCCCGTTGTTTTGGCCGCTGCTGCCGGTTTGGCTGGGATTGCTCTGGTGGCCGACCACCACCCGTCGCCTGCTGATGGGTGTGGTGGGAGCCGTTGTGGCCTTGATGGCTCTGGTGGTGGTGCTGGTGCTTTGGCTGTTGCTGCGATGACGCGAGACGCCTTTTTGGCTTGGTGCCATCCCGACCTCTTAGACGAGCGATTGCTGCATGCCGCGGCCCTCTGGCAAGTGAGGGCCGCATTGGGTTCGTCAGCCGCTGACATCCCCCCTCCGTCGCGGTGGCCGCTCAGCACGTTCGAGTGGGGCGGCTGCGTGTTGGCCGTTGCCTCAGCCAGAGCGGGACAGGAGCGGCCCGCCTCGTTTCGGTTGGGAGATCGCTCGCTTCGAGCTCAGCTGTTTTGTTTGCTCGATCCCGCTGAGCGGGCGGAGGGCTCGGCTGCCACCGAGCCGCTGGATCCGCAGCAGTGGCGGTTCTGGTTGGTGCCGTTTCATCAGCTCCACCCCGAGCGCCAGAGCATCGGAGCATCGGCTTTGCAGCGCGCCCATGGTAAAGGGCTTCAGCACGAGGATCTGGCCGCTGCCCTTGAAGCTTTGATGCCGTGATGTCGAGTTCTGGTGCTTCGGGGTATCGCATCAGCCGGGATGACGGCGCCACCGACGGCATCGCCGGGAGCTGCTTTGCCACCTATGAGGAGGCCTATGCCGTGCTCGAGCGCTACTACGCCGATCTGTGCTGTTCCGATGATCGGGAGTACTACCGGATCGAACCGCTCGACCCCGCCTAACCTGCCTCCTCCTCGAGCCTGGTGATGCGCAACCTGATCCGTTCAGCCATGGCCCTGGCGGCTTTGGTGATCTCCAGTGCGCCGGTGCAGGCGCTCGAAGAAGTGGTGGTGGAGCTGCCGCTGATGGAGAACACGCTCACGGTGAAGCTCAGCGAGCTGAAGGACCCTGCAGCCTTGATGCAGGGCACCAGCGATCTGGCCGAACTGGATCGCGCCAGCGATGGCGAGCTGGGCCGCAAATTGCTCAAGCTCCTCAACCACCCCGTGCCGGTGAGTTTTCGCCAGCTGGCGGAAAGTTCTGTTGGCTCACCGCTGCTGGAGCAAGCCCTGCTGCTGGTGTCGTCGTTCGGCACGGTGGAAGGCCGCAGCCCTGATCTCTCCGGCGAGACGCTGAGACAGGCCCTCGACAAGGCCACGGCCGAGTCAGCCAATGGTCAGCCCACATTGCTGCAGTTGATGGAGGCGATTCCGGGTGAACGGGTTCGCCTCCATCTCTCGCAAGCGCAGGTTGTGCTGGCGCGCATGCTGCGCCACCGCCGCCGCGCCGATCAGTTGATGGCCGTCGCGGCTCCTGCGCCGGCGGCCATGCCCACCGTGCCCCGCGCCGACGTTGCACTGAGCCGTACAACGCTGGCGGTGTCGCACCGGCCGGAACCGCTGGAGCTGGTGGTGATGAAACCCAGCAGCGGCGCCCCACGCGGCCTGGTGGTCATCTCCCATGGTCTTTGGGATAGCCCCAAGAATTTCGAAGGCTGGGGCCAACGCTTGGCCGAACAGGGCTATGCGGTGGTGCTGCCTCGCCATCCAGGCAGCGACAAGCATCAGCAACACGAGGTGCTCACCGGCCAGGCACCACCGCCTTCACCGGCAGAGCTCGCTCTGCGGGCCAAGGATGTAACCGCGATCAACGATGCGGTGGCCCAGAGCCAGTTGCCCGACTTGGCTGGGGTGAAGGCCGATCAGGTTGTGGTGATCGGCCATTCCTGGGGTGCCACCACGGCCCTTCAACTCGCGGGTGTGAAGCCAGAAGTTCGCGATCTGAAGGCCCGCTGCGACAACCTCTCCGATCCCGATCGCAATCTCAGCTGGACGCTGCAATGCAGTTGGATTTCGGCCGTGGATCAAGCGGCGGTGGATGATCCCCGCGTGATCGCCGTGGCAGCGGTGAGCCCTCCGGTGTCGTTGCTTCCCCAAGGGTTCTGCCAAGCAGATCACCGCCCGCGTGTTGCTGGTGAGTGGCACCCACGATTGGGTGGTACCACCGGATCCAGAGGCGGTGCAGCCCTTCACCACCGCCAATCCCCAGGGCAATCAGCTGGTGCTGGTGCAAGGAGGCGATCACTTCAAACTGCGGCCTGGCCAAACCAGTGGAGGAGGCCCGGTGGCCCCGCTGTTGCTGGAGTGGACCAATCGCGCCTTTGCGGCTGGCCCAGCGGTGAAACCTTCGCCCGGTGCTACGCCGCTGCTGCCGCAGGGCTCCTGGGGCAGTGATGGCAAGGCGATGGCGGATGTCACCGACCGCTTGGATGGTCGATGAGCGTGGGTGGGTTGGATCAATAGGTAGAGGTGCCGATAGCGGCGCTGCGTCGAGCCCGCTTTGCTGACGCGGAAGCCTCCTCACACAGCCCGCATGGGCTGTTTTTTATGGCAGCGGGAGCGGCTGCGGGGGCTTGCTGATTAGCGTCACAGCTGCTCGTCTGGCTGTGTGCGTCCTTATTTCTTGCTCGAACCTGGCGATGGGTTGCTGCTGTGCGGCCCCGATGGCTCGATCAGTCATCTGGATCGCACCGCCTCCATCCGGCTCGGTGTGAAGCCTGAGAGTTGGTGCGGCCAGAGCCTGAAGCAGGTTTGGCCGGCACTCTCCGATCTGATCATTCAGGAACGGGATCGATTGCTGGCGGGCCCCCGCGACCATGTGGTGGCGCTAGCTAAACCCACCCAGCTTGAGCTGGCCGCGCGTTCGCCTGTTCCGCACCGACTGCGGTTTTGGTGCCGGCATCCTGCGGCGCCGCACCCAGCGCTTGCACGACGTGGAGCCCGACGCGCCGGAAGACACGTATCGCCTCTTGCTCGAGGCAGTGCTCGATACGGCGCAGGATGCGGTGTTGGTGACTCTGGCGGAACCGTTGGATTCACCTGGGCCACTGATTGTGTTCGCCAATCAGTTGCTGCTTGACCAAACCGGTTACGGCCTGCATGAGGTGTTGGGCCGTAGCCCACGGCTGTTTCAAGGGCCAGAAACCTGCCGCGACACCACAGCCCGCTTGCGGCGCGCCATGGATCAGTGGCAGCCCTCCCGCATGCAGGTGCTCAACTACCGCCGTGATGGCTCCACCTGTTGGATCGACTTGAAGGTGGCACCGTTGGCTGACCCCACGGGTTGGCACACCCATTGGGTGTCGGTGCAGCGCGACGTGAGCGATCGCGTTGCCCATGAACAGCGCCTCGCCCAGGAGGCTCTGGCCTTGGCCGAACGGCTTCACGCGGGTGCTCCGATCGCCTGATCCCTCAGCGCCCATCGGCTGTGTGCCTCAGCACGCCGCGCTGCAATCCAGGCAGCCTGCTGAGCGGGTGAATCGTTTGAGCATGGGCTGGTGACAGCACCCCGATGACCTCGCCATCCGCCGCTCCTTGGCCAGTGGTTGTGACCCTGGAGCCCTGCCACAACCAGGCCGCGCTTCAGCACCCCGAGCCGGTGATCACGATCCCCTGCCCCAGCCACACTTCCGCTGCCACCCAGCCCGCTCGGCTCACCTGGCTGGAGCTGCTGGGTCAACGCTGAAGCCAGCTGCCCAACGGGCACAGTTGTGATTGTGTTCTGGAGGGGCTGCGTTGCAGTGCGCTTGCAGCTGCATCTGCCCATGCCTGCTCCAGCCCCAACGCCCTGCTGGCTCCACCGCGGTTGCCGCATCCAGCTGATTGGCTATCCCCGCTGCGAGGGTGCCTATCTGATTCAGCACTGCAGCGGAGCCGTGCTTGGTCGCTCGGCCAGCCTGGCGGCCGCCCGCCAGCTGATCGATGAACAGATCCCCCTGTTGCGCCAACGGCTGGCAGCTGCAGCCTGAGCCTGAAGGCTGGTGTCAAGCTGGTCCGGATCTGCGCCGACCCGTGTGACGACCTCCGTGCTCCTGTGCGGTTACTACGGCGAGCACAACCTCGGAGACGATGCCCTGCTGGCTGCCCTGTTGGCGCAGCTCCCGCCGTCGGTCACACCCTTGGTCACCGCGTTTGATCAAGAGCAGATCAGCCGGCAGCACGGCGTTGCCAGCGTGAATCGCCGCAGCCTGCGCGCCGTGCTCGACAGCTTGAGCCGTTGCCGTGCCCTGGTGCTGGGTGGCGGCAGCCTCCTTCAAGACTCCACCAGCTTCCGCAGCCTCCTCTATTACGCGGCTCTGATCACCGCCGCCCGCTTGCAGGGCAAGCCAGTGCTGCTCTGGGCCCAGGGGCTTGGCCCCTTGCGGCGCCGGCGCAGTCGTGCCCTGGTGCGTTGGCTGTTGCCGCTGGCATCAGGCATCACCTGGCGCGATTCCGCCTCCGCGCAGTTATCGCGGCAGCTGGGTGTGGCGGCACCCCATGGCACCGATGCGGTGTGGAGCCTGCTGCGGCAGCACTGGCTGGGATTGGGAGGCCCGATCGTGGTGTGCTGGCGCCCCACCCCGCACCTGCAGGGCCAGGCCTGGAAGCCCTATCTCCAAGCCCTCGAGGATCTGGCGGAGCAGACGCAGCGCGAGGTGATCTGGCTGCCCTTCCACCGCGATCAGGATCAGTCGCTCTTCTATCAGTTGCAGCAGCAGGGGTTGGTGGGTGCCGCCCTGGCGCGGCGCAGCCGTGTGGTGGAGGCCACCACCCCCAGCGAGGCGATGGCCCTGTTCCGCAGTGCATCGCTGGTGCTGGCGATGCGGCTGCATGCCCTGATCCTGGCCGCCCTTGCCGGCAGCCCAGTGAGTGCGCTGAGCTATGACCCGAAGGTGCAGGCCTGTGCCACGGAGCTTGGCTGCAGCTGCATCGATCTGGCGGATGCTTCCCCCGCTGCAGCGGCTTTGCTGGCCACTTGGAAGGAAGCCTTTGAGCATCCGCCGGCCCTGGCCTCCCTGCAAGCGATGGCTCAAGCCACGGCCCTGCATCGCGCCTTGCTCACCACCCTCGAGGCCTGAAGCATGAAGGCGATCGGCTACAGCAGTGAGCGGAGCAACGCGGATGCCGACTGCTTGCTCGACATCACCCTGCCGGATCCCTCCCCTTTGGAGCACGACCTGCTGGTGGCCGTGGAGGCCGTGAGCGTGAATCCGGTGGATACCAAGGTGCGTCGCCGCGAGCAGCCCGCCCCCGGAGAGTGGCGTGTGCTGGGTTGGGATGCCGTGGGCACAGTGGTGTCGTGCGGGTCTGCGGTTCAGGGCTTTGCGCCTGGGGATCGGGTTTGGTATGCGGGGGCGCTGCAACGGCCTGGTTGCAACAGCAGCCTGCACTGCGTGGATCACCGTTTGGCAGCCCGCGCTCCCCAGAGCCTCAGCGCGGCGCAAGCCGCTGCCCTCCCGCTCACGGCGATCACCGCCTGGGAGCTGCTCTTTGATCGCCTGAAGCTGCCGCGCCGCGGGCAGAGCGATGAGCGCCAGAGCCTGCTGGTGGTAGGAGCGGCCGGCGGCGTTGGCTCGATCCTGGTGCAGTTGGTGCGTCAACTCACCGATCTCGAGCTGGTGGCCACCGCCTCCCGGCCCGAGAGCCAGGCCTGGCTTCGGGAGCTGGGGGTGGAGCATGTGGTGGATCACCACGCTCCGCTGGCGGATCAACTGGCGAGGCTTTCCCTGCCGCCGCTGCGCTCGGTGATCAGCCTCACCCACACCGGTGATCACTTCCAGCAGCTGGTAGATCTGCTCGAGCCCCAGGGGGCGTTGGCGTTGATCGATGATCCGCCACCCCAGGCGATAGACGTGCTGGCTCTGAAACGCAAAAGCCTGTCGCTGCACTGGGAGTTGATGTTCACCCGTTCGCTGTTCAACACTCCTGATCTGGCTCGCCAGGGCGAGCTGCTTGGCGAGCTGGCCGCCCTGGTGGATCGCGGCTGGATTCGCACCACCGCGGCTGAGCCTTTCGGTCCGATCGATGCCGCCCATCTGCGCGCCGCCCATCGCCAGCTGGAGAGTGGCCGAACCGTGGGGAAGCTCGTGCTCAGCGGCTGGAGTTAACGGCTGCCAACGCAGCGCCAAAACCGTTGCATTGCCTACCGAAGCCAGGCTGATCTAGCTGGTGAACTGGCCAGATGACCAGTTCCCACCTGATCTCCCGCGAACGCCTGGCGCAGCTGAACCAGCTGCAGGACCGACCTGCCTGGTTCCAGCTCAGTGGCCATCTGCTGGTGATCGTGGTGGCTGGGGTGCTTTGGCGTCAGCCGGAGTTGCCCTTGTGGTTGCGGCTGCCCTGCCTGCTGCTGAGTGGGGTGGGTCTGGCCACCTGTTTTGCGGGCCTGCATGAGTGCTGTCATCGCACGGCCTTCCGCTCCAAAACCATCAACGACCGTGTGGCCTGGTTGATGGGGCTCTTGAGCTTCTACAACGCCACCTTTTATCGCCGCTATCACCAGTGGCACCACCGCTTCACCCATCAGCCCGGCCTGGATCCGGAGCTCGATGACCCCGTTCCCACCACGCTGATCAGCTACGCCCTAGAAATCAGTTGCATCACCTGGTGGATCGGCAAACTTCGCGGCTATCAACGGCTGCTGTTTGGGGATCTCTCTCAACTTCCCTATCTGAGCCCTGAGCTGATTCCTCAGGTGCGTCGCTCGGTGCGGCTGCAGTTCTTGGTGTACGCGATCGCGTTGGCCGCCTCTCTCTGGCAAGCCAATGGCTTTCTGCTGTGGTCGTGGCTCTTGCCCCTGGCTGTTGGACAACCGTTTCTGCGGGTATTTCTGCTGGCTGAGCACAGCGGCTGCAGCTTCAGCGCTGATGGCCTCGCCAACACCCGCACCACTCTGACCATTGCGCCGGTGCGCTGGCTGATGTGGAACATGCCGTTCCACGCAGAGCATCACCTCTATCCCTCGTTGCCGTTCCATGCTCTCGCGCAGGCACACCTGGCGCTGGCGCCTCAGCTGAAGCATCTCGACCACGGCTACCTCGCCGTGCATCGCCAACTGCTTCAGCGGTTGCCCAGCCTCGCCCCGACGGCATGAGCGCTGCTCAACATCGGCACTTTGCCCTCGGCTCGGTGCCCCTCCAATGCGGCCGCCGCATTGACGACGCTCACATCGGCTACGTGCAGATCGGCGAGCTGAATCGTGATCGCACCAATCTGGTGCTCATCCCCACCTCCTATGGCGCCAGGCCTCTGGATCTGGCCTGGTTGGCGGGGCCGGTGCTGGATCCATCGCGATGGTGCATCGTGATCTCCGGCATGTTCGGCAACGGTGATTCCACTAGCCCCAGCCACGGCCAGATGGGCCTGGCGGAGCAAGGCTGGCTCGTGCATCACCGCGACAACGTCGCGGCCCAGCGCCGGTTTCTGGCCGAATGCTTCGGCGTTGAGACCCTGCCGCTGATTTTCGGCTGGTCGATGGGCGCGCAGCAGGCCTACCAGTGGGGCGTCGATCATCCCGACCAGGTGCAGCGGCTCTGCTGCGTCTGCGGCACCAGCCGCACCTCACCCCATAACCGCTTGTTCTGCCTCAGCCTGCGCCAGGCCCTCACGGCCGATGCCAGTTGGACCGGATCGGGTTTCGATGGGGTGCCGGAGCAGGGGCTGCGCACCTATGCGCTGATCTATGCGAGCTGGGCTGCCTCCCAACCGTTCTTCAAAACCCTCCAGCAGCCGGTGGAAGAGCACGTTGAGCAGCAGTGGCTGCCCAACTACCGCCGACACGACCCCCGCGATCTGATCGCCATGCTCGATACCTGGCTCGCCCACGATGTGGCATCCGGCGGAGACCTTGCGGCAACGCTGGCTGGGATTCAGGCCCGCACCGCTGTGGTGGCCTGCAACCGCGACCTCTACTTCACGGTGGACGACATGGCCGCCGATGCCGCTGCGATTCCCGGCGCTCAATTCCATGTGATCGATTCGCTGCTCGGTCATCGCGCGGGTAATCCCCACAGCAGCCCTGCCGAGCAGCAGCACCTGCGCCGAATCGTGGATCAGCTGCTCGACAGCTGACCGCCAGACCTCCATGACCGATCTGATCAGCCTTGCCCGTGAGAGTGGCGTTCGCTTTCTGCTGTTCTCCTTCACCGATCTGTTCGGGATTCAGCGGGCCAAGTTGGTTCCCTTAGCTGCGGTTGCCGGGATGAGCCGCGATGGGGCGGGTTTTGCCGGTTTTGCCGCTTGGCTTGAGCTCAGCCCCGCTGATGGTGATGTGATGGCGATTCCCGATCCCCGCAGCTTCACGCCCTTGCCGTGGCAGAGCGATGTGGCCTGGGTCGCCACCGAACTCACGCTCAATGGCGAGCCGATGGAGCAGTGTCCGCGGCGGGTGCTGCAGCGCCAGATCCAGCGGTCTGCAGCGCTCGGCTACCAGCTGCGCAGCGGCGTGGAGGCGGAATTTTTCCTGTTGGATCCCAGTGGCGATGCCGTCGCTGATCGCGCCGATACCCAGGAGAAACCCTGTTACGACCAGCTGGCCCTGATGCGCCGCTATCCGCTGGTGTCAGCCCTGATGGATGGCATGGAGCAGCTGGGGTGGGGGCCCTATCAGGCTGATCACGAAGACGCCAACGGCCAGTTCGAACTCAACTGGACCTATGCCGATGCGCTCACCACCGCTGATCGCCATGCCTTTTTCAAGGTGATGGTGAAGTCGCTGGCGGAGCGGGAAGGCCTGCGGGCTTCGTTCATGCCCAAACCGTTTCAGCAGCTCACCGGCAACGGCTGCCACACCCATATCTCGCTCTGGGACCAAGCCGGCCGCAACGCGTTTCACGATCCAGCCGGGGAACTGGGGCTCTCCGCTCTCGCCTATCACTTCCTGGCTGGACTGCTGCACCACGCCCCGGCGTTGGCCTGCCTCACCAACCCCACAGTGAACAGCTACCGGCGGCTTGCCGCGCCTCCCACTACTTCCGGATCCACCTGGAGCCCCGGCGGCATCAGCTACTGCGGCAACAACCGCACGCACATGGTGCGCATTCCAGATGATCAGCGATTGGAATTGCGGCTACCGGATGGCGCAGCTCACCCCTACCTGCTCCAGGCCGCCGTGCTGGCGGCGGGGCTGGATGGCATTGAGCGCCAGCTCGATCCAGGCCCCCGCCATGACAACGACAACTACGCCGATCCCTTGCCGGATGGCGCCTTTGGCCGATTGCCGCGTGATCTGGGGGAGGCGCTCGATGCCTTCGCCGCTGATCAGCCGTTGCGGAGCGGCCTTGGCGAAGGCTTCTGCGTGGCGTATGAACAGCTGCGGCGGCGCCAATGGGGCCGGTTTCGAGCGCAGCTCACCGATTGGGAGCGCCAGGTGTGGCTGGATGGCTGAACGGCCAGCGGCGGTATTTCTACCGATGGTGCCCGCCTGATCGCCACGCGACGCTCTGGCCGTTGGTTGCTCGGCGTGCAGCATGGCCTCTCAACCGGTGCTGATCGGTGCCCTCGGTGGCACGATTCATCAGCTCAAAGCCAGTGGCGGCGAGCTGTTTCAGGTGTGCTTCCAGGGCACCTGCCTCTATTGCGACAGCTTGCATGTGGGCATGGCGCACCTCAATCGCATGGAGCGTGCTACCAGGAAAGAAGCGGCCTGAAGGCCAATGACTCTCTCCACCGGGCAGCGTCTGCTGCTGCCCGTGCGCCAGTACTACGTGAAGACCGATAGCCGGATCCCCGGCCAGGCCTATCGCATGTGTTTTTCCAGCACCTGCGCCATGGCGGTGAAGTATCTGCGGCCGGATGCCCTCAAGGGCTCCAACGCTGACGACACCTACCTGCACACCCTGCGCCGCTACGGCGACACCACCTCAGCCCAGGCGCAGATTCAAGCCTGCGCCGATTACGGGGTGATCGCTCGCTACCGCACCAACGGCGATCGCGCCTTCCTGGAGGCTGAGCTGAAGGCCGGGTATCCCGTGGGTACGGGCTTTCTGCACCATGGGCCCTCCTCGGCTCCCCGCGGCGGTGGCCACTGGATTCTCGCGGTGGGGTTCGAGCCGGGCGCTGGGATCTTCAACGATCCCTACGGCGAACTCGACAACGTCAACGGTGGCTATGTGCGGGTGGGATCCGGTGGCCACAACGTGGCCTACAGCTGGCGCCACTGGCTGCCGCGCTGGGAGGTGGAGGGCACCGGTAGCGGCTGGCTGATGACCTTCAGGCGCTCGGATGGTCTGCTGCCAGCTGCTTGAGGCTGGCGAGCACTTCCTGGCTGTGACCGCTGGGTCGCACCGCCAGCCATGTTTCCCGCAGCACCCCCTGGGGATCGATCAGAAACGTATGGCGCTGCGAGAAGGGCGAAATCCAGCTCCCATAGGCCTTGCTCACGGACCCGCCTGGATCGGAGAGCAGCGGGTAGGCCAGCTCTTCGCTGCCGCAGAACTCGGCGTGGGATTCGGCGCTATCGGCACTGACACCCACCACTTCGGCGCCGGCTTCATGGAGCGCCTCGAGATCGCGCTGGAAGCCGCGCGCCTCGATCGTGCAGCCTTCGGTGAAATCGCGCGGATAGAAGTACAGCACAAGCCAGCGGCCTGCGAAGTCGCTCAGGCTGCGCTCAGCGGCCTCAGCTTCCCCACTGCTGCTGGGCACCACCCCTTGCAGCGTGAAATCGGGAGCGGGTTGATCGATGTCGGGCAGAACCCCACCAAGGCAAAGGGCCTGCCGGGGTAAACCCAGCAGGCCCAGTGCGGCGATGGAGAGCCCGCTCAAAACTTGGCGGCGCTGCATCGTGAAAAGCTTCAGATCTTGGCCAGGTTGATGCCCAGTTCCTTGGCGTAGGCGCCGAGACCCTTCTTTTGGATGGTCTTGAGGGCGCGGGTGGACACACGCAGCTTCACGAAGCGGTTGCCTTCGGCCCACCAGAGGCGGCGCTCCTGGAGGTTCACCTGCTGGAGCTTCTTGGTCCGCACGTGGGAGTGGGACACGGCCATGCCGTTGTTGGCGCGCTTGCCGGTGAGTTGGCAGACCCGGGACATGACCGACCGTTCAAAGGATGTTGACGATTCGACTCCGCTTGGAGCCAAGGCAAAAGCTTATCAGTCTGGCTTCTCCCCCACCATCTGAAGGGTTCGTGTGGGAAACGCGAAGGCAATCCCTTCACGGGCAAAGCAGCGCATGATCTCGAGGTTGATGCGCTGTTGCACATCCATCGCGCGGTTGAAATCGTTGGTGGGCACGTAATACACCAACTCGAAATCAAGGCTGCTGTCGTTGAAGGCCACGAAATGGCAGCGATCAAAGCTGGCGTCAGCGCCGGATTTCACGATGGTTTCGAGCATCGCCGGGATGCGCTGCAACTGCTCCACAGGCGTGTCGTAACAAACCCCCAGGCGCACGATCAGGCGCCGCCGCTGCATCTCGCCGAAATTCGCAACCACAGCACCCGTGAGGGCGCTATTGCTCATCACGATGGCCTCACCGTTGATGCTGCGCAGGCGAGTGCTCCGCACACCCACCTTCTCCACGGTCCCCCACGACTGACCGACCTGGATCAGCTGGCCTGGTTGAAACGGTTTGTCCAGCAGGATCGTGATGTATTCAAAAAACTGTGAAACCGGTTCCTTCAGGGCCAGGCCGGCGCCGATGCCACCGGCGCTGAGCAGTGCCCAGATCGCGGCAATCTGCACACCGATGTTCTGGAGATAGAACACCGCACCCACGCACCACACCAACGCTTTGAGCATCGGTGCCAGGGAGCGGATCAGGTTGGCTACCTCCGCGTCGCCGGCGTGTTGGGCCCAGCGCTGCAGCAGCCGTAGACCGATGCGGTTCACCAGCCGCACGATCAGCACCGACAGGATCAGCTTGGCCAAGCCGAACACCACCCGGTCGCTGCTGGCATTCGTGGGCAGGATCTGCCAGGCCAGGCTGGCGCTGAGCACCCAGGCCATCGGTGGAATCGTGTCCACCAGCACGGTTGCCACGAGATCGTCGCCAGCCAGGCTGTTGCGCCGGATGACCCGGCTGGTGGCGCGCTGCACCAGCTTGGCCAGCAGCATTCCCAGCAAGCCGCACCCTACCAGCGTCAGCAGGGCTGGGAGAACGGAGCTGACGGGCATGGGCATGGCCATGGTGGGCGTGTTCAATCAGTGTGCGGAGTGTTTGAGCCTGGCAGCCGCTCGCCGCTGCGGGCGTCAAAACGCAGCGCGTCCGCCTGGCGCCAGCGCACCTGCAGAGCCGAGCTGGTCGGCGCCTCACGGCTCAACACCCTGAGAGTTCCCTGCTCAGCGCACTGCACGTGGCTGATCACGCGATCCCCCAACCATTCCCGGTGGCTGAGCTGCCCCTCAAGGGCCTCCCACCCATGAGGCACCGGGCTGCCCGCGTCCGTTAGTTCCAGTACCTCCGGCCGCAAGCCCAGCTGCGTCGTGCCCCGCTCGATCAGGTTGATGGTGGGGCTGCCGAGGAAGCGGGCGACAAAGCGATTGGCTGGATCTCGGTAGAGCCGTTCGGCCGTTCCCAGCTGCTGCAAACGGCCCTCGCGCAACACGGCAATCCGATCCGCCAAACCCATGGCCTCGTGCTGATCGTGGGTCACGTACACCACCGGAACGCCCGTGCTGCGCAGCAGGGTGCGCAACTCGGCCCGCAGGTTGTCGCGCAGCTGGGCATCGAGATTGCTCATCGGCTCATCCAGCAGAAACAGCGCTGGCCGGCGGATCAGTGCCCGCGCCAGGGCCACCCGTTGTCGTTGCCCGCCCGAGAGCTCGGCTGGTTTGCGCTGGCGCAGCCCCTCCAACTCCATAAGGGCGAGCACCTGATTCAGGTCTCGCTGGATCTCTGCACGGCCCATGCCCCGCAGCTCCATACCGAGGCTGAGGTTGCGCTCCACGCTGAGGTGCGGAAACAGCGCGTAGCTCTGAAACACCATCGCCACCTGCCGCTCCGCTGGCGGCAGCGCAGTGATGTTGCGCCCACCCAGCTGGATCTCGCCCGAGCTGGCGGGATCGAGCCCGGCGATCAGCCGCAGGGTGCTGCTCTTGCCGCAGCCGCTGGGGCCAAGCAGCGCCAGGATTTCTCCCGGCGCCACCGTGAGGCTCAGCTGATCCACCAGCGTGTGGCTGCCCACCCGGCGGCTGAGGTGACGTAGCTCCAGCCCCTGGAAGCCATCACCAGCAGACATGGGGCCGCTCATCCTTTGATCGCTCCCTGGGTGAGACCGCTGATGATCTGGCGCTGAAACAGGAGCATCAGCAGGATCAACGGTGCACTGCCCAGCACCGTGGCGGCGGCGAAGGCGCCGTAGGGAATCGTGTAAACGGAGGATCCAGCGATCCGGGCCATGGCCGGCGCGAGGGTGAGCAGCTCCGTGCGGCTCAACCAGGTGAGAGCAATCGGGTACTCGTTCCAGCTGAACAGGAACACCAACAGTGCGCTGCTCGCCATGGCCGGTGCCATCAGCGGCAGCAAGATCCAGCGCAACCGCTGCCATAAGCCCATGCCCTCGATCAAGGCGGCTTCCTCCAGCTCAATTGGGATGTCGGCGAAGGCGGCCTGCAGCAGCAGGATCGCTAGGGGGAGGCATAAACCCGCGTAGGGAAGACTGAGGGCCAGGAGCTGATTGGCCAGATGCCAGTCGCGGGCAAGCTCCAGCAGCGCGAGGAACAGCAACACTGCTGGGAAGGCGGCAGCTGCCGCCACCAGCGCGGTGAGAGCACGGGCCTGCCGGCGACCCAGACGGCTCAGGGCATAGGCGCAGGGCACCGCCAGCGCCAGGGTGAGGGCGGTGCTGCTCGCTCCCACCACCACGCTGTTGATCAGATAGGTGAGGAAGGGAGGATCGCCCTGCAGCAGTTGCCGGTAGTTCTCGAAGGTCCACCCCCCGGCTCCCAGGCCGCTGAGGGCCTCACTGGACCTAAGAGAGGAGTAGAGCTGCCAGAGCATCGGGCCCAAGCTCCAGAGCAGCAACATCAGCCGAGCCATCAGCGCAGGCTCCCCTGCCAGCGCAGGCTCCAGCGCCAGATCAGTGCGCCCGCGCCGCAGAGGATCAGCAGGATCGCGAACGATCCGAGAAGCAGCGTGGCGCTGTAGCCGAAGTCGAGAAAGCGCATGGCGTTGAGGTAGGCGTAGAGCGCCAGGCTTTCGGTGCTGCCGGCCGGGCCTCCACCGGTGAGCACCTGGATCAGATCAAACACTCCAAGCGCCTGGGCCAGGCGGAACAGCAAGGCAATCAGGAGATACGGCGTGAGCAGCGGCAGGGTGATGCGCCGAAGGGTCTTCCAGGGAGTAGCCCCTTCCAGGGCTGCCGCTTCGTAGAGGTCGGCGGGGATGGTTTGTAGGCCTGCCAACAGCAGCAGCGCCACAAACGGCGTGGTTTTCCAGGTGTCGGCGCCCACCGTCGCCATCCAGGTGAGTGCCGGGTTGGAGAGAAACGGGATGGCTGGCAGCTCCAGCCCTGCCAGCAGGCGGCTGATTGGTCCGTAGGGGTCGTTGAAGATCCAGCGCCAACCCAGGGCCATCACCGTGGTGGGTAGGGCCCAAGGCAAGAGGCTGATGGTGCGCAGCAAGCCACGACCCCGCAGTGGCTGATTCAGTAGCAGGGCCACCGCCAGGCCCAACAGCATCTCCAGGCTCACCGAGGCCGCACTGAAGCGGAGCGTTTGCCAGGTGTCTTGCCAGAAGCGGCCATCGTTCCAAAGGCGCAGCCATTGCTGCGCGCGGATCGGTTGGGGCTGCAGGCCCGTAAGCACGCTCTGGGCCTGGGTGCTCAGCCACAGGTAGTGCAGCAACGGAGCGGCAAAGATCGCCAGCAACAGAGCCAGCGCCGGTGCCATCAGCAGCCAGAGACGCCAGCGCATCAGCCTTGGCCTCCACTACTGCGCAGGAGCCGTTCACTGTTCGATTGCAACGCCCGCATCGCGGTTGGGGCTGATTCATCGCCTGTGATCACCGTGTTCACGTCCCGGTAGAGCAGATCGCTGAGCTGGGCGTAGACCGGGCTGAGAGGACGCAACACGGCGGCGGCGAGGGCCTGCTGCAGATCAGTCAGAACCGGGTTGGCGGCTCGCAGTTCGGGATCTTCAAACACGCTCAGGCGCGTGGGTGTGTACCCCCAACGCAGGTTGAGTTGCTTCTGGGCTTCTGCACTGGTGAGAAAGCGAAGCACCTCCACAGCTGCCGCTTTGTGCTGCGAGCCTGCCAGCATCGAGAAGCCCCAGCTGCCCTGGGTGGCGGCGTGGGGTTCGCCCTCTTCGCTCACCATCGTGGTGAAGGCCACCTTGCCGCGCAGGGGTGAATCCGGCTTGTTGAGCTCTGCCCAGGCGTAGGGCCAGTTGCGCATGAACGCGGCATCACCCGCCTGGAAAAGCTGCAGTGCCTCCGGTTCTCCCATGTTGGCCACCGCTTCTGGGGTGATGCCCTGGCGCACCAGATCCTGCAGCCAACTTGCGGCGGCGACGGCTGCCGGCGAGTCGAGCTGCGGTTGGTTCTTCACGAGCCAATGGCCTCCGAAGCCACGCAGCACTTCGAGAACCACGCAGCTCAGGCCCTCGTATTGCTTGCCTTGCCACACGTAGCCCCAAGGCACCCGGCCCTCCCGTTGCAAGCGGCGGCTGATCGCCACCAGCTCCGCCGGCGTGCGCGGCGGAGCGGCCATGAGATCGGTACGCCAATAGAGGAGCCCCATATCGGCCACCAACGGAAACCGCCAGAGCTGGCCGCTGAAGGCATTGCCAAGCTCGGCGCCCGGAGCGAGGTCGCCGAGAGCATCTGGCCCCAGCCAGCGATCCAGAGGCTCGAGCCAACCAGCGGCGGCATATTTCGGCGTCCACGACACATCCATCAGCAGCAGGTCGTAGGGGCTCTCCCCAAGCAACAAGCTGCTGATCGCCAGATCGGAGACGGCCTCGGTTTCCAGCGGCCCCCGCGTGACGCTGAGGGCAATGCGCGGATGGCTGCGGTTGAACGCGCTCACCAACTCCGTGGTGGCATCAGCGAATGGGGCCGGCATCAACACCGACACCGGCTCAATCTGTGGTCGCGCCAGCGCTCCAACAGTGAGCAGCACTGCCACTGAGAAGGTGACCAGCAGCAGGCGCCAGCGCTGAGCCATCAGCAACAGAGGATCGGGTGGTCTGGCTGGATGGCCTGGAGCTGTTCTTCCGCCCAAAAGTCCACGCTCAAGGTCTCCACCGCACGCACCATCGAAGCCATCCTGTCGAGCTGCTGGGCCTGTGGCATGGCCAGGGCCGTTTCGATCGCTTCATCCATCCGGCGATGGGAATAGGTATTGGTGAGTACAGCACCCTTCATCACCACGGACGCGCCTGTGAATTCCGATAACACCAGGGTGCCGCCCTTGCCTTTGCGCGCCGCTGCGTACTCCTTAGCAACCAGATTCAATCCATCGCGCAGCGGTGTGATCCAACAAACATCGGCTGCTGCGAACCAGGCCACCATTTCTTCATAAGGAATGCGCTGGGTGGTGAGGCGAATGGGCACCCAATCGATACGGCTGAATCGGCCGTTGATGCGCCCCACCACCTCCTCAATGCTGCGTTGGGTGTCTTCGTACACCTTCATGCCGGAATTGGCGGCCACGCAGGCCAGAGCCAGCACCACTTCGCCGTGGAGATCACGGCGTCGTTCCAGGAGCCGTTCAAAGGCGAGCAGCAACTCGTGGTTGCCCTTGGTGTAATCCACCCGACTGGCGGAGAGGATCAAGCGACGCCCCTGTTTCGTGCCGCTCTCAATCTGCTCAATCAGCCGTTGCACGTTGGGGCTGCTGCTTAGCTCCTGGATCCGTTCGGGGGTCGTTCCCACAGGGGTGGAGATCAGCTTCACCCGCCTGCCTCGGAACTCCAGCCAAGGAGTGGCGTCAGGTTGAGCGAGAGCACTCCCGCAAGGAAGGAAGTGAGGGGCGACCGGTACCTTGGGTCCCTTTTCAACAGCCAGAAGATTGCTCGCTGCGCGGGCGAAGTTTTCGGCATAGCGCGGGGTGTGAAAACCAACCGCGTCGCAACACAGAAGGCTTTCCAAAATTTCTTCACGCCAGGGCAGGATGCTGAACACATCACTGCTGGGGAAGGGCGTGTGATGAAACAGGCTGATTTTCACGTCGGGCCGCAGCGCCCGGATCATCCCGGGCACCAGCCAGAGGTTGTAGTCGTGAATCCAGATTGAGGCCCCCGGGAAAGCTTCGTCGCAAGCAGCCTCTGCAAATCGTTTGTTCACCACCTGGAAGGTGGCCCAATCGGCATTGTTGACGGCGAAGAAGCTGGGAAAGCTGTGCAGGACCGGCCAGATCGCCTCCTTCGACGTCACATGATAAAAGCTGCCGATCTGCTCCTTCTGCAGGGGAATTCGGCGCAAACGAATCGGCAGTGGATCTTGGATGGTGATCGTTTCATCCTCGGCCTCTGCTGAAGCTTCTTCCCGCCAGGCGATTCAGGTGCCCGATGGTTGTGAACGGAACAAATTGCGCAGTGTTGGGATGATGCCGTTCGGGCTTTTCTGATCTCGCCAGTGACGTTGTCCTGCGTGGTCGACGACCTCATCAAACGGAGATCGGTGATAGACCAACACAAAGGAACTCGGCATGCTTCAGTTTCAGGGAACTCCAGTCCATCTCGATCAGCACACGGCTGATAGCGAGCTGCATGCTCAGAGATCGAGTCTTCCTCCGTTGTTGCGTGCAGCCAAACTGCGCACGCAACAAAAGAAGGTGGTTCGGATTGGCTCCTTCCACCTTCTCTTGAACGGTTGAACCTGTCAAACCAATTGATTTACAAACCGCGCTCCATCAGCTTGCCCATCAGATCGCAGCTGCGCTGCTGGAAGCCGGCTAGTTGATTCGGCTCCAGACCGCCTACCGCCAGGCGGGCCATTTCATACACGTGGCAGCTGAGATCATCCGCCAGTTGCTGGCTGGGGGAGCTGCCGCTGGCGCCGGTGATCACCGAGCCGGCGGAGAGCTTGAGCAGACCTTCCACCAGGCGGTGCTTGCGGTTCACCAGCAGCACGTGGTGATCGGGCAGGCCGGGCAGGCGCTGCTCCATCAGGGCACCCATGTCGTTGATGCGGCGCATCTGCTCCGGCAACAGGATCAGGGCGGCCGGAGCGTTGTCGCCCTTGAGGGCCTGCACCTGGATGGTCACCTTGTCGTTGTTAAGCGCGTTCTTGAACAGATCACGAACCTTTTCGGAGCTGTCTTTGCCGTCGGCATCGCTTAGTTCGCTTTCCTTCTCCTGCAGGGAGTCGTCGAGTTCACTGTCGACGCGCTGGAACTTCAGTTCCTCATGGCGGTATTCCAGCCAGGGGATGAACTGGGTATCGATGAAGGTGTCGGCCAACAGCACTTCAGCGCCCTGGCTCTTCCACAGGGAGAGCGCTCCGGCTTGGCCGGCTTCATCGGTGCAGTAAAGGATGCGCTTGTCGTTGCCTTCGCTCAAGCGAGAGCGGTAGCCAGAGAGCGTGGTGAAGGCCTTGCCGTTGTCGCCGGGGATGGGATCGGCGTTGTCGCCCTCGCCCGCCACAGCGGTGGTGCCGAACAGCACCAGCTCAGCCACTTGATCGGCGAACTTCTCATCCTCCATCGCACCGATCTTGATGAACGGCGCCAGCGATTCCCAGATCTCGGCGTAACGCTTGGGCTCATCGCGATGCAGCTCCTTGAGCCGATCGGCCACCTTCTTGGCCACAAAGCCCCCGATCGAGCGCACGCGCCGGTCGGTCTGCAGAGCGGAGCGGCTCACGTTCAGCGGAATATCGGGTGAGTCGATCACACCGCGCAGCGGCAGGAGGTAGCGGGGCACCACCTCCTTGATCGAATCGCTCACGAACACCTGGTTGCAGTAGAGCTTGATCTCGCCCTTCTCCCAATCGGCGCGGCCGGTGGATTTGGGGAAGTAGAGGATGCCCTGCAGGTTGTAGGGGTAGTCGGTGTTGAGGTGCACCCACAGCAGCGGATCGCCCTGGAAGGGGTAGAGGTAGCGGTAGAGCTCGATGTAGTCGTTGTCGGTGAGATCGCGGGGGCTCTTGCGCCAGGGGGCTTCCCGCTTGTTCACGGTTTCACCCTCGAGCTCCACCTCCACCGGCATGAAGTCGCAGTAGGTGGTGATCAGCGTGCGGATGCGCGCCGGCTCGATGTATTCCTCTTCTTCCTCCATCAGGTGGAGGATCACATCGGTGCCGGGCTCACTGCGCTGGGCCGCTTCGAGGCTGAAGTTGGGGGAGCCATCGCAGCTCCAACGCACCGCCTCACTGCCGTCGCGGGCGGAGAGGGTCACCAGCTCCACCTGCTTGACCACCATGAAGCTGGAGTAGAAGCCCAGGCCGAAGTGGCCGATGATCGCGTCGTTCTCCTGTTTGTATTTCTCCAGGAAGTCTTCGGCGCTGGAGAAGGCCACCTGGTTGATGTAGCGCTTCACCTCATCGGCGGTCATGCCGATGCCGTTGTCAGAAATGGTGAGCGTTTTGGCTTCGCGGTCGATGCGGATGGAGATCTTGCCTTCGCTCCCTTCGTTGCAATCGCCCGCCATGGCGGCCATGCGGCGCTTGCTGATGGCATCCACCCCATTGCTCACCAGCTCCCGGAGGAACACCTCATGGCCGCTGTACACGGCCTTTTTGATGATCGGGAAGATGTTCTCGGTGTGGATCTGGATCTGGCCCTGTTCCGCCTGCAGCACCACAGCGTGAAAAAGCAACGTGCCTCCAGACTCACCCGGGGCAGGCCAGCCCGCCAAGGGGCCGCCATGGGCAGGAAACCGACCCCTCAGCAGTTGGTGTTCGGTGAGCGTGGCTCAGCTGCCGGGCTTGAGTTCGCGGCTCAGCAGGAAGAACAGCTGCTCGAGATGGCGGTATTGGCGCGGCAGCGAATGGTGCAGTGTTTCAAGCCGGCTCCAGCACACCGTGCGGCTGGCTTTGCTCCGGGTGACGCCATCGCGGATGAGGATGCGCAGCGCTTTGCAGTAGAGGGGATAGCTCGCCTCCAGCTCACCAACGGTGAGGGCAGCTGTGAAGGTGGGTGCTGACATGGAACGTCGCTCCAGACGGAGTCACCCTCCTTCCGGCCCTTCACGGCGCACAAGCTCCCATTTGGGATCAATTACGGCCGTTGTGTTGGCTGCTCCGCCGGTGATGGCTGCTCTTGAGGCGGTGGCTGTTCCACCGGTGGTAGGACGCGACGTTCAACCTGAACGAACACCAGCCAGGCCACCCCGGCGGCGATGCCACCGGTCCACTCAGAGCGCAGCAGCTCGATCAGCGACACGGTGCTGGCGGCGATGCGCAGGGCTCGCAGCCCAAAGCGTCCGAGTTGCTGCAGGCGGTCTTGGCCGGTGGCTTCAGTCACGCGTGGCGATGATCTGGGTGGCGGATGTCCAGGCGCCGCTGGCCTCATAGCGGCGGATCAGCCGCTCCAGCCGATCGGGGGCACTGAGCCATCCCGCCTCCACGGCAAAGGCGTTGCGGTGATCCACGTGGCGCGGGGTGAGGTGATAGCCACCCATCCGCCATCCAGGTGAGTTGGAGCGGCTCCGTACTGCCGGCCTCAACGCTTTCGCTGGTGGCGCCTGTGCTCGTTTGGATGCGCAGGCCGCCCTGGGGGGTGCCACTCATCTCGAAGCGGCAAGTTGTGTGGTCGGGCTCAGGCCAATCGGCCGTGATCGTGGCGGCCGAGCCGCTCCAGCTGCCTTGCAGTTGATCGAGCGTGAGCGCAGGTCGCTCTTCGGCGTTGCTGCCCGCCCGGAATTCGCGGGTCAGCACCAGGTTAGTGAAGTTGCCGTCGTCGTTGTGCAATTGCACCAGGCGGTGGCGGCGGTCGCCGTGGATGAAGCCAAACTCCCCGCCAAAGGGCGTGCCCGGTGCCACCTGCAGCCGCCCTTTGCAGAAGGTGCCGCTTTCGAAGAACACCACCTGCCGCCCGAGGTTGCGGTAGTCCTCGCTCATGTCACGGCTGGGCTCGCCGTTCAGATCACCATCTGCGAAACGGCGTAGCCGAAAGTGCACCAACCGCTCTTCCTCGCCGCGCTCCAGCGTGAGGATCGAGGGTGTCGACTCCACCACGGCGCCCGTGGCATCGAGACTGGCGAAGCTGCCGCGCCACTCACCCAGGTTGCGCAGAAAGTTGTCCCACTGACTCGACATCGGCTGACTGGCCCTCAGCCGGCGCGCTGCAGATCCGGTTTTTCCTCAGGCACGATCGCGCCCGCCACAGGACAGACCTGCAGACAGATACCGCAATCGATGCAGGTGTCGAAATCGATCCAGTAGAAGGTCGTGCCCTTGGCGTTGGCGCCGCTGCCCGGATTGATGCAAGCCACCGGGCAGGCATCCACGCAATCGGCCACCCCTTCGCAGATGTCGGTGACGATCGTGTGGGCCATCGGTACTGCGGTTCGGATGCCCGGATCCTAGGAAGCGACCCAGTGGCAGGCGGCGCAGCCCCGTTCAGCCGCGATGGCTTCGGCGGCTTCCCGGCTGGCGCTGGGGCACTGCAAGAGCTCGGCAGGCTCGCCTTGGCGGTGCAGAGCCTCCAATTGATCGAGAGCGGCGCTGAGTTGGCTGGCATCGGCGTAAGCCACCAAGGTGGCGGCGCGCCTCTGGGGCGCCGTGGCTTCGGTGCCGAGCAGATCGCGCAGGGCTTCCACATCGAAGCCGAAGCCCATGCCGCCGGCCACACCGCCGAAGCGGGCCACCAGCGCGTCGTAGCGACCACCGCTCGCCAGAGCCACTGGCGCCACTGGGCCTTGGCACACCAGCTTCAGCACCAGGCCGTCGTACAGGTCGAAATGAGGTTGGAAGCTCGGATCCAGCTGCAGCCGAACCCCCTGGGCAGCGGCAGTGGCGGCAACGCTGTGCAAGGTTCCCGCCAGCTGCTCCAGCAACGCCGAGGGGCCCAGCAGTTGCTCAAGCTGATACAGCACAGCTTTCGTATCGCCCCGCAGCCGCAGCAATTGCTGCAGGCCCTGGCGCTGGTGCGCTGGCAGCTGCAGCTCAGCCAGCGCCAAGGGATCGAAGCTCACCAGTGCCTGGCGGGTGGCCAACCGCTGCTCCGCTGGAACTTGATCGAGCAAGGCGCTGAGCACAGCGTGGTGGCCGATCAGCAGCGTGGGCCTGTGCTCGGCCGTGATCTGCAGTTGCCGCAAACAGGCCAGCAGCAACCGCAACAGCTCCGCATCTGCCACCAACGCCTGGCTGGCATCGGCCCCCAGCAGCTCTACGCCGCTTTGGAGCCGTTCCTCCAAACGGGGTTGGCCCACATCGCTGATGGCGCTGCGCAGCACCGGCCCACTGCTCCACAGCCTTAGGGGTCGCGGACGGCTGGCCAGGCGTGTGCAGGCGGCTCTCGCGATCGAGGCGGTCATCTCCGGCCTCAGGCCGAGGGGCTCATCCGAAGCCAGGCGCACCAGTTCCCGATCTCGGATCCCGCCGCCTGCTTCCAGGGTTTCCAATCGCTCCACCAGCGGTGGAGCCACTTCGGCGTAGCCCCAGCGCCTGTAGACCTCCGCCAGCTGCTCACACAGCCAGCGGTTGCTGTCCACTTCCCGTGGGTTGAGATCCCTGGCACCGGCAGCGGGTTGCAGGGCCATCGGATCAACGTGCTTGAACTGGCGCTGATCCTATGGAGCTGCTTGATCGAGCTCCGGCGCCCCAAAACTGGCTCCGCTCAGGGGGCGGCAGGCCGCCAGCCCATCGATGAGGGCCTGGCGCAAGCCAGGTGTGCAAGCGATCAGGCGACCTTCGGCCAGCACAGCTGGTCCGCCGTTGTAAGCACACACCACGCCACCGGCCTGCTCCACCAGGGCCACACCGGCCGCCAGATCCCAGGGGGAAAGGCCGCGCTCCCAGTAGCCATCCAATCGGCCGTCGGCCACGAAGGCCAGATCCACTGCTGCAGCTCCGCCTCGCCGCACGCCACGGGTGCGATGGGTAAACCAGGCGAATTCGGCGTAGTTGTTATCAAGCCGCTCATGGCGGTCGTAGGCAAAGCCCGTGACCAGTAGCGAGCTGGCCAGGTTGGTGCAGTCGCTCAGCTGAATCCGGCTGGCGTTGCACCAGGCGCCGAGCCCCGGGGCGGCCCAGTAGTGCTGCTGCAACGCAGGCACCGCCAGGGCCCCCAGCAACGGCTGGCCTCTCCAGGTGAGCCCGATCGAGGTGCCGAAGAAGGGATACCGATGGGCGTAGTTGGTGGTGCCATCCAGTGGATCCACGCACCACTCGAGCTCAGAGCCGCTCCCGGGCCGGCGGCCGCTTTCCTCCGCCAACACACCCAATTCAGGGGTGTCGCGCTCGAGCACCGCGAGCACGGCTTTTTCTGCGGCTACATCGGCCTCGGTGACGAGATCGCCGGCTCGGCCCTTTTCGCGGATGGATTCCAAGCGGCCGAAATGGGCCATCAGCTGGGAGGCGCCCGCTTCGGCGGCGCGGCGAGCCACCTCAGCGAGGCCCTCGATCTCGCCGGGCGCCAGACCGCACTGCTGAGCGCTTTGATCCGTTAGCCGCTGCAGATCAGGTGCGCTCATTCCTCGTCGAGGGGTAGACCGGCCCGCACCTTGCCACGGCCGAAGTGACGTCCGAACTGCAGTTCGTAGACCTCGTCTTCGTCCTGGGTTTCCACTTCAAGGGGGCCCGTGGCCCTGGCGACGCAGAGCAGGCCATAGCCCTGGCTGCGAATCTCCCGGGACAGCCCCAGGGCTTCGCGTTGGTCGATCGAACCCTCCAGTACCCGCACCGCACAGGCCGTGCAACAACCATTGCGGCAGCTGAAGGGCAGAGGCTCGCCCTGCTGCTCAAAACTGCGAAGGATGTACTCCCCTTCCGGCACGTCCAGCTCAATCGTGCGGTTTTCTTGCCGCCAATGGACCGTGATCGGATAGGTGCGCATGCCGCAACCAGCGAAGGACGTGGTGACTGCTACATTCTCATCGTTGCCCCGCGCAGCCGCGTTTCAGATCCAGCTCTTCGTGGGTTGGCGATGCAACGCAGCAAAAGCCCCCCTCCCGCGGAGAGGTGGCCGAGTGGTCGAAGGCGCAGCACTGGAAATGCTGTATAGGGGCAACTCTATCGAGGGTTCGAATCCCTCCCTCTCCGTTTTCAAGGTCGACAAACCTGACATTCAGGAATGAAAGACCAGCCGCCCTTCGGGCGGTTTTTTTGTGCCCGTGAATCGCCGCTGTTCGGCTACTGCACTTAGCCGAAACGTCCCGTCACGTAGTCCTGTGTTGCTTTCTGCTTGGGCGAGTTGAAGATCATTTCCGTATCGGCGAATTCCTCCAGGCAGCCCACCTTGCCGTCGCTATCGGGGTTGGCGGTGACATTGAAGAAGCCCGTCATGTCGCTCACCCGTACCGCCTGCTGCATGTTGTGGGTCACGATCACGATCGTGTAGCTCTTCTTGAGCTCATGCATCATCTCTTCGATCTTGAGTGTGGAGATG
>Ga0194129_10002064_pt1 | contig 31035 bp, 24 predicted proteins | sample TA2KigCa35mmetaG_FD_150862 | JGI IMG/M metagenome (GOLD analysis project Ga0194129, IMG submission 150862) | Freshwater microbial communities from Lake Tanganyika, Tanzania - TA2015038 Kigoma Deep Cast 35m | ecosystem: Environmental > Aquatic > Freshwater > Lake | place: Tanzania: Lake...
TATTATCCTGCTCTTGCTCTTGCTCTTGCTCTTGCTCTTGCTCTTGCTCTTGCTCTTGCTCTTGCTCTTGCTCTTGCTCTTGCTCTTGCTCTTGCGCTTGCTGTTGCTGCTGTTGCGATTGCGTTTGATGCTGCTGTTGCGCTTGCGTTTGCTGTTGCTGTTGATCTCGCAGCACCGCATTTATTTTTTCTTGCTCATTTAATAAACGAAATATCAGGAGGTTCATTTCATTCATCATTTGTTGCTGTGAAAAAATTAATGATCGAAGCTCTTGATTTTCCTTAATTATCGGTTCAATCTTCATAATTACTTCAGAGAGATTGGTTTCGTTTACAATCTTATCCACAACACCTTCTATAAATTCGCGACTATTTGTCAAATCATTCACGACTTCCTCCATTAACAATACGTTCTCTTCATCTTCTCCGCCACTAGCGTCTTCAATAGAATCTTTCGTCATATCTGTGCTCTTTATTTCTTGAGAACTAGACGATGACGTCATGTTCGTATTTACTTGCTGGTTTTGTCTCGAATCATATCTACCTCGTAAATCTTGAACTTGACTAGCTAAGTTCTGTATAACGTAATGATGTTCAAGTAATGTTGCGTCGTGTGATTTCAATATTACAATCGGCGGTGGAATCACACCCGTATCTGTAATCATACTTACAAATGGCTTCATATTTGCCGCTGTAATCGTCTCTCTATCAGTAGATACCGGCATATTATATATCTTCACTTGGTCAGTCAAAATAGAACGTTGTTGAGGATCATACGTTGTTGTAGCTGACGCCGCCGCCGCCGCGGTTGCGAGTGACTCTAAAGGTGTTACGACAACTTCTTCAGGTTTTCTATACCGAGGATTTCTGCGAGGAATCCCCTTCTCATAAATAAATTCTGGTTCATTTTGGTTATAAGGTATTTGACTGTTTGTCTGTTGTTGTGCATGAAATTGATGTTGAAGTTCCTGCTGTCTTTGCTTTTCTGCCGCTTCCATTTGTTGCGCTTGAATAATCTTTTGACGAAGTATTTGTGCTTGAATCTCATTTTGCTTTTGAAGCACTCGTAACTTTTCCGGATGAATTTTGGTTCCTTGTGTTTGAATTAGTTTGGTTCGTTCATCCATCTGTTGTTTAATAAGATCGATATTTTCATAAATATTGATAGGTGGTATATTCTTAATATCTGGTGAAATACCGTATGATGAACTTCGTGTTGGTGTTGGAATACTAGGATTCGGTAATGCTGTCATTGGATAAGATGGGGATTGGTTCATAATACCCTGTAAGGTTTGTTTTGATCCGCTATAATAATTCGCTGTTTGGGTCGGCGTATTCGTATTTACACCCCCCATTTGTGAAGATGACGCACGACGTTTTCTTGCTGCGGATAATGCGGCGCTTCCACTCATGTTATAATTTTTGACGTGAAACGATCCAATTATAACATGTAATAACACATTAATTCTATATTATTTTCGCATTTTCATTTTTATTCCGTCACAGCTTTGATAGTTCAAAACGCGAAAATCGTTGATTGTATAATCATTAATATTATCTCTCAATACAGATATTTCAACCCGCGGAAACACCATCGGTCGACGTAATAATTGCTCCCGTAATGGTTCGATGTGGTCATCATATATATGCGCATTTCCTAAATAATAGACAAATTCATGTGGAACTAAACCGCAATGCTTCGCAAGCAAATGTGTCAAAAAACTATAAGACGCGATATTGAAAGGAACGCCTAAACCTACATCACCGCTTCGCTGATATAATGCGCATGAAAGTTGATTCATATTATTCACGTTAAATTGGCATAGGATATGACATGGTGGAAGTGCCATTTCGTCAATTTGACACGGATTCCATGCCGTCATAATAAGTCGACGTGAAAATCTCTCGGTAGGGTGTTTCAGACATCGTATAATCTCAGCGAGTTGATCCACACCTTTCCCCGTATAATCGGCGGTGTGGCCTTTGTATTCGGCGTTAAAGTGCCTCCACTGATAGCCGTAGATAGGACCAAGGTCGCCTTCGGCGTAGTGCGCGAGTCCGCGAGATTCCATAAAATCACGTGACGCATTATCGTCCCAAATATGAACATCGGCGTCGTTTAAAATGCGATTATCGGTTTGTCCCTGAATAAACCACAGTAATTCTTTCAAACAGGTTTTCCATGCCATCTTTTTTGTTGTGAGAATAGGAATGGTTCCTTGTTCTAATGAGAAAAGCATTCCTGTGCCAAATACGGAAAATGTGGTTCCGTTTCGACTAACATGTTCGTGATTTTCCGCAATAATATCGTGAATAAGATTTAGGTATTGGTATTCAAGGTGGGGATGAATATACTTCGATGAAGTTTTATTTTGTGGATGTGTTTCATTTTCCTTCGTTTCCTTTGTTTCCTCATGATAATCCACCGGATAATTTGGTATACTATTGATACGCGCAAAACGTCGAAGCATCTCTCGAACTATATATAGTAATAATCTGGATGTGTTTAATTCATATAATCGAATAAATCCGTCCGTCCGTCCGTCCGTCCGTCCGAACCCTATTTTATTCATCATAAATAATATTTACCTTATATATATTTATCGATGGAAGCGTTCGAAGAAACCGTGAAAGAAGGGTCAAAGCGAGGAAGTTCATTCGTTGATCATGTGTTTCGCTTGGATGAACAACAGCAGGGTGTTTTATTGAATATCGTCCAATATACGATTATCGGATTTGTGCCGATTTTGGTGATGTTGTATCTGGTTCGAACCTATGTTCCTGAACCGGACGACCATAAGGCGACGTTAATGATTTTAGTCGAAATCATCGGCCAGATATTGTTCATGTTCGTTTTTATCTATTTTATCCACCGTCTCATTACATTTATTCCTACTTACTCTGGATACAGATACAGCGAGTTCAACTTTACAACTACTATTTTAGGCATTTTGATGATCCTTTTGAGTATTAAGACGAAGTTGGGCGAGAAGGTTCAGATTATTGTAGAAAGAACCATCGATCTCCTTGGCGGAGAAACAAGCTACAACGGCAGTGTAGGTGCTGGAGGCGCCGCACAAAGCGGAAATGGAGGCGCTGTTCGCATAACACAGCCTCTTTCACAGCCTTACGCTGGTGGTGTTCCCGGTGGTATGGTTGGTGGCGGAATGGCACCTCCTAATCCGGTCCTGACGGCAAATCGTAATACCGGAACCGCGGATTATGGTCTTTCACAGGCAAGTCAGCAGCAGCAACACTTCAACAGCACATATTCTCAGCATGTTGGCGGTGGAATGCCCGGTGGAATGATGTCGTTTGAACCTATGGCCGCAAATGAAGTGATCGGGTCGAAGTTTTGATATCTATTTCAATGATGGAAAATAATGAATAGTGTTCGTATTATTCATTATTATACAGATCTCCAATATCGTTCGGTTCAGAATGTATGGTTCATTCGTATTATTACAGAAAATATTCGCTTCAAAACCCGTTGGATTTACAAAGATACAAATATCTCATTCAACTCACTTTCTGGCCAAATTTCACGGCTTGAAAATCACAAAAGTATAGACATTTATACTTCCGCCAGAAATGTCCAAAACGCCATTTGCGATGGAGGTTTTGAAACACGAAAATCCGCATTTTTCAACTTTACAGTCACAATTTATTCAACCCCCCTCAAAAATTGTGACTGTAACTTTTTTCGACCGTCCATCGCCGCCCCCACCCCGACCCCAAAAACGGACATTTTTTTGGACATTTATACTTTTGGTGATATTTATACTTTTTTGGTGTTGACACCATAAATCACACTTAAATATATTTATACATTACATAACCAGAGCATAACTACCGTCAGGTGATATTTATCACCATTTCAAACATGCCCCTTTTCCGCTGCGAAACTTGTGACTATTCTACGTCTGTAAAATGTAACTACGCCAAACATTTGCTGACTGAAAAACACCGATCACCAAAAAGTATAAATGTCCATTTTTCTGAACCACCCATTCCGGACACCCCCATCAGCGAAAACCAAATGTCGTCGTACATTTGTTCAGATTGTGGAAGAAGATATAGAGCACAACGAAGCCTTTGGCGTCATTCGAAGGTTTGTCCGATTACAAAACATCCAAATGAGAAGAACCCGAATAGTATGAATTCTTCGATGTATGACAAATTCGCATCGACCGTAACCGAATTATGTAAATCAAACGTGGAACTAAGCAAAATGAACCAATTACAACAAACACAAATTCATGAGATGTATAACCATTTTATGGCGTCATTACAGAACCAAAACCAAAACGCAGCCATTCAGAATTCGAATACGCCAACATATACCCAAACAAATGTAACAACAAACAACTTACAAAGTATCACCGTCAATGGAAATGTAACGAATCATTCGAATAATAAAACTTTCAATATCAACATGTTTCTCAACGAAAAATGTAAAGATGCGATGAATATGACCGACTTTGTAAAAAACATCGAATTAGATACGGACGATATGAGAGATGTTGGAAAGTATGGATTTGTGAAAGGAATCTCAAAAATATTCATTGACAATCTTGAAAAGACCGAAATTACAAAACGTCCGATCCATTGCACTGACAGCAAACGAGAGATTTTATACATCAAGGATGATAATAAATGGGAACGGGAAGGGATTCATAGTAAAAAACTGATAAATGCGATCCATTCGGTAGAACATAAAAATGTAGTTCTAGTCAATGAATGGGCAAAAATGCACCCTCAGTGTGAAAATAGTGAAACACAAGCGAATCAAATTTATATGACCCTAGCGAAACATGCGCATGATGGTGATGACGATAATGTGATGAAAGTTGCGAAACGAATCGCCAAAACAGTAGTTGTTAGTAAGAATGATGAGTAAGTATCTTACTAAGATAAATGTAAAACACCAATTATTCATGAATTATATAGACTTTTAGCATAATAACTATCAAAGATTTGTATAATACTAATACTCATAGGATACATTTTGCGACCTTTTTTGTCTACTATAATATTCGTATATTCTTCACCTTTCCTTTCAAATGACTTTGATATTTTATAATACGCTTTAAGGTCATTTGAAATTTTTGCTCCATTTGATAATAACATACTTACGATATCACTATTTCCTCCTTCTAACGCAAAATACAGAGGACTTTGATTGTATTTACGGTAATCCTCATTATATTTTGTGTCAGTAACAACGCTATGACAAACGGTTGTAATATTTGAGTAAGCACCATGGCTAAGAAGTTCTCTGACTACTTCAACATGGCTGTGTTTAGCAGCCATCATAATAGCATTTATAGGTTCAGAGGTTAATGAATGATATGTAGAATCATAATCATTTGGATCGACACCATGATTCAGAAGTTCTCTCACAACTTCAAGATGTCCGTTGTTAGCAGCAACCATTAATACATTTATAGGGGCGTTAAAACATGAATATTTTGTAAATTCATTTGGGTCGGCGCCGTATTTAATTAGTTCTTTAACAACTTCAACATGCCCGTTGTTCGCAGCCATCATAAGAGCATTTATAGGAGCAACGAATTTATATTCTAATTCGAACTTGTATTCAAACTCACGTTCTGTATAATATTTTAGTTTTATATTTGGGTTGGCACCGTAATCGATAAGTTCTCTAACAACACCAACATGTCCATTCATAGCGGCAATCATAAGAAAATTCGGTTCTTCCGTCGTGTCATCATCATCACTACAACATTCGCCATCACTTACTATATCTATTTCAGGCTTATGTAAAAGTATCTGGCGAACAATATCTGTATCTCCATTCGATGCGGCATCATATAACTGTTTTTTTAATGATTCTTGCTTATCCAATTTTGTCGTGACGTCAGCCGTAGTCCGATTTGAAAAAGTGCTAGTCAGTTTCGTTGTCTGCGATTCAAACAAATCTGTCTCCATTTTTGATACACTAAACACCAGAAAGACATAGTAACAAAGATAAAAAATATTTAATATTGTTTTATTTTCATAAGTGGTTGTAATGTTCAGATACAATTGTTTCACTTCATTTTTATATTTACGAGTATTATTACCTATTTTCTTTCACAGCAGTCAATCATAATTTTGGTGTGACATATTTAAAGCCCAGTATATTTCGGGGGTTTTTTCTTTGACATATTCCATAGCATAACTATTTTCTTTCACAGCAGCCAAGCAGATTTCTGGGGTTTGTTCCTTGACATATTTCAACGCTTTCCAACGTTGTTTGACAGCCGCCAAACATATTTCCGGGTTTTGTTCCTTGACGTATTTCAAATGACTACCGTTTTGGGTAACAGCAGCTAAGCAGATTTCAGGTGTTTGTTCTTTGACAAGTGTTATAGCATACCCATTTTTTTTCACAGCAGCCAAGCAGATTTCAGGGGTTTGCTCTTTAACATATTGGAATGCATCACAATCTAGTGTCACAGCAGCCAAGCAGATTTCAGGGGTTTGTACTTTGACATATTTTAATGCATACGAGGCTTTGCTGACAGCAGCCAAGCATATTTCATGGGTTTGTTTTTTTACGAATTCCAACGGAGACGCATATTCATAATTTGCTTTCACAGCAGCCAAGCAGATTACATCGGTTTGCTCTTTGACCCATTCCAACGCTCTCCCAAATTGTTTGACAGCCGCCAAACATATTTTCGGTGTTTGTTCCTTCACGAATTCCAATGCGTTACCATCTTGTTTCACAGCAGCCAAGCAGATTTCTGGTGTTTGTTCTTTGACATATTCCAAGGCAGGACCATATTTTTTTACAGCAGCCAAGCAGATTTCTGGTGTTTGTTCTTTGACATATTCCAAAGCATGTTTAATTACACCAAAGCCAACACCTTCATGTTTCACAGCAGCCAAACAGATCTCGGGGGTTTGTTCTTTGACATATTCCAAGGCAGGACCATATTTTTTTACAGCAGCCAAGCAGATTTCCGGCGTTTGTTCTTTGACAAATTCCAAGGCAAGACCATTATTACGCACAGCAGCCAAGCAGATTTTCGGTGTTTGTTCTTTGACATATTCCAAGGCAGGACCATATTTTTTTACAGCAGCCAAGCAGATTTTCGGTGTTTGTTCTTTGACATATTCCAAGGCAAAACTATCACGTTTCAGAGCCATTAAGCAGATCTCTGGCATTTGCTGTTTTACAAATCGCAAGGCAAGACCATTATCTTCCACAGCAGCCAAGCAGATTTCCGGCGTTTGTTCTTTGACAAATTCCAAGGCAAGACCATTCTCTTCCACAGCAGCCAAGCTCATTTCCTGTGTTTGTTTTTTGACAAATTTCAAGGCAAGACCATTATTTTTCACAGCCTCCAAGCAGATTTCCTCTGTTTGTTCTTTGACATATTCCAAGGCAGGACCATATTTTTTTACAGCAGCCAAGCAGATTTCCGGCGTTTGTTCTTTGACAAATTCCAAGGCAAGACCATTATCTTCCACAGCAGCCAAGCAGATTTCCGGCGTTTGTTCTTTGACATATTTCAAGGCAAGACCATTATCTTCCACAGCAGCCAAGCAGATTTCCGGCGTTTGTTCTTTGACATATTTCAAGGCAAGACCATTATTATCCACAGCCTCCAAGCATATTTCCTCTGTTTGTTCTTTGACATATTCCAATACAAGACCATTCTCATGCACAGCAGCCAAGCATATTTCCGGTGTTTGTTGTTTGACGCGAGTCAATACCATGCCCTTTCGTTTGACAGCAGCCAAACAAATCTCGGGGGTTTGTTTCTTGACAAATTGTAATGTGTTGGGTTCTGTTTTGACGGCAGCTAAACAGATCTCGGGGGTTTGTTTCTTGACAAATTGTAAAGCCGTTCCGAATTGTTTCTTCACAGCCTCCAAGCAGATTTCCGGTGTTTGTTCTTTGACATATTCCAAGGCACACCCATATTTTTTCACAGCAGCCAAGCAGATTTCTGGCGTTTGCTGTTTTACAAATTGCAAAGCAAGACCATTTTGTTTCACAGCAGCCAAGCATATTTCATGGGTTTGTTCCTTGACAAAGAAGAGCGCGTATCCATTTTTTATTACCTCAGTCATGCATATTTCGGGGGTTTGTTCTCCGAGTAAACTTTCTGGAATTCCAGAATCAAAGTTGAACTTTTCCGGTCGTTCAAGAGGTGTCGCCATCTTCGTATATTGTTCTGTTGTTTCTCTGGATATCATCACATTTCGAAAATAAGATTCAATTTTTTGATATTAGTATTCTAAAAGTTCAACATGTATGCTATATGGCACACATGTTGCGTCATTACTCTTGCCGGTTAATTGTCATCCCAACCCATTTTATCAATTCTATTATTTTTACGTATTTTTGTTTTTTCTTTATTATCTGACCATCTAGTCATATCGTGTGTTTTGGCAATCACATCTGATTTTCCACCAAAGCTATAACAATCCCAAGAATTATTATTCATTTTTTCAAATAATACGCCCATTGTTGTATTACCAACTGGCAATTGTTTATCCTCATCAGTTAAATCATGTAAAGAGGTGTGTCGAAGAGCACGAAGGTCATTAACATGCACTCGAATCCCTTCTTTGATCAATTCTTGTTGAATACCTTTTAACTCAAACCTATGTAAATCCTTTTCATCTATTCTTACTTCTTTACCATCTTTGTTGCAATTTTTTTTCTTTGCTGTTCTTGTCTCATTAAGCATTTGGTCTTTGGATCTAAACATTTTTTTATTTTATAATATTGAATTATACTCTTATCAATATATTTATATTTATATTTGTTTTATTATCATATCATAAATCAAATTACAAACTTATGGTTAAAAGCATTCGGTTGAGTTCATTCACGATTTCATCTAATGAAGAATTAAACCCTATTGAAATACGACATAATGTGCCGTTCTTTGTTTGCTTAGGCCATTGGTCAAAACGAGTGTCGTGAGCCCCGAAACTAGTTGTACAAACAAACTTAGAACTACGCATCCATTTAAGTGCGTCTTCTTTTTTAAGTGGCACTTCAAATGTAAATACGCTTGGACCTATATTTTTGAATAATAGTTGCGCTAATCTATGTGAACGATGACTTGATAGCATTGGATAGTTCGTTTTAATCTTTCTAAGTTCTAAATACTCAGCAACCTTTTTTGTTAATTCTGAACTTGTTTCAATTCGTTCACGGAGTGAGGCAATATTTTTCGCCATTTCTTTACAATATAGAGGGCTAACATGTAGACCACAATTTCTTCCATATTCAAATACTTTTTTATTCATTTTTTCTTCTCTAGATACAATCGCACCCATAATTCCTGACCTACCCGCACCATAATATTTTGTAAGAGACATTACAACCATGTCAATACATGAATAATATTTTAGAGGTTGAAATATTGCCGATGTGATCCAAGTATTGTCGACAATAATACTTAATTTTTCACGACCAACAATACTTACAATTTGTTTTAGAAGACTGAAATCAAAAATATATCCGTTTGGATTAGTACATGTTTCAACAAATAGGATTGTCGGCTTACTTTTGTCGATTTTATGATTGAATGTGTTCATAACATCTTCATTATCATACACATGGATATTAAATGTATTTACATTTGTATAGTTATCATTTATATACGCAACTACTCTTGGTGTATCGCAGTAGGTTTCGTGTGAAATAACAATATTTGTAGGTGACCAATTATATTTCATCATTGAAATATGAAATGCGGTTGTAATAGCACACATTCCAGAAGGAAATAGACTACTATATCCACCGTGTAGTTTATCTAGTTGTTTACATACTTCTAGATATCCAGCATGAACGTATCGATTATAGTAGGTATTTTCTCCAGTTTCTGAAATAATACAGCTCTCATAGTTTGTATCACATGAACAAAAAGACGCCATGTAATGCTATATTATATTAGTACTAACAAACTTTTATTTTTATACCATTTTATCAAAGTTATAAACTTCACCATTTGAATTATCCTGTTCGGACACTTTTCAGCCAAAAATATTCGCTTCAAAAATGAGAAATCGAGAGAATTCCAAACCTCCAGTGCTGAATCTGCCGAATCATTATATTCGAACACTTTTCCGCCAAAATATTTCGTTTAAAAATGAGTGAATCGTATTGAATGGAATCAAAATATATTGAGTGGTTTGGGTGGTCTTTTGGGTAAAAACTTGTCTTATTTTTCAGAAATGTCCAAAGAAATGTCCATTTTGGCCTTTGCGCGTAGAAGTTTTAAAATGCGATTTTCAAAACATCAAAAAATGGGGTTTGTTACCATAATGCTCACAAAACTCATTTTTTGATGTAAAAATATGTGACTGATCTTTTTTCAGGTTAAAACGCGTGTCATTTTTTACCCATTTTTTGTCTTCGATTAACATATAAATATAACATACTATTTAAGACAAAATTAATTGAAAAAACCCATGATTTATACTTGTGACAAATGTTACTTTATTACGAGTAATAAGAAAGATTACAATCGTCATTTATTAACTAGGAAACATATCAAACCGAATGACAAGACATGTGAGTCTGATTGTAGTAATGTCATAATTACCCCAACACCAACTGTTAAACCAGACGTTTATTCGTGTCAATACTGTAATCGCGTTTTTAAGTCTAGAACCACAATTTATCAACACAAGGCGAAATGTAAATTACGAGCAGAGCAAAAAAAGCAAGAGCATGAAAATATATTGAACGAGTATATGGAACCTAAATCAGAAGTAATTACAACCGAAAATTATATAGTAAGTGCTCATCCATATGATATTCATGAAGAACACGAAAATATAAACGATGCGACACTGTGTGTTGATGATAAAATCACCATAACAAAAGAGATGTTTCTTGCGTTAGTAAAAGATAATCAAGAGATGATGAAAATGTTGAAGTCGTTGACAGAACAACATCAAACATCACAAGTCAATAATACCACGATTAACACCAACAGTAACAATACCAACTGTAACAACCCTACCTTCAACATGAACCTCTTCCTGAATGAAAAATGTAAGGATGCGATGAACATGAAGGACTTCGTGAATTCCATCCAGCTGAACATGACCGATCTAGAGAATGTAGGTCGGCTTGGTTATGTAGAGGGGATGTCGAATATCTTCATTGACAACCTCCAGAAAACAGACGTATACAAGCGACCGGTCCATTGCAGTGACATCAAACGCGAAACCCTTTATGTCAAGGAAGATGATCAGTGGGAACGTGAAGGGCCTGATCATGCGAAAATGACGAATGCGGTCCTTGCGGTAGAACATAAGAATGTCGTCCTCGTAAATGAATGGGCGAAGGCCAACCCGCGCTGTTTGAATAGCAACACCCGAGAGAATGAAATATACTTCCGCCTCTCGAAAGCCGTCACTGATGGAGAGAAGGACGGAAATATAAATAAGGTGATACGAAAAGTAGCCAAGCGTGTGGTGATTGAAAAGGACAATCCCGGAGCAATCGAGGATTCATAAAAGTTCATCGTTCGTAGAACCCACGTGATTCGGAAATCTTACTTTTCAGCCAAAAATATTCGCTTCAAAACGAGAGAATTCCAAACCTTCAGTGCTGAATCCACTGATGAATGATGTTCGGACACTTTTCCGCCAAAAATATTCGCTTCAAAACGAATGAAACGAGAGAAATGAATGAATTCCAAACCTCCAAGTTTCAAACCACTGAATATTTATGTTCGGATACTTTTCCGCCAAAAATATTCGCTTCAAAACGAATGAAACGAGAGAATTCCAAACCTCTAGGTTTCAACACACTGAATATTTATGTTCGGACACTTTTCAGCCAAAAATATTCGCTTCAAAACGAGAGAAATGAATGAAACGAGAGAATTCCAAACCTCTAGGTTTCAACACACTGAATATTTATGTTCGGACACTTTTCAGCCAAAAATATTCGCTTCAAAACGAATCAAACGAATCAAACGAATGAAATGAATGAAATGAATGAAACGAATGAAATGAATGAAATCCAAACCTCCAAGTTTCAACCCACTGAATATTTATGTTCGGACACTTTTCAGCCAAAAATATTCCGTTCAAAACGAATCAAACGAATGAAATGAATGAAATCCAAACCTCCAGGTTTCAATCCACTGAATCATTATGTTCGGACACTTTTCCGCCAAAAATATTCGCTTCAAAAACGAATGAAATGAATGAATTCCAAACCTCCAGGTTTCAAACCACTGAATCATTATGTTCGGTCACTTTTCGCTCAAAAATATTCGCTTCAAAAATAAAACTATGAGCATATTCAGTCTCAATAAATTGAAATTCCTTAAAAACATGAAAAAACGACCGTTTCCCTCAAAAAGTAGCAAATCCTGCTACTTTTGAAAATGTCCAAATAAATGTCCAAAACGCCGTTTACGCTGGAGGTTTTAAAACACGATTTTTTCATGATTTGTGACTGACCAGTCACAAATTTTTTCCGACATCCAACAAAAATTGTGACTGTAATTTTTTTTCGTTCGATCGGCGGCCATTTGGCCATTTTAAAATATGGACATTTATATATCCAAAAACGGACATTGCTACTTTAGGTGATTTTTTGTAGCAGCCTTACTGAATCAGTCAGGTGGATTTTTGATATTTTATCGCGTTATCGTCACAATTAGCGTCAGGTGAAAAAGATCACCATGGAAAAGGAGCAGCTCTACCGCTGCGAAAAGTGTGACTATATTACGTCACGAAAATTTAATTATCTCAAACATATTAAGACTGAAAAGCATAGATCACCGCTACATGTGATGTCCAAAAAAATGTCCATTTTTGACCCCCCCTCGCCGCCGCCCCCTCCGACCTATCGTTGTCCCTATTGTGACCGAAAGTATATGGCCCAACGAAGTCTATGGCGACATTCAAAGCAATGTTCGAGTGAGAATAATATAGACAAGTCGGTATATAACGTATTTTCAGCCAAAATCGCCGAATTATGCCAATCAAACGCCGAACTTAGTAAAACGAATCAAATCCAACAATCGCAAATGATACAATTATGTAATGCGGTATTAACAACGATTGGGCAAAACTTAATTGTCGCACCATCCGCGAATAATAGTAATCATGTGAATACGACAACTTCAGAATCTACTCGATCGAATGTATCGAATATCAATAATACGATGACTACAAACAACCTTACGGTGAATGGAAATATGACGAATAATTCGAACAACAAGACGTTTAATATTAATATGTTCTTGAATGAAGAGTGTAAGGACGCGATGAATATGACCGATTTTGTCAAAACGATTGAATTGGATACGAATGATATGGAAGATGTCGGAAAGCGCGGATTTGTCAAGGGAATCTCAAAGATATTTATTGACAACCTTGAAAAAACCGAAGTTACAAAACGACCGATTCATTGTAGTGATAGTAAGAGAGAAGTATTATACATCAAAGACGATAATAAATGGGAGCGTGAAGGAATACACAGTAAGAAGCTATTGGATGCGATTCATACTGTAGAACATAAGAATGTAATTATGGTGAATGAATGGGCGAAAACACACCCTCAGTGTGAAAATAGCGAAACAAAAGCGAATCAAATATATATGACATTGGCGAAACATGCCACGGATGGTGATGAAGAAAATGTGGCAAAGGTCGCAAAACAAATCGCGAAATCGGTGATTATCGATAAGAATGATTTTTGATTCATTATGTATAATAAACATATAATTATATAATTATACATAATACCATGAAAAAAACGGTAGTTGTAAATATGGAATACATGCGTCCATCGGCGAATGGACGGTCGAGGTCGAGGTCAAAATCGCGATCGCGCACTCAATCTCCACAAACCGCTGTAAATCGTATTGTAACATCTGCGATCGAAAAATCAAGTTTGTGTGATGAATATGATGACCCGTTGGATTTATTGGATATTGATTCATTATTACATGACGACCGCGACGAAGACGACACTAACGAGACCGACGAGACCGACGAGACCGACGACAACGAGGATTCATGTAGTGCGTCATCATCCGCGTCATCGTATACATGTGACCCCAAAAAACAATACCAAAATCCGGTTATAAACGACTCCGATTATGCCGTAGATTCTGATGAAGATATACTCCAATCAGTGCTGGACGAGCCTACATTTCAACTGGATGTAAATGCGATATTGTCGGCGATGACGAAGAGTGAAAATAGCACGATTGTGAATATGACATTACAAAAAATAGCAGCCAGACGCCAAGAGGTTCTCTCGTCGATGAATTTAACCCCCGAAAAGTATGCCGAATTCGAGCGTAAATTACAGATGTATCGTGTTGTTGAAACCCCGGATGAATTGAAACACAATCAACTGATACGGTGGATACCGCTTCGTTCTCTCGAAACACGACCGTATCTAACAATAGGAGGGTGTCTCTTCCGTGTGAAGTATAATGAAGAAGAATGCCTTCATATTGTAACAATACGAAACGTTAAAAAATTCGTCTTTAATATAAAATTCGAACTAAATGCGGTTTTCCAGCGATTAAGTCAAGAAGAACTCCTCATTTTACGCGCGGTCGAATACGTTGAATCAGAGGATTGATTTTCATCATTCGCGTTACATTCGCACACGTCTGCTTGTTTTTGTAATGTCGTTGGTAAGTCGCGGTCGCAAGGCACGAACACCACGACGACGACGAGTCTGTGTTTTACATCGAAATCCGTGTTGTCGCATACCGCGATTATTAAATATAGAACGTGAGCAGTATGCGATACGACGTCCTTCCTCTGAATTCGAAGATTTCACACAACGACACAATTTTTCAGCGAGAATGCGATGGGCGATATTTTTAACGGTAGTTGTTGACATCCTAGATGATGCGACTCTACGTGTTTCTGGTTGATAATGATGAAGGATTTTTAGATAATCGCCCCGTGTTAGTTTCATATCTTCATCAATATCAGTATCTGTATATTCTGGCCGATTTCGCATATTTATTATAGGATGATATTATAACTAATCCAAAATAGTAGATTGAATGCCGACGCCGCCGACGCCGACACCGACGCCGACGCCGCCGACGCCGACACCGACGCCGACGCCACCGAATTCGTCCAAAAAAAAACATAAAGTCGTTGTATTTGATGTGGATGAAACACTAGGCAACTTTGCTCAATTTTCGATATTTGGTCATGTATTAGACGACTATTTCAAAACCCCCGATATTATGTATCAATATTTTAACGATTTAGTTGAGTTATACCCGGAAATTATACGACCGAATATGGTGCGTATTTTAGATTACATACGCAAAAAGAAAACCGACGGATTGTGTCGTAAAGTGATTATTTATACAAACAATACGGGGCCAGATAAATGGGTCACGCATATTCGAAGATATTTCGAGTATAAATTGAAACAACTTACACTTGCGGCACAAACGACTCAGCAAACGAAAGAACTCATGATTATCCCTCCTTTATTTGACCGTTTAATTGGTGGATATAAACCGGAACAAGCATCATTGACTGAAGGATTTCCGCAAAGAACCACGCCGGAAAAAACGATGAGCGACTTAATATACTGTTCGCGTCTACCGGCCAACATCGAAGTCTGTTTTTTAGATGATTTATATCATACTAAAATGACAGATGAACGCGTATATTATATTAAATTACAACCTTATTATTCGTATATTTCATTTGAAACATTCGTGGTTCGATTTCTAAATAGTCGTTTGTTTCGCGATGTATTTGATAAAATTCCGGTTCCATCAATCACGCAATCAATGACAAGCACTATAAAAAAACAGATTCTCTCGATCGAGCTACATGACCTTTTTATGAAGTATGTGAATATGGCAAAATATGATGCGAAAACGATTCAACGAAAAATGAATCCACGTGAAATCGATGAAATCATTAGTAAATATATATTATACCATCTTCAGCAGTTTTTTCGTGATGGACCTCCGTCGCCACCTTTGAAACAACGACGGCGTTTGAGTTCATCAAAAACCGCAAAAAAAAAGGGGCATTCAAACCACAACCCCCGTAGTAATGTATTTTATGTGGATGATACAACCGCTGTAAGGAATATGCGTAATAAGACGATTCGTAATCGTTAGACACACACACTATACAAACCAGCTCATCGACCCGTCAGCACTGATGATGATAACACGTTCACCCGCGGATTCAGCGGCGTTGATTGCTTCGATCGTCGCGATTCTAGATTCCGGCGTATTGTGTAATTCTTTGAGATAAACGATACCTTGTTCACGACGTGCGACAACATTCTCTCGTGCTTCCTCCAGCCGTTTCTGATGTTTTCGTTCGCGTTCAGCATTCACCCAACGTTGATGACGCACATTCGTAACGTGTCTATCCCAGTTTCCTTGTGCTCCACGCCAACCACACTGACAACTCACCGGTCGAACAATCTCCAGTTCATGATGCGTATCATCAAACAAACGCGACATAATGACCTGTATCGCATGATGAAGAACCATCGGACTGGTTTCATATCCGGCGTTTCCTTCCTCTGGCTTGTAATTCACAAGCATATCAAATACCTCTTTTTCGTCGCCTCGATGAACCAAGTTGTAGCGCTCGTTTGTGTAAATCGACGAGTCTTCGCCGCAAAGTTCCATGACGATATTGTCTGCGACCTCCATGATTTCGTTGTAAAGGTCTACGTCATCGTCCATGATTTCATCCAACGTTTTCCAACATTGTAAAATCGCGCCGGGGCGCAACCGACCAAATGTAGTTTGCTTTTGTCTGTGAAGCGCACAAAGAGCGTTCATTCCGCGTAAATATTCACCTTCGGGTATTTTATCTTGGATTTCTTCAAGCACGTCCATGATTGTGTTCAATTCCTTTTGTAGATTTTCTGCGGCTTCTGATACAATACCGCCGCGATATCCTTGTTCTTGCTGTTGCTGTTGCTGTTGCTGTCCGTCCATTTTTATCGTAACGTAAATCGTATGTATGTTATATTTCATTTACAAAAACATTTCAATTTTTTGTAAATTGACCAGACCGTCTATCTACTCCTGCGGTGCGGTGATGAAATAGCTACGTATTACGCATTACGTATTTACGTCATATAAAGGCTGAAACACCTTTTCCCCGACAATACCCACCGGCATGATTATTTTATTCTGAAGTTGTCGTTTGGCGTATTCTACAAGTGCTTCAGATACAATATGGGTTACTAAAATGAATAAACATGTAGAGATGATGAGTTTCCTGTCAAACTCACTAAATGCGCTTCCTCCCAATATCGCAAATTTCGGATGATTCCAAGAGAGACTATTGAAACGCAGTAATAAAATAACGACGGCAGAATACAATACGATATTACGCAGAGTCGGTATATACTGTGGCACCGTATTGTAAATTCCGAGTAATAAAAGAGCATAGGTGCCATAAATAAAAAACTCGATATATTTGTAATACGCGGTGTATTTATTGAAAAATGGTGTAACCGTATCGCGGATTTTGGTTATGACCGCCACGACGAGGTCTTCTGCCGCGGTTTTGATGGTATTCATCATGCGAAACGAAACGAAACGAAACGTTTTTACTATACAGTAGTTAGATAGTATTTTATTGCTTATCATGTGCCGTCACCGTATCCGTCACATAGAATGAAAGCAACCGCGCACTAGGGTCAAGCACACCCTCGCAAAAAGGATGACGCCAGTAGTAAGGAATGGTAGAACCACGCACATCATACAACGTCTCAAAGATCTTACGATAATAAAAACTTTCTTTATCATAAGGCGGATTGTGTAATGAATAAAGGTAGTTCTTCGTATTATTATATTCAAAATCGGTAACTACGCGTTCAGAGAATTCTTTAATCATTTGAACCCATGTGCGTCCCTCCGCAGAACTTACGCCATCGCTGAATGCTTCCTTACGACGCCATAGAACATCATCCGGTAATAGTGGTCGGTCGCCCTCGCCGCCCTCGCTGCCCTCGCCGCTACCCTGAAACGCTTTTCTCAGCAAATACTTCTCGATTCTCTCGTCATCGAATCGTTTAAATCTCGGCGGAATACGCATAACATACGTTAAAAATTCTTTATCCGCAAACGGCACGCGTGCCTCCAGTCCAGCTCCACTTATGCTTTTATCAGACCGAAGTAGATCGAAAAACCGCACATCACGAATCATGCGCTCATTCTCTCGATGAAACTCGGCGTCACTCGGTGCTTTCAGAAATCCGCGGTATGAACCGAATATTTCATCCGACATGTCACCGCAATATATAACGACATCGTCACTTTGTTGTTGAATATATTTGCTGATGAGATAATTTCCAACCGACGCACGGATTGTGGTCGTGCAGTAACTCTCTGTTTGGCATATCGTGTCATATATCGCATTCAGAAAATCGCGTTCTTTCAACGCAACTTCATGGTGACATGTTCCCAGATATTCCGCGACCCGGCGTGCCCATATTAAATCCACAGATCCTTCTAGTCCAATACTGTATGTATTCAGGACAGTATCTGGTGATGTTCGTTTTAATTCTCTCGCAACGATCGCGGTAACAAGTGAACTATCGAGCCCACCAGACAGCAAACAACCTACCGGTCTCTCGCTCATCAGTCGTTTTACAACTGCTTTGGTGAATAATTCGCGTATCGTTGCTAGAACCTCGGTCTCGCCGCCCAAGGGCTCATCGACCGGATACGAATAATCAACCTGTAACTCTTTCAGCTGACACTCGAAAAATGAACAATCGTTTGTTCGCTTCAATACAGCGCCTGCCGCGCTAACACCATTATCCGATTTATATGAAAGATAAGCATAGTCATAATACGTCCGAAACACCGCATGCCCTTCATCCTCGCCAGAATACTCCATATACGTTGCCGCCGGAAATTGAACAATAGTATCGCATAACGCATGTAACGACTTTAATTCACTAGACACGCATAATCCATAATGGTCTGGATTCATAGATAGACACATCAAATCGGAATACTCGCCGCCGAACATGCCATCGTGACGGACAACCCCGATAAAGAGCGAACGCACGCCCACCGGATCTCTCGCAACATATGTAATGCCATTCTCATAATCATGGAGGACGAATGCGAATACACCATCCAATCGACGAACCGTCTCGTGAATCCCGATCTTCCGATACAAGTGAATGATGATCTCGCAATCTGACCCGCTCTTGTATTCTTCGGCCAATCCAAACTCCTCGATTAAAGAGCGAAAGTTATAGATTTCACCATTACATATCAAGCGACAATTTTTAAGATGAAAGGGTTGATCCGCCGCGGCGTCCATGCCGTTGATAGAGAGGCGATGAAACCCCCATGCGCGAGTATCATCTTTCATGAAAATGGATTTGTCAGGTCCGCGATGTGCCGATAAAATGAAATTTTCCTGTAGTGTTTTTAGTTGAGCGATGGCCAATTTCGCCACAGTTTGAAAATAGAAGATTCCGCACATTATTATACACACGAATCGATAAACTTATAATAAGATACATAATAATAACGAGATGTGTTTATATATCATTCATTCACTCATTCACTCATTTCGTTAGAGAATAGATATAATATAATAATTATATAATACAGCGATGGAATTTTATGGAGTTGTAAATGGCGCATATTCAAATCATCATGACCGCCTAGGTGAGATTAATTCGCGGATTTCCGAGAGAAATATTCCTTCAGCGGCTTTACGCCCGGCGTTTGATGTTCGTCCACTTTCATCAAAATATGCCACGATGCCGATTTTAGAAACACGACCGGTTCCTACCGTCCAATTACAACAGTATCAGCAGTTTTCTACCGAAACGGTGTTTAATCCGGGAAACGCACGCGCACCATGGCGTGGCTGGGCAGAACGCGTGAATGTAGAATCATCGCTGCGTAACCAATTTTTCGCCCTTCAACGGAATGACCGCGCGGCATATGTGCCGAATTCTGATAGTGACTTGTATCATGTAACCGTAATCGCGCGTGATGTCGAACAGCCTAACCCTTATTTATTCGATAATGGCGCGTCGAATTTCGCACCGATGAACCCGAATCCTCATAATTTAGGCAAACTTACATTTGATAATTCTACACGGTTTCAACTTCGAACGTTAGATTGTGCTTATGATGGATTTTGCACGGGGGAAGGTGGACCTGTCGTAGAGCCCGCGACAAATTATATTCCGAAGGAACAGTTGGAGAAGAAACAGAAGGAAAAAGAACAGTCATCACAAGTATCGCGTATTTCGGAAGGATTTTCGGGGGGTAGGCGTGGTGAAGAAGCGGGGCAACAAACGCAAACATCATCAAGCAGGAATTTTCCGACATATATTCCGAAGGCAACCGCGACATCGAACGCGAGGGAGCATTTAACGATGCGAGTATAAAAGCAACGCACTATAATATAATACAACAATATATGGCAAACCTTTGTTATATTATTATCTATAATTCTGTGCGTAAATGGCTGATGAAGACCAAACAAACACAACAAACCGAAACAACAAAGATTGGAACGACGAACTAAACGAACTCACTCTCTCGGTGATGGCGAATCGAACCAAGTATGACCGATGTAAAAAGACGTTGGCGAATACATCAGACGCGGTCCAAGAAACATTCCGTAAAGAAAAGTTGTATTATAAAGAACGAATATTGAATATGACGAGAGATTTATTTCATGAACGATGCGAGAATGATACCATAAATGACGCACACCAAGAATATATTAAAGCGTGCGTGGAGTATCTGAAATGGAATGATATTACGGATATGGTGGGCGATGATGCGCGGAACGAATTACAAGAAAAAATAATGAAGACTAGGTCGCCGTCTCCGCCGCCTCCGCTGCCTCCGCCGCTGTCCCCCCCACCGCCGTCATCCCCCCCGCCGTCATCGTCGTCCATGAATAATATTGTGTCATTTGCGAATAAAATGTGTATGCGAAAAAAAACAATCGACAATTTTATAGTATTGAAACCGCGTGAAGACACGGAGGATATAAACGCACGCTTACCCAAAGTGCGTGATTATCAAAGTGAAATTACCAAACGAGTATTATCGTCGTCTTCTTCTTCCGCGACAAAGACCAACACGATGGCGACTAGCTTAGCTTAGCTTAGCTTAGCTTAGCTTAGCTTAGCTTGGCTTAGCTTGGCTTAGCTTGTTCATGACAGTATCGTCAGCACAGAATCGATAGTTTGGGGTGTATATCTGTTGTCATGATAGTCGTAAAACGAATTCGCCGCCGACGCCGCCGCCACCGACGCCGCAGGCCAATACCAGAAGTGGCGGGATGGTATCAGCATAAACGCTTTGAACCCGCTTGTAGTCTCAGTCGACGATTCGTCATACACAATATCTTCGATGTCGTAGTAACACGACTCTTCGCCGAATGCCTTTTTTTGAAATTCACTAGGATGAATAACAATACCGAATATGTTGTCTTGAATGTAATAATCATGGTCGTTACAGGGAACAATCATCGTCATGATGAAGTTCGTAATCTTGTCTTCGATATACGATTTGTATGTAAACTGGATTGTATTGTTTGGAAAAGGCAGAGTGAATTCGGTTCGCATTCCTGGTGTGGAAACACCGTCACCACCGTCGTGACCGCAATTCGTTGTGTGTTGTATCTGATTTGATAAAATGGAATACACGTGATATAAACGACTATTCTTGTCGTATAGAATATACGCCGTCTTGTAATGAGCCGTTTGGCTTATGTTGTAAATCGCGATTCGATAGATATATACAGTCACAGCTGACATCGGATTCATACATCCTACGCTGACAGTGTTGTCGGTATCGGTATCGGTATCGGTATCATCACCTGCGTAGTAGGCATGAACCGCATCGTCTGAATCAGCAGCATCGGCGTATTGTAACGACGTTAAAACTTCGGCTGCTTCCTCCGTGAGTGTTTTTTTACTACCGGATTTCGGTTTGTTTCTTGGTGAATATACCTTATATGTTCGGGTGCTTGCCTCGACGAATGAAGGCGTTGTTATTCTCACACGGCGGCGGTTCCTTGATATTTCGAGTTCATGTTCTTGCTGCGGTTGCGGTTGCGGCTGCTGCTGCTGCTTTTTTTGATAACGAGTGACGGCGGGCATATACGATGGAGACGATACGATACGTATTCTTGAATCACGGTGAATAGAATATAAAAAGTTCAATTTTTTTAATGACATATTAGTATATAGTATTTCAATTGTAAATACAAAATGGAAGATAAAAATCGAATGTTAGGCGGCGGCGGCACCATCGAGGGGGATAACGATAAATTCAAGTCGGTAAGTTGTGCTCCGAGAGATCAAACTGACCCTGATATCAACGAAACGAAGGATTTTTCATGCTATTCGTCGAAATCTCTCGACAAGTTGAAATCACTTTGGAATAAACGGCATCCTGATCAGAAAATCGAAGATACAGATCCGCGCGCGATATGGACCGCGCTGAAACAACATATGAACAGCGTATGTCATCAAGAAGCGTGTTGGTTGCGTCAGAGCTTCGCTTCCTCGGGTATGGATAAAGAAATGCTTCATTATACCTTTGCGCCGCAATCACCGAAAACATGGAAGAAGGACATTCACGAGTGGTTGTCAAGTATCGATATTGCGAATTCTCTCAAACAATACGAACATGCTAATCCGGCGTTTTTATTTATTGGTCCATCACCAGTTGATTACGATGAGGTGCTTGAAGACGGCGAATGCGTTTGGGAAGAATTGTGTAAGTTCGATATTATGAAGCATGTCAAAAATGGGAAACATAAAATAGGTATTGTATTCAATACAGACCCGCATAATAAACCGGGCGAGCATTGGGTGAGTATGTTTATTGATGTTCGCGCGCGGGTCATTTTCTTTTTTGACAGCACTGGAGATGCCCCGCAAAAACGACTGCGCAAATTTATGAAGATGGTGCGCGAACAAGGAGAGGCCAACGGAATACCATTTAAGGAGTATATTAATGACGTCCATCATCAGAAAAACGATTCAGAATGCGGCGTTTATTCCATATTCATGATTATTCATATGTTACTTGGTAAGATGACCGTCGAGGATTTTCTGGATAAAAAAAAGAAACTAACCGATAAATATATGCAGCGGTTCAGGCGCAAGTTTTTTAATGTAGATGAAAAGGTTCCGACACCGAATGTTGATTTTTAGTCTTTCGACCTAAGGTTGGCATAATACATGGGCAATAATCGTGCGTATGACTGAATAAATTATATAAACCCTACTTTCTATGTTTATATTATTGTTTTCTCTACGTCCAACCCCGCGAATGTCATCTCTCGTAAGCCAAGAAAACAAAGAGCTTCTATGGTCGTTATTGGCGGAAGAAGGCATGTTCGACGGTATTCCCGAAAATGTAACACCAGAAGAAATCAAGCACGTATTTGAGAGAATCCTCAAAAATCTCTCGGCAACCATCCCAACGCTTCATGCGGCGAAGTTACGCGAGCTCCATCAAGCAAAGCAACAGGCCATCGCCGAAGAAGACTATGACGCCGCGAAGAGACTCCGCGCAACCATTGACGAAATGGAAGCACCGCTCGCGCGTTTAGAGAAACTAGAGACACGCAAAGTTCTCGCGATACAAGCAGAAGATTTCGAAGCCGCGAAACAAATTAAGACGGAGATTGACAACTTACGCGCGGCGTCTTTTTCACTCAAAGAACTCAATAAGATTGCGATTGAATCTCTCGCCGTGAATATTCCAAAACTCGCTAGAGATATAAGTGCGATAAAATTAGGGACACGTGTTTTTCCAACGAAGACTCCGCCACAGACTATTGGTGGCGGTGGCGGCAGCAGCGTCCGAGAGATTTATAATGCGGAAGACTTCCAAACCCAAAAACGCCAAGAAATCGAAATGAAGATGCGAGAGAAGGAGGCAGAGATGCGTTCGTATTTCGAAGTTCCGCGACCTCCCGAGATTGACTTCTCCGATTTCCCGAGAGATTCGAATCGAATAGCGAGAGATACGCAGAGACCGGTGGTAGAAGTAGTTCATTTAGACGCACTCGCACCCGCACCCGCATCCGCCGCCCCAGGCCCAGGCCCAGGCGACGACAGTCCATTCCGCGGTGGTGATGATATGGAACGATTGATTGCCGAGAGAATAGCATCAAGACAAAGAGATATGGATGAAATCACCGAGAGAATGAAAGCAACGATGCCGCCATCGGAGCAACAACAGCAACAGCCGCTTCCGATGAAAGAGTATGACCCGAATGAGTTTGTAGTGCCACAACAAATGACGTCGGCGCCCCCAAGCGAAGAAACGCGAAAAGTCCGGTTTCAGGAAGATACGGATTCTATATTCTTGAAACTAAAGAGAAAACCGATGGAGGATGACGGATGATATAACACAACAACAACAACAACGATAATAATATAATATAATACTAAGACATAAGAATGAGTAAACGATTTACAGCGTTTATATTAGCACACGGTATAATTACTCCTGAAAGACAACAAACACCATCGACAGACACTAGTAGTTTACATTATACTATACATGGTGAACCTTTACCACGTGATACACGTTTATATTCACCAAAAATTTTAGGTAATGCGTATTATGACCGTCAGGGAACCGATAGGTTTATTCCAACAGTATTTTATGAATATTACACAGATGGAACAAGACCTGATTTGGATAGTTTTTGTTTACAAAAAATAGCCGAGTATGAAAAAGGACATACTGAAGGTATGAAACATGCGTTAGAAGAAATGGATACAGAATCCGGTGCGTTATTTCAGATTGGAAACGTTCCATATACAGACCGAGATAGAAGCATAAGAAAACAATTTATAGAAGGTATTACACACAAAACAAATACAGAATGGTGTGAGCATGGTTATTTTATACAACAAAAACGTTATCAAATCAATAGAGATAATTGTATTTTGTTATTCTGTGAGAATACGAATAAGAATACACAAAGCAGAGCTACTGAATTTCTGTTCGAAAATGTTATTCGAATCAATATTCAGCCATTTCCAAAATATTATCAAATTACAATTAAGTTCACACGGACTCTTATGTATACGTTTGAAGAGATAAATGAACTTCTGAATTCGATAATAAATCAAACAATAATGCGTCTTTCACGAGATAGTGATGATTCGAGAGATTGGCGTGCTGCTGCTGAACGTGACACGAGCGCGACGGATGGCACGCGTCCTCAACGTGCCAGAACCCCCGAACCGATGGTCCCGCCTGAAATCGTTTATTATGATTTTACTTGTTGCACGATTCGTTTTCCATTTGAACCAGAATTATCCGGCCTGAATGTTCATCTTCTCTTGGCAAGTATTTCCCCTACTCCAACGCTGGTATACGGAACAACACGAACCGACGTTGATGAAGATGAAAAAATACTACGAGGGATGTTATCAAGTAGTGGAAGCGGGGGTATTCGAAGACCCAACGATAGTGACTCAGATGTAGAAGAAATACAAGGTGATAGTATGTCACCCGCCGGTTCAGCTAGTCCATATCGTTCTACTTCTCTTTCAGTTAAGAGCACTATCCATTTATTTGTAAATGTAGATTCTAACTTACAAACATTTATATCAACAGTAAGTGTTGATGGCGGAGGGGGTGCTGTATCGGTTTCACCGGGTGGACATTTACAATCACAATCACCATCAGAAGAAGTTGGTGGTGGTAGCCATCGCATCCACACACACACCCGACGCCTCAGCCGCCGCCACCACAGTCGGCACCACCCACGCGTTGGCAAAAAGGTATCTCTCCGTAATGGTCGTCGTCGTCGTCGTCTTCGTCGTGGCACAAAGGTTCGTTCAAAACGAAGTATTCATAAAAGAAAAACATGAACCTATAAAAACTCAATCCGCGATTGTTCCCCAGCCCCCGCCCGTGGATCCGCCGGGATGATCGTCCGCCGCCCCCGCTCCACCAAATTCCCCATCTTATACAATTCCAGATCATAAATGATATGCGTGTCGGGGTCTTCCGCATATTCTTTTCCATTCACAGTCAATTTACGTAACGCCATCGTCTTCGTCTGTTTGTTCAGTTTCTTCGTCTTGTCGTCCTCTTCCGCCGCAATATTTGGCTGATAAGCCAGCGATTCTTCGCCCACCCCCGCCGCACCGAATGAGTAGCACTGAAGACGCTCTTTCGCGGCGGCATTCGCATGAATCATACAATCAAACGACGACTCCTTCACCGCCGTCAATATCTGGCGTGTAATCCGCTCCTTGATATTGGAGATTTCATAAAGAGACTGGTCGGTGCTCATCGGCGTTGCCCCGTCAGTCTTGCTTTTATCATGCATCCGAATATTCAACGAATCGTCATTATCGGTGGCAATTTGGCGCGCAGTAAAACGCATCAGATAAAGAAAAACATCGACTGTTCGGAGTTCTTCGGGAAGATCAACGTGGCTACAAATACGCCGCGCACGACCAATAATTTGTTCTGTTCGCACAGGATGCCAATATGGCTCAGTAATATGAACATACCGCACATTACGCAAGTTAATACCCTCCGCACCCGATGCCGTAATCATCAAAATTTTAATCACCTCACCATACATGTTATTCGTGAAACGCGTCGACAGTTGCTCTGTAATCGTCTTCGGCACATTCTTCCATTTGCTATTGAATATATTACGAATAATTTCCTTCTCTTCGGCCGTTTCTGTGCCGGTATAAAGCGCAAAACAGGGTCGTTCTTGTTCTTCGGGAGTCATATCGATCGTCCAGTCACCCAACGATGATTGTTTAATCTTGAATTGAGAGAATCCGTTTGTTTCCAATATGATTTTAATGATTCCGATACCTTCTAATGTGCGGAACTGGCTATACACAAGATGAAGACCGATGTGTGATTTATCAAGAATGTTATGAAGCAAGTGAAGGAATTTGGGACTATACGTCGCGAGTTCTTCTGGAATTAGAAAACTACCAGCACTGACGGTCAAGTCACGTATCGCTTTTGTAATCGCGGCCTGATACTGTGCTGTATAATCAGTTTTACTCGTGTTTGTCAGTTTTTTGGTCGAACCTGCCATTACAGCCGCAACTGCGTCAGAGTGTTCGCCGGTAATAACCATTTCGGAGTCGTCTTCGTCATCATCTCCCTCTCCGCCGACCCCATCAAGCATATTTTCGTCCATGAGTGCGGCACTCGATTCCTCACCTGTAGCCGCCGCCGCAGCAGAAGCAGCAGCCGCACCCTTCGGCTTACGTCCGCGTTTCGCTGGTCCTTTCGCCCCCGCCGGATCCATCGATCGAGCAATACGTGCTGCCAACATCTCGGCAGTTTCATCCGCGTCGCCGACAACCCCCGAATCAGGCATACGACCCAACGCGGCTGACTTCTCCAATTCACTCGCGGAAGTAGAGTCATCGCCAGGTAAAGGGCGACGTATCGATGGCGGGAAAACGAAGTTACAAAAAGCGCGGGAAAAAATACGATACGTGGATGAAACATCGTCGTAAATACCTTCACCTTCTGCGCCGCCACTTTTTCCGGCCGCCGCAGCCCCGCGCTTCTTCGCCTTTTTCTTCATATTCGATTCCTGATTACGCTCCAAGTCGCGCACACGGGAATAAATGGCGAATTGATAATCACTCATTTCGACTTCAACCACATGGAAATTCGTAGCAGCGTCATACATCGGCAACAGTTTTTCTTGTGCGCTGCGAAAATAAGAGGTAAGGCCGAGAATACGGCGAATGAAAAGATCGCGATTCTTGAATTCTAATGTGCTTGGGTCAATAAAATAACCGTTGAAGTCGTCGAGTTTATCAGGGAGTGCTGTGAATGGTGCTTGTTTATTGGTGGACGCGGAAATCACCGAAATTCCGTTTTCGCGAAGTTTCTGGATGATCGCACGTTCGAAAGCAGCGTCAGAGAGAAGACCGTTTTCGGTGGATGTTGAATCCATGACTGCGACGCTTCCTTCGGCCGCCGCACCCGCCGCACCCGCACCGGTCTCGCTCATTATCGCGCTCGGGTCGCCTCGCCGTATCACTCCACGATATTTTGATGTAACTGCGTCATAATCTCTCACAAATCCGAATGGATTGCGTGTAATCATGAGTTTCTTTGTGCGAGTATTGTAATCCATATGATCGAATGAGAGACCGATCCCATTTGCAAAACCCGCCACCTTCGCAGCCCCCGCCTTGCCGCGTCCAGTTCCACTACCCGCCGCCGTGAGACCAAATATCGTCTTAAATGTATCAAGAGTAAGACGACCTCCGGCTCCGCCTCCGCCTTCGCCCGCTTTTGCCGCGGCTCCGGCTCCGCCTTCGCCTATCGTGAATACCCAGTTGTCGATATTCCCACGCAGAATATTAAACAAAACCGCAATTTCATTCGGATAATTAATAATGGGTGTTCCCGTTAATAATATGACTTTCGCATTTTGCGCGGACAATAAAAAGTTGTATAATCGATACGCCATCGATGTCGGGCGTTTGAGTTTATTCACGATACGACTAACAAAGTTATGCGCTTCATCAATTACTACTACCTTATTATCAAACGGGTTATGTGTATAGTCATCTGTCATACTTTTCAGTTTTTCAGCACGAAGACCGTTATAGTTAATGAAGTCATATTTTACGTTAATCATCTCGTCGATTTGACGGTCGACACGGACACGCTGACTTGCCGTAAGTTCGGTTTCATAATTGCTCGGTTTGGTTACATTCACCATCCATGCGCCCCCATTCGTCCGCACGTATTTATCATCTTCAAACATCAGGATTTGCGATAATACACGCGTTAATTCAGGGTTGCCGCGTGATTCGATAAATTCCCAGTATTGGTTTTTTTTATACATCAGGTCGCCGCATTTCGTTTTCATTTCTTCGATATAGTTCATACGAAGAGACGCGGGCGTCATCACGACGATTTTCTTGAATGTCTTCAAACCTTCGGCAATCGCGATCGAAGAGCAAGTTTTACCACTTCCTAAACCATGAAATAAAAGCAACCCGCGATAAGGTGAATAAATATTCAAGTAATCACGAACGATTTTCTGGTGGGTCAGTAGGGCAACAGAAGCGGTATCATCGCCACCATATAACGACTCGCATGTTATATCGCTTTCACCGGATGTCAATTCTTCGCGGTAAGGGCGAAATAAAGCGTTGATATACTGAATAAATTTCGCGCGGTTATTCATATAAAATTCGGATGCTTGAACCTGTGGAAGTGGGCGAGGTGGTGGAAGTCGCGTCGCGACAACTGTATCACCCACTTTATATGCGGCGATATTTACGGTGGTGTCTTCACGTTCAGCTATTTTCTTTACAACAGCTTTCACACTCGCGGATGCGGCAGATACGGAAGCGACGGCAGCGTTCGCCTTTGGTTTTGGACGAATCATACGCTTCTTCGGTTCTTTTGGTATAGCATCGGGCGCGACTTCTTCTCGTAATTCATCGAATGCTACAGGTTGATTCGCTTCCGCAATCGCCTTTACAGCGTCAATCTTACTCGTTTTAAGAGGTTCATCCGATGGCAAGATAGCGCGTTTCCCTAATTTAATAGGCGGAGCAGCGGCGGTGGCGGTGGCAGAAACAGGTTCTTTGGATAAATCTTCGCCGATATCAACCTCCAAATCTCGAAGACGCGCACTTCTGCTATCATCACCTCTCACCGGAAAAGAAAAACTAGAACCTTTTATTTTTGCGATGAGCGCGGCACGATCGATATTCGCAATATGACGTTCATCAACGAAGACACTCGAATCTTTTTTAATGGGTGCTCTTGCTTCGGCTTCGGCTTCGGCTTCCGCTTCCACCCCAGTTCCTTCGACCGGTATTTCTGGCTTAAATTCTTCTTCTCGCTGGCTTCGCATCGCCGCATATCCTGAAAGTCCAGAAGACGCCGGTTTTTTCAATATTTCACTCGGTAATTTACGAGAAAAATGAACGACAACGCCTTCTTTCGCAGCAGTTGCGCCGCTGCTAGAACGCCCTAATACCGGACGACTCGTAAGATTATATTGTTGTAAAACATTCATATTACTAACATATATCGTTATATTTATTTCGGAATTTTCGCGATTTGTTTGATCGCCATTTCACACGTCATTTGTTCCGCCTTTTTCTTGATTTTATGGGCAGCACGCGCAAAGAAGATGAACGCCTTCCCGCCATTTTGTTCGCAAATCCGATGAACGTCCGCAAATCCATTCGCCAACGACTGAAAGGGGGTCGCTGCGGAAGGTTGCCCGATTACTTCATGTAACGGTTGTCCTAAACATAAATACAACCCCATTTCGTATCCTGCGTCAGCATCCCGCGACAATTCAATATAATCCGGTGTAGTCTTAAATTCTTTCTGTATTTTCACTTGGAGGATGTTCTTATAATTGTCGTCGTTCTTGATGAGGTTTGTCCAGTCGATATGTCGTTCAAATACGGACTCGATGAATATCTGTGCGATCTGAAACCCGGGTCCACATGTGAATACCTTCTCAAACCATTTATCATCATCATGAATTGGAACACGATTGAAATCTAAGAACAAGGCACCGATAAACGCCTCGAACAAGCACCCCAGTTTTTTCAGATTGGTTCTCGTCTTCTTTTCTTCCGAATGCTTCGAAATAATATACCAACGGTTCAGCCCCATTTCTAGCGCGAATTTGCCGATGGTTTCATTTTTGACGATGGCGATTTTCTTTTCGGTCATGAAACCTTCATTCTCTTTAGGAAAACGGCGGTAGAGGTAGTATTTCGTGACGCATTCGAGCACACCATCACCGACGAATTCAAGACGTTCGTTGGATTTGGTATGAAGTGGCATCGCGCCTTCGGGGCGTTCTATGAATGATACATTTTCGAGTTCGTTGAGTGCTTTAGGGCGTTTTGTGTAAGACTTATTGACGAATGCGCGTTTGTAGAGTTCGAAGTTATGAACCTGTGATGGCACGCCATACTTGGTGAGAATCGCTTCGATGTCCGCCAACGTGACTTGGACATTTTCAGTATTATAAGGGT
>Ga0194129_10002070_pt1 | contig 30958 bp, 34 predicted proteins | sample TA2KigCa35mmetaG_FD_150862 | JGI IMG/M metagenome (GOLD analysis project Ga0194129, IMG submission 150862) | Freshwater microbial communities from Lake Tanganyika, Tanzania - TA2015038 Kigoma Deep Cast 35m | ecosystem: Environmental > Aquatic > Freshwater > Lake | place: Tanzania: Lake...
CTTCCATTTTGTTATTTATATCACTTTTACAACCATTCTTTTTATTTTGATGATTTAGATAATTACTTTTCTTATTTCCAAAATCTTTTAAACAATTTTGACAAATATATCTTGTTTTAGATTCTTCTTTTTTTTAATTTCCATTATTTATATATATATCAATATATATTTAAATTATAAAAAATAAAAATGCTTAAATTAAGCACTATATAAATCTTGAATTTCGTATCCTTATTAACTTTTACAATTTTCACAAAAAAATACTAAAAATTTGTGTGTGTTGGACTGTAAAAAACTCTCCAAAAAAATGAAAAAAATATTTTTTGTACTATTTTATAAAATATTAATTTTAGGATTCTTAATAAAATTAATTCTCGGATTCTCTTTTATTTCACATATTATCGGATTCTCTTCGTCTATTCTCTCTCTATTATTATATAAATCCATATTCATATGTTCTTTTTTTATTTTAAATGAACCTTCTTCTCTCTTTTTTCTTTCAAGTGTTTTATTTATTTCATATTTTTCAACTTTTTTTGTATAATAAATTATACAAAAAAAATCATTATTTTATTCATGCTAACACAAATATACCATTCTAATATTTATTATTACTAAATTTTGCTTTCATATAGCAATATTATAAGTTCAAAAAGTATCTAAATCTATTGCGAAGAGATATAGAACAAAATATTAAAAATATATATATATATATAATGCGGTGCTAAGCCAATAAGACTATATTATTATATCTTTTTATACATAGTATATAATATTAGAGAATAATTGTCTTTATAATATAATTTACTACACCATTCTTATCTCTCATCTTATTTTTTATGGTAAAATAACATAATCTATAATCATTCCGCTTATTATATTATATTCTCCTAAATGTTTATCATCATTAACTTTATGCGTTTTTTGAATAATTGTAGCATCACTATTATATCTTGGGCAATAAATTTCTATTTTATTATCTGATACACCTTTTATTCTCGAAATTTTATCTTTTAATGTACCAAAAGTTTCATCGTTCGCTATTTCTATAAAATTTTTTTCACATGTGCCTGGCATTCTTACTATTACATGTAGTGGCGAATTAACTATTAAATGTGGTGTACGATCACCTGATTCAAAATTTAAATCTGGTAAGCTTCGTAGTAATTCATCTTCAGTTAAAAATCTATCTTTTTTTGGGTAAAATATTTTTTGTTTATCAATAGGTATTGATTTCTCACGTAATACAAAATTTTGTATATCTCTAAAAAAGAGATTATCTGCATAATTTAATTCATAATCGTTTGGAGGCATTCCTCTTATAGATATTTTTATTTCTTTATCACCACCTACCTGTATTTTTTTTTGCTGATATTTCATCTTGTATTTTAGATACTTCGAATAATAATCATTATAACTCATTATATATTATATAATAAATATATATTTTTTTTACTAAATAATATAAAATATTTTTATAACTTTATTAGATTAGTTGCTATTTAGACTTTATAAAAAAATATACTTATACTAATTTATTTTATATATCATACGAACTTACCTAATATTTATTATTACCAAATTTTGGTTTGCCTAATTTCCTTCTCCTTTCTTCTTCTTCTTTCCTCTTCCTTTCTTCTTCTTTCTTCTTATTTTCCAATGCTTTCTGGTAGTTCGGATTTTTTTTTCTTATATCTTCGTATAAAGTTTTTCCTTGTCTTTGGGCATCATCTATATTCTTATTCAAACTATAGTTGATTTCTTTCATTGGCCTACATACACCATTGTTTATTAGTATGTAAGTTAAATTTAACTTACATTATTTGCATAATAACTACAACCTATAAGACCAAATACACTTCCAAATTTCATTGAAAAATGTAATAACTTCTAGTCTAAATGCTTGACGCACTACTAATAATAATCCTAAAATGTTAAAAAGAAATAGTAAAAAGGTCTGATATGATCTCTTCTTGCTGTGCTTTTTCATATAAAAATAGCATATAAGGTGGAAATAATAAAAGATACCTCCTGTATTATTGTATGTTAAGCAAACATTTTCACATTAAAACTTCAGTTTAGATTCCTCAATAAACTAATAATTTATACGCTTGGTGGTGAATAAAATCGTTAAAATATGTAAATTAAATCATTATTTAGTTATAATATAAAAAATTTAGAAATAATATATTTTACTTAAAATCATTTTCTGTCATATTATATCTTTTCATTAGATTAACATTTCCTGGATCAAAAAAAGCATAATATTTATTATCTACAGCATTTTCTTTAATTTTACAAATAGCTAGATCCTTATTATTACGATTTTTTTCCAAACATTTATTACTTGTACAATTTTGTATTTCATTTGACCAACACACCTCTCCTTTAAATTTGTGTCCTAATTCTTGAAAATTAATATTCTTTTCTCTCATAAATATATTTTGTTCATTATTAAAAAATATATTTGCGGCAGAAGATTTTAAATTATCAATATTCTTTGATTCAATATCTCCACATGATAATCCATTTAGAGCATTTTGTGGTCCTGTATTACAAATATTATTTTTATATGTTTGTTGTTCTCTTTCTATATTTTTTGTTGTCTCTGATACAGATTTATCACCTCCAGAAATAAATCGTGCAAAATTAAATCCTCCCCAAATTATACCTCCAACTATTAGCACAATAATAATTATTATTACAACAAAAAAGCCAAATATAAAAAATATTACAACTAAAACTATACAAATTATAACGGTTGCTGTTATTTCAATCATATATATTATTAATCTATATTTAATATTATTATAAATTAAATAATTGTTATTTATATCAATGTATTATTAAATCTTTGGTCTTCTATATATAATTTATAATATACAATATTTTTTTTATATAAAAATAAAAAAGCTAACAATTGTAAATTTTGGCCTACTTAATATTCTTTTTTTTATATTTTCATTTTTCAGTAAAAGGTGTAATTCAATTTTTTATTGTAATAATTCTTTTAGGAGTTTTATATCAGTTTCATCTTTTGTTCTTTTCATTGTTTCTTTCCATTCTAACAACATTTCTAATTTTAGATATTGGTGTGTATTTTCATCTATTGTCAATCCATCTCTTAATCTTAGATTTTCTAATGAAAAATTACAATTTGGTATTCCTTCATTAGAATATTTTTGATAAGCTTCTATTGAAAAATCTTTTTCAGTGCATCCTGTTAATTTATTATATTCTTCTGTTAAATCATAATACCATCTTATTTGATCTTTATAAATATCTAATCTACCTATATTTTTATCTAATAATGCTTTTAATTTGAAAAATTCTATATTTTCTAAATGTATATCTAAATCATTTATCTCTCTATATCTTCTTATACTATAAGAACCTAATATATAATATTTTGATTGATTTATACCAGCTATATCAACAAATAAATATTTTAGAATATCAGATAATTTTTCATATTTTTTCTTAGAAGATTCTATTATTCTTATTATATTATTATCCATTGTTTTTTACTTAGTAGATTATTATTTTTTCAACATTTTTTTATTTATTATAATAAAAATATTATGCTTTAATAATATTTACCTTTTGTTTCTTATGTGTATCTAATACTGTTTTTTTATTATCATGAAATAATATTACTATTTCATTATATACCAATTGTCTAAAATCTTTACATCGTTGTATTCGTTCTTTATTTTCTTTTGTATCATCTTCTAAATCATCCAAGTATTCTAGATCACACAATTGAATATAATTAACTTTACTAACTATGGTATTTTTTAATTTTTCATATCTTTCATGATCTTCTTTTATTTCTTCTATTGATAAATTAAAATATTCAACTACACTATCTATTATTTTATCTACTATTAAACTCATATTTTTTGTTTCCCATAATCCATTATTATAAATTTTTGCTAATCCTCTACTTTTATCAGCTATATAAAAAGTATGATTCTCTGGTTTTTGTGGATTTAGAAAAACATTCTTTAATGTTTTTAAATATATACTTTTGCCTCTTTCTTTTAAAAAATTGTTAAAATTACCATCATAACACGTATCATCAAAGTTATTTATTTGTAATATATATTGATTATTATTTGTTGTATTATAATTGATAACTTGATTTCTTAAATTTTCATTGTCATCCTTTAATATTGATATTTCATTTTTTAAGTCTAATATATCATTATTCATTTTCTCATTTTGATGTATTATTTTTTTCATAAATTCAATTATTACTAAATTATCATTTTTAACATTTAGAAATTCATTTTTATTAACATCTAAAATATCTTTTTGTATTTTCATTTCTTCTAATTTAATTATTTCTGGACCACAACCTGATATTTTTTTTATATGATTTTGGTAATTATCTTTTCTATTTCCAAAAGATTTCAAACATATTGGACAAATATATTTAACTTTATTTTCTTCATTTTTTTTATTAACCATTGTTATATTATATCAATATATACTTAAATAATAAAATAAAATTTTTTATATATTTTTAACTTAAAATTAGTATTTTTAATTTTTTAATTTAGTATTCTTATTATCTTTTATTTTTTTTTAAATTCAGTATTTTTCAATTTTTATTTTATATTCTTATTATCTTTTGCATTTTATTTATTTAAAAATACTAAAAAAATCAGTATTTTTCAATTTTTAATTTGGTATTCTTATTATCTTTTATTTATTATTTTAAGAAAATTCAGTATTTTTCAATTTTTATTTTATATTCTTATTATCTTTTGCATTTTATTTATTTAAAAATACTTAAAAATTCAGTATTTTTCAATTTTTAATTTGGTATTCTTATTATCTTTTACATATTATTTATTTAAAAATACTTAAAAAATTCAGTATTTTTCAATTTTTAATTTTGTATTCTTATTTACTTTCATTTTTTTCAAATCAAAAATACTTAAAAATTCAGTATTTTTGAAATTTTAATTTGGTATTCTTATTGTCTTTTATTAATTTTAATTTTCAAAAATACTTAAAATTTAAAACACAAAAAAATTTGTGTGTGTTGGACTGTAAAATAAACCTAAAAAAAATAAAAAAATAATTTTTGTAATATTTTATAAAATTAGAAAAAATATAATAAATAAAATAATTATAATTAAATTTAGTTCATAATAAATTATGAACTAAAGTATGCACAGGAATAATTTTACCACATCATACTACCTTCAAAACCTTGCTTATAGGACTTAAACTAAAATATATATTTGTTTTAGTATAATATTTTTTTCTCTCACAGCATCAGCATTTGAAATTGTAGCTATAAAACTACATTTTGAAAAAAAATGCTTTTCTTTTTTAGATTTTTTATTTTTATAAAAATTTTATGTTTTAAAATAATAATATATAAATAAAAAATTATAATAATAATAAATAATGCCGAATAGAAATTTTAATTCTATTAAAGAGACTTTTAAGGAATGTTTATATAAAATAGCATCTCAAAAGATTAAATATATTGAGAATGAACCTTTAAAAATATTAGTTGATAATATTGCTGAGGAATATATTAATATTTATACCTTATTAGAATTTTCATCTTATAAACATATAGAAGTATCTAATATTGAATTTTTAAAACATATTAAAAGACATAGTAAGAGAATTTTAGCTAATTATTATGATTGTTCTAGTTATCTTAAAATTAATGATTCTTATATTCATTTAGAACATTTTTCTTCTGCTATGTATTTACTATATCAAATAGCTAATTCAATTGATCTACATACACTTTTTTAGTCTTTATTATAAAAATTTAAAATTTTTCTTTTAAATTTATTTTTTGTAAATAACTTAAATCTACAATAGATAAATAAATAAAAGTCTTTTTACAAACCTTCACTATTCATCATACAATCCTTCATCAAACAACTCTTCATCAATCAATGAAGAAGGATCAAATCCAGAATTAATTTGTGAAGGAAAATACCAACCATCTCTTTTCCAGTCATACTCATATGCAGACGTTTCAGGATCAAAAGAAAACCTAAACCATGGAAACTGTTCGATTTCAAGAAATGTTTTGGAAGACATATTTTCTTGAAAAAGATTAAATTCTGTTGGAACAAAGTTATCAAAACAATAAATCATCGCTAGTTTATCATTTGTTGTCCATCTAGGCTCAACTAGTATTTTGTTGCGGTAAATCAAATAGTCTTGGAATGTTGGTAACTCAAGTGATGTCAAACGTGGCGGAGCTCTAAAACCAAAAACTGCTTTTTCCAATCGAACCCAATCACATTTTTCCCTAGCATAGCCACTGAGAACAGCTCCTTCTGTCAAATAGCCCTTGGAAATTATCACACGGTCGTAAGGTGGAATTGAATGAGGCCATTCTTTTCGTATAAGCTGAAGTATCTCAAAGAGTTTCTTCTTAGCATCAACTTCGAGTGTTGGCGTATGAATGTATTCTTTCCTCAAATGCCAATCCTTTATCAGCTCAAGATGCTCTTCTTCAATTTGACGAAGAAGACCAAAGAAAAAGACTACCCATAATTCCATAGTGATGGTTCGCACAGTCAATTCAACATCTCGTTCCGCCTCTTTTTTCTTTTTTTGTTCTTGTTTCTGTTGAATGAGAACACAATTAGCTTCACAAAAAGCTTCAATTTTGGCTTGTAAAGCCAATGCTTCATCAATAATTGTAGAAGGAATCGAAATTCCACATTCTTCAAGAATGTGGACAGTGTGAGTTATACGCTTGAGAGGTTGATTCATTGTGATAAATTTGTCAATGGAAATTAAAAATCAATTTTTTAATAAAAATTGATTTTTAATTACTATAATTACATATATATATATATATCAATATATAAAAAATATATAATTATGGAGGATATTGATACAATTATAGCTAGAACTAAAGATTTAAATATCAATCAAGAATGTATCATATATAATAGAATTAGTTCAAAAAATCAAAAAGAAGGTATGAGTTTAGAAAATCAATCTAATGTAAATCTTCAGTATATTACTGGAAACGATTTGTTAGTTAATGAACAAATTTTTGAGATTGCTAGTGCGTATGACAGCAATAAAAAACAAATAAAACTGATTGATTTAATCAATAATAGGATTAATGTAAATATTATTTGTACAGAACCTACTAGATTTAGTAGGAATATTAAAAATACTGGTGAATGGTTTGAAATTATGGAAAAAAATAATATTAATTTAATATGTGTTAATCCTTTTTTAATTTCTAGTAATATGGTTGATAAAGGTAAAATACTACTTTTGATTTTTCATGGTGAAAATGAATCTAAAATTAAATCAAAACGACAGATAAAAACTATTAGAGATAAAAAAAGAATTGGTAATTACTATCCATCAATTCCTAAATTTGGATCTTCCTATTTTAAGATTTCAAAAAATAATGTAAAAATAATTAGTAATAAAAAAGAAAGTCTTATTCAAACCTTAGTAAATAAATTGTATTGGGGTGGTAAAGTTAAAGATATTAATCAGTTGTTATTTGAAATTACAGGTGATAGTAAGCATTTCATTTATGATAAGAATTATCCAGATGATAAATTAAAAGAAATTGAGCATGGTAATATGTGTATTATTGACATTGTTGATTTCCTTAATTTTTCAGAAATTAAAAGAAGAAATAGATATTGGAATCATAAGAGTATTTCTGATCTAGTAAAAAATACCAATAATAAAAAAATGGTTTAGAAAATAAACACTTTTTATATATAAATATATATTTTATGGATAAAATTTGTAAAGATTATATGCTTTCTAGACATCCATACAAAAAAAATAAAGGATGTACAAGAAATAACTGTAAATATATTCATGATGAAAATTTATGTTATTTTTTCTATAAAGGTGAATGTTCTAAAGGTGATGATTGTAAATTTAAACATTATGTAGATGAAAATTTATTAAATAACTTTAATAATATTACAATAAAAAAAAATAATATAAAAAATGTTTATCATAAACATCCTAAAAATACTGAATCTTTTGAACCTAATTATATTCCACCTGATATCAGAATATTGTATGATTGTTCTGCAGATAAATGTAAGCTTTCTATTCAAACACAAGATATTATTATAGCACCAAACTTATTTTGTAATGATGATAATTTTACTATATATCATAATTTACTTAATGAAATGAAAGATTGTGGTATAGAAAATAATAAATTATGGAAATTATGGCACGGAGATACGCATCTTATAGCTGATGATCATTTACATTGGAATTCTAAAACAATATATACACAAAATGGTGCCAAAAATAATGTTCCAACTTTTCATATGATTATTGATAAAATAAGAAAGTTTTTTAATATGGATATTAAAGCAACAAGATTTAATTTTTATAGAAATAATAATGATTGGAAACCTTTTCATCATGATGCTGCTGCTGTTAAACCGGATAAAGCTAAAACACAAAATTTTACTGTAGGTGTAAGTTTTGGTTTTACTCGTGATATTGCTTTTGAAGATGCTTTAAATGAATCAGGAAAAAGAAGAATTATAAGCATACCTTTACCAAATGGATCTACCTATTGTTTTACAAGAGATATAAATATAAATTGGAAACATGGAGTTTTGCCTATAAAAGATAAATATGATAGTGAATTAGGAAGAATTAGTATAATAGCATGGGGGTTTGTTAATCAAAATGAAGTAAAATAATAAATAATTATTTTGTTTTTATAATATATTATATAATTATATAAATGACTTTTTTGGATAAATATTCCAAATATAAAACAAAGTATAAAGAATTAATTACATTAATTCAAGATGGCGGAGAACCTCTTAAACGTGTTTTTAACTTAAATATTATTAAAACAATACCTTCAATGACTTATTTAAAAAGTACTTTCACACCAAATTATAAAGGTAATCCATTATCAGATCATGGAGCACTAAAATATAAAAATATTGTGATTTGGAATATTACACAAAAAGGACATAGAATAATTTTTCAAAATAGAGAAAGTGCAAAAACAACTGAAACAAATAGCCAAGAAAAATCAACTGAAACAGATAGCCAAGAAAAATCAACTGAAACAGATAGCCAAGAAAAATCAACTGAGATAGATAGTTATACTTCTCAACCAGCAATATATACACATAAATTTATGAATATAAAAAATGAATCTGAGGAACAATATAAAAGGAGATGTTATAAAATTAAGCATAAGATATATGATATTATAAATAAGAATCCTGAAATTGATGTTTTATTATTACAAGAATTACCAAGTAATTTAAGAGGTGATATATTTCATAAAAATATGAGATTAGAAATAGGAAAAAATGTTTTCATATTATTATGTAATTATGATACAGTTTCTTGGCCAAATGGTATTATGTATAATAGTACAAAATATATAGCAAAACAAGTTTTTCCTCCTGAGGGATCGTCAAATGAAGAATATAGTAGAGTAGGAATTTTTGTATTAACAGAACATGTTAAAAAAAATACTATAGTATATGTAAGTGTTCATTTTTCATTTAAAAATGATAAAAATAGAGATCAAGAATTAGTAAAACTTATGGATGATTTAGTTAAAAATCTTGTAAGAACATTACCATATAATATTTGTGAAGTTATTTTTGGTGGAGATTTTAATACTGGTTTTAAAACTGGTTTATTTTCAGAATTTAAAGATGTAAGATTATATACATTACCACAATATGAAGTTTATTCAACTCATGATAATTTTGGGAAAAGAAATGAACAAAATGTTGATTATGTTATAGTCTACAAATTATTTTAGCTATTATATAGTTTTTATCTCTATATAATAAAAATTGATTTTTATATATTTTAAATAAATTACGCTATATCATGCAATTTGATTGCTTTGCTCCTTCGCAAGAATCCTTAGAATTTAAAATTCTTCATTTAACTCCTGAACAATCAGTTGCTCTCAAAAATGGTATAACAGGCTTTACACCAAATTTATTTGCTATTCCTGAAGGATTTAGCGAAACAGAAAGAATGGAACTTGTTAGAACTAGCGAACAATCTCTTTTATTTTGTTCTGAAAATTTATTACCTGTGTTAGTTAAATTTTTAACCTTTAAATCAAGATTAGAAAGAAAATTTTGTCTAAAAGATGGTGTATTATTTACAGATGGACCAGAAATAGAAATAGATATAAAACCTATATTTAATGAACTATACGTTATTGTAAATTACATTATTAAAACCCTTATTGAACATTACCTAAATGAAATTAGATTATATTCTGAAACTTTAAAATTTATTTCAGAGGATCAAAGATTCTCAGATTTTGATAGAGCCACAATAGGTGTTCGTTTAGAACGTCTTGTTGAAGAATACAATAGCAAATTTGCTGGTCTAGCACACACTTATATAGTTGTTATAAATTTTAACATAGATTATCTAGTCTATAACTTTACAAATAATCCAGATTTTTTTCTGGATGAAAATATCGTTAAAATCATTTTTTCACTTTGTAAAATTAGAGACATCGACGTTTCTATTTTTACTCCAAATTTATCACGTCTTATAAATATAGTTTTTACAACCAAAAGCATGGTTTTACATCTCAAATTGAATGCTCTATACTTGATTTCATCCGTTGAAATATTTAATCAAGCATTTTATCAAGCTATTAAAAAACCTGTAGAAATTTCATACTATGTTGATTTGGCTGTATCAGCATACCTAAAATTTGTAGAAAATAAATCATTAACTGAATTATTTAGAGATATATTATACTTAAATCAGATGATTGGAAGATTTCTTTCTTTTCAATCAAGGTCAGGTAAAGGGGTGGAATTTAGCGAGAATCTAGTAAATTATATTTACGCTTTGCTTGATTTATATTTTGAAGTGAATAAAATACCTTCAACTGATTTAAAATTAATACAAGTTAGAATTCTAGAACAGATTTATACACTGTTAGAAATGTGTCGCCCTCTTATTAGCACTGATTTGGTAAAATTTATACCATATACCTTTATAAATGCTATTAATAATAATGAATTTGTAGAACACCATACTTCACTTGTTGAAAGAATTTCACGCCAACTTAGTCAAAATCCTAAATATAAACTATATGTAGCAAATTCATGCACTTCAATTGATAGATACGCACCTATACTTGTATGTCATGATGATATTGCTAGATATATGGCAACTCTACAAAAAATCACTGATGCTCATGATAATGAATTTATTGATGACCTTTCATCAGAATTTATCATAACTGTTGGACTTTTACCTTTAGCAAATGGCGAACTTAAAATCTGTGACAAATTCTTTATACTTTCATCACTTAGAAATAAAAGCATGAATCCTTTTACTAGAGAACCTTTGACTGTAGAATACTTTTTACAAATTCAACAGGAAAATCAAGGACATATTGATAAATTGGAACAACAAAGAAAAGCATTTGTTGCCGAAGTTAAAAAAAGATAAAATTTTTATAGTGAATTAAAAATTATTATATTTGTTTTATATTAGTATAAATGCAAAATAATAATTACAAAATAGTAATTATAGGCGATAGTGGTGTTGGAAAAACAAGTTTTATGTATAGACTAATTAAAGATACTTATTATGAAATAACTAATTCAACGATTGGTGCAGCATATTTTAAGGAAAATATAAATTATAAAGATAAAACATTTATATTAGAATACTGGGATACTGCAGGACAGGAACGTTTTAGATCTCTTTTGCCAATATATTTTAGAAATGTAAATATTTTATTAATTGTTATAGATTCAACACAAGATATTATAGAACAACTTACAAGATGGTTTTTTTATTATAATAATATACATTTTTTTGATAAAACAACTATAAATAAATCTCACTATGTTTTTTTAATTTTTACAAAGATCGATTTGATAAAAAATTTTAAATTGCCAAATAATATTAAATATATTTATGAAGATTATGTATTACCTCAAAATATATTTTTAGTTTCATCTAAAAAAAATATAGGATTTGATAAATTTAAACTTTGTCTTTATAATGAAATATTTAATATACATGCTTATCTATTCGTAAATAGTAATAATCAATCTATAAATAATGATATAAAAATAAATATAAATATAAATGATACTAATAAAGATGAAACTAATTATAATTATTATATGAACAAATTAAAAAAAAATTGTTCTTATTTATAAAAGAAAAGTTGAAAATATATATAGCCATTATTCGTGCTGAATACTCATGATAAATGAGGTGAGTAGTTTATTTTTATATGATTTTTCACTTATTAGATATTGAATAGATAAATTATTTGACTTAGAATCAAAAATTTGATTCTCTCGCATACAAAAATTCACAGGTTCATTGTAGAATCACATTATGACACAGTTCTTCCTTCCAGACTCTACCATTTGTTCGCTTGGTTCAGGTGCTTCAATTGCATTTCCAGGTTGAGGAACTTTGAAAACAGCACTGTTTGGAGTAATTTGAAGATTAGGATCCTTGTGACGTCCATCCATTATTAGTGGAATAGCACTTTTCCACGCTGGAATTTCTGAACAATTGTTAATCATCATGCACACAATATTGCTAAGTTCTCTAAGAGTGACACGCATTTCAATTGTGTTTGATAACAAACCAAAACGCTTGGCCAACTGAATGAATTCTTCTGTTGATATGGGTGTGCCCAATACGATTGTATCAATTTGTTCTAAACCAACAATTTCACCTTCATTCCAAATTGAGGAAACATCAAGACGTGTATCAATGGTAGAAACAGCAACTCCATCAGAAGACTTTTTAGATGATGGGGCTTCAGAAATTCCAAAGTATTTGAAATACCTTGGTGGAACCATTCTCTTTCTGCTTGCTATGACAATACCTTCTTCCATACAAGTATAGCAGTTGGGATGCCAATATTTTCCTTGGTTGTGACCACTTGAAATTTGAAAACGTGATTGAGGTTTGCCTGCCAATGAACATCTCTCTCTTGGACAAATTAATTCTGGTTCTTCGTGGCCCTGGCAAGCAAAACAAATTGATGTGTTAAAATCAACTGACTGAATTTGACCTGCTACAACCAAAACGTGTCTCGAACTGCGGGGGAAATCATGAACAGAAAGAAATTGATCACACCCGGAGCAGTATTTCGGGCGTAAATTTGCTTTTACACTGTAGCTGTCTGTTTCGTAAGCATCTTTGTAGAATGATGAGTTCGCATACCTCATTTTTGCCCTTTGTGCGGATGCTTGTTCTAGTTCAAGAGCCTTCTTTGACCTAGCCAATGCGATGATTCTAGCTTCAAAAGGTCTAAATAGACCACGCACAAGAACTTCAGTGAGAGGCACACGAACTTTGAGATATTCTGGGTTTAATCCTGTCTTTGGAAAAGTCTCAATCATTCTAAGAGCAAAATAAATTTCTTCTGCGTCTTTGATATCATTGCTGAACATCACAACTGATAGAGGCTCCGGAGTAAGTAATCCAACATTCATGTTCATAACCGAATACACCAACCACCATACAGAACGAATCTGACGAACAAGAACATCTTCCACATCAGCAGAATTTGGATCAACTGGAGAAGAACGTTTTGCGCAAAGCTGCTCTAAAATGAAGAGCAATACCTCAATGAGCTTAAATTCAAGTTCTCTTGGTTTAAATTTGTGATCTCTTGGAATCATAACAAGATTTCCGACTCCGTATTTCAAAATGTGTGGCCAAATTCCCACATGAAAATCATTGAAATCTACTCTCTTTTTCTTGAAGATAGGAAGAGCGAGAAACGAAGCAATATCCCACCTTTGACTGATTGGATAGGCAATTTGAAGTCCTTCACGACAACTCATACCGTGTTGGATTTCAAGTGATCCAATTGCCTCAAGAGTCACTGCATCTAATAATGATGTTCTTGGGTTCATAATAGCTAGTGAATGAGGAACTGGAATCTTGTTCAGGAAAAACCTTTGAAAGGCGTTAGGATCAATCTGCATCACCAAATATTCTTCAATTTCACCTAATTCAGCAAACAAATCAGACGTTGATGCTTCGGTAACAAACTTGCGAAATTCACGATTTTTGAGTAATCTATCTTGAGCTTTTCCTCCATTAGCAGCCATGCTTTCTTGAAACTTTGCTTCAAAAGTATTGATTGTAGTCGATAGACGACTTGTAAAGATTTCAGCAATACGATCGTTTGCTTTCAAAGCATCTTTGCCTTCATTTCGGCTTTGACGAATGGTTGCGATTGTCTCTTTGGAGGCTCTTCCTGCTTGACTGATCTGTTCCAGAATCTGTTGCTTGTCTAGAGGAGACACTTTCACCTTGAAGTTTGATTTGATCAGTTTTTTGAGCTCCGTAATCTTCTTTTCATCCAATAAGAACTCGAACTGAAAAAGACATTGAATTATATTCTGTTGTTGAACAACAGACAAGTCCTGCTGCTGTATTAACTCCAAAAATTCAGGCAAGGTTGAGAAACTGATATCATCATAATTCCCTACAGATATAGGAGTTTGTTCAGAATTTTCTCCAATCTCAACAAGTCTGTGTTCAGGAGGAGATGCCATGTATTCAGAAAGTAATGCAGGAAATTCAGGCCATTCACATTTCAATTCCTGAGGAACGATTCCACGTGGAATTATACTTTCAGGAGTGCCCCAGCAGAAGTAGTACTTTCCATCTCTTGTCTGAAAAACAATCGTTGAACGATGACCAGCAGTGTCAGAAATGAAGGACATATCTGTTTTGACAAAATCAGCCGGAGTATCTACTTGAATGACAAACACACCATGTATACGTGTTCTGGGAAAAGAACGAGATTTGAGGAACACTGGATCCAAACCTTTCTTTCCACAAACAACAACCACAATGTTGCGATTTGACAAAAGATGTTCAAGTTCAGCAGGAGAAATTCCATGCAAACGAAGAAGAGCTTCTCTGCAGGAAATTGTATCATTTGGGAACAAGAGAGGGAATAGTGGTTCATCGATTTGTGGAGAAACTCTCGTGACAGCACGACCAACAAAAAGCTTTTCACCTGAAAAATTTGGCACCACTTTTTCAATACAGGCTGAAGTAGAAATGACTACTGGAGAACAATTGTGTGGTGGAAAAACTTCATCAGAATCAGAAGAAGCAGTAGAAATAGAAGCTGCAATAGGCGCAACAGAGGCACCTCCAAGAGCAACTTGTTGTCTTGTTTCATTGGGAATCCGCATAGAACGAAGTAATTCAGTGACTGCAGCAGAACGGTAAGAATCGCCAGTGTCAGATTTTCCAACAACAAGTTCTTCTGGTTTGGGAACATAAAAACGGAATCCACCGTCTTTTTTTTCAAACCATAAAGGAACAGTCATGTAATTGTCTCTGACAGTCAGTTGAGCGAGATCCAATGGCACAAAAAATGCCACATTACTTTCCAAATCAAGAACATAGAGACCTGGAGAGGTTCCATACCATCTGTAAAGTTGTTTTGATTGGTAGCCAACTAGACCAAAGATCCCTCTTTCAACTGTAGATTTCATGCTTACAGTGTGAATAAGGTTATTCATGTAGGTATGATCACCGCTGTGATTAAACGATGCTGTGTCTTTGCTTGAATAGTTCGAATGAAAGCCCCTATCACAAGCAGAAATTAGGTCAAAATAACCAAAATCTCTACGGCCGAAAGAAACAATCCTCACGTTGTGACTGGTTGATATAACATCACCAGATGTAGTAACTTTTTCTTCCATGGAAGCAAATTGTTGAATTTGTGAAGAAACAATTGATACAGCGTGTGATCTCCCAGCATCATGTTGAAGGGCACTAAACCCACTACTGATTTGATTAGGTCTCGGATACGCTGTAAGCACTGAAGAACAGCGAATACCGTCTTTCCAGATTTGGAGTTCCATGCCATTGATTTTTGGAACACTCAAAGTACCAGTAAAATTCTGAGGCCGTAATCCTGATATAATAGGAGCAGGAAATCCTGCTAGGGTAAAAGCAGAAACCCCTGGAGAGGCACTAAACTGAGACATAGCAGGATATTTTGATATAATATATTAAATTTCAACTTTTTATTTAATATATAAATATTAAATAAAAATGTTGGCCTTGTGCCTAACTTAGCTTTATATACATTATATAAAATCTTACAATATGAATATAATGATTACTAAGGTTTTATAGTAATAGTTTATCTAATTTATTATTTATAGATAAGTAAAAAAATATTATATAAAAATTTTGAGTTGATTATCAAAATGCTAATGATCTACAAAATACTCTATTGTGATTTTCATTATTATTTGTCCATAACCACTCTGCATCAGCTGGAATATTTGGTCTTAAACCTCTGCCAACAGATTTCCAAATATTATTATCTGTATTTTTACCATAACTAGTTGATCTTGACCACAATGAATCATCAAAATTATTTTTTGTCCAATCCGCAACTTCTTTTGTAGAACATCGCCAATCATTTGCTTTTGTTAATCTGTCGCCAAAAATACCAATAAATGCTGCAGGACCACCTTTATCAATACCATCTATCGCAATTACATCTCCTTGTTTAATTTTTGTTGTAAATTTATAAGTTGTTGTCCAAGTATCTCCTTTTCCAATCTTAACACCATTTATATATAAATCAAATTCATTATCACATGTCATAAAAATTGTTATTTCTTTTGTTGGCACAGGTATAGGACTTAGTACTAATGATTTAGATTGTGTAGGTGTTGAACTTGTAGATGAAGAACTTGATGAAGATTTTGAACAATCTAAATTAAGATTATGATTTTTTATTAGATGAAGAATATTTTTAAGCATTACAAGTTCATCATCATAATTTTTTTTTATTACTTCTCTATTTTTAAGATTAATTTTATATTTAGAAAGAAAAGATTCAAATTGTTTTTTTAGACTATCAAGATTATTTGATGAATCTTCAACATTTTTATTTATCATTTTTACATCTTCTTTAGCTACAGATATTTTAGAATCTTTATCGTCAATATTATGTTGTATTTTTTTTAGCATATCTAAATATTTTTGTTGAATATCAGAAGATTCTTTAGAGATAGAGGATTTAAGTTCATCTATTTCTTTATTTATAGCTGAATATTCTTGATATGTTTTGAACTTTATAGATTCGTTATAAAAATTATTAACACTATTTAGTTCATGTTGAATAATAATTTGTTGGACTTTTATTGAATTTAATATTTTATTTTTTTCATTTAGTTTAAGATTTTTTTCATTTGTAAGATTTGTATAGTGTTGATTTGCTAAATTAAAATTTTTAATTAGTTTTTCAATATATAACTTTTTATTTTCAATTTCTAATTTTTTATCATCATTTGTTTTATCTTCAAGTTTTGCTAAATTAAAAAATTCATTTCTTTCAGTTTCTACATTTGAAGATAATTTAGTAATAAGTTTATAAAGAGTATTGTAACTTTCTTTTCTATCATTATATTTGGATAATGTTAAATCAATAGGAATAGAAAGAACAGTTATAGGAAGAACAACTAATAAAAAACACATTAGTGTTGTTTTCATGATATATAACTATAATATATAAATTAATTTTAACCAACTTTATAAAAAATTGATTTAACTAATTAATATATAAATAATATATATTGAATAATTATAGGACAATGAAAGTATGTATTCGTGCCAACCCTACAAATATTAATACATACGATGTTGATCCAAAATTAAAAATAGAAGAATTTAAAAAAACAATTTCAGATAAAATTCCTTATATTAAAAAAACATCATTTTTTAATAAAAAAACAAATAAATATATTGACGATGAAAAATCATTTATAGATAATGATATTAATAACCTTGATGAATTATTACTTATTTTAAGATTGTCAGGTTCATATAAAATAACAGTAAATATATTTAATGAAATTAAAAAAGCTGGTAGATTAATTGATTTAACCGTAGATGGTTCTGATACCATTCAAGAAGTCAAACAGAAAATTATTATTTATTTAAACGATGATGATAAAAATAAAAATATGTCATTATATTATAATGATATATATCTTGAAAATGATGAGATGTTAAGAAATTATAGTATTAATGAATACTCAGTTATTTTATGTGCTATCTAATTACCATGACCTATAATAGGTGATGATAATATAAATTTTAAATTTCCACAAATAGAATTCATAGGTGTATTTTCTGGAACTAAAATAGTTGTTCCATAATTAAAATAAACCTTTTGTTCTTCATCTAAACTTTTTGTAAATCCTAATGTATCTTCATTTATATTTGTATTTATATATTTAGTGCCTTTTTTAAGAATAACAGGTTGATTGTTTATAAAATTAGGTAAATTATTATTGCAGGTTCCTAATCTAAAGATTCCACTAATAAAATGAATTTCAACTCCTTCGTCAAGTTCTACTTCAATATCTTCATCAATTTGTAAATTGTTCATATTATTTCTTCGTGAATGATGATGAAAGATAGAACCAGCTTTAATTATAACTTTAATTTTAGTCATTTAAGTATAGTTTATATATTATAATATATTTACGTTTTTATATATAATAAATAATAAATTATTAGTATATAGATATGAATACAAATAATTTATATGAAAAAGTAAATCAAACTGAAAATCAAATTAATTATGAAGAATTATATGGTAAAAATGAAAAAAAAAATAATCCAGAACAAATATTTAATGCAAGATTTAATGAAGGAATAAATATTTTAAGACAACCATTACAATCTAAATCAGCTCTTGAAAAAAATCAAATTTTTAATAGTGATAATAATTATGATTCTAATAAAAATTATTATAATAGATATCAAAATAATATAGCAAATCAATCACTAATGAATTGCGAAGAAGGAAGCGGTGTGGGTAATTTTGCTGTATTTAAATCAGATCCAAGTTCAAATGATTTTATTAATAGTCTTACTAACCAAAATCAACAACAAATGCACTCCCAACAAATATCTAGACAACAAATGCCATCACAACAAATGTCCAGACAACAACAAATGCAATCACAACAACAAATGCCATCACAACAAATGCCAAGACCACAACAACAAATGCTATCACAACAACAACAAATGCCAAGACCACAACAACAAATGCTATCACAACAACAACAAATGCAATCACAACAACAAATGCCAAGACAACAAATGTCTAGACCACAACAACAAATGCAATCACACCAAATGCCAAGACCACAACAACAAATGCTATCACAACAACAACAAATGCAATCACAACAACAAATGCCAAGACAACAAATGTCTAGACCACAACAACAAATGCAATCACACCAACAAATGCCAAGACAACAAATGCCAAGACCACAACAACAAATGCAATCACAACAACAAATGCCAAGACAACAACAACAAATGCCAAAACAACAAAATTCTGATTATTTTGATAGATATATGCCTAATGATAGATAAAATTAAATTTTAATCCATATAAATGTAGGTTGTGGATTTTTTTTAGAAACTGCTGAATGAGAAATAATACCTAAATATTTCCAATTTTTATTTTTATTAATATCATTTAATAGCCAATAAACATAATTTTGATTTTTGAATTGATTTATATTAAGAGCCATAATACCACCTTTACGAAGTGCTAAATAAATTTTATCAATCCATATTAATAAAAACTTATCAAACCATTCTCTTTCAGAATGAATATTTGAAATAGATTGTGATTGAGAACTTGATGGATCGTTATCATAAATTTCCATAGTAAAATAAGGAGGTGATGTCATCATTAAATCGTAATAATCTGCTTTTAAAGTAGCATTTTCAAAGGGTTGTTTTTTTATAACATAAACAGCATTTTTATTGAATTGATAATCTTTAAAAGTTTTAATAATATTTTTATAATTTGGGTGTAAGCATGGATTTGGATCAAAACCATGATAACAGTCGATATCTGAAGCCATTGCACCTATTAATCTATCACCCCATCCAGAAGATAAATCTAAAATTTTACGAGCATTAAAGAATTCAATAAAAAACTTTTCTAATTTAGGTTTAAAAGTTGAACATTCTTTGTACCCAATATGCCATATAGTTTCTCTCATGTTTTCTAGTGTAATTTTTAAATTTTTAGACTGCATATAATCAATAACTTTATCAAAATTATTTTTAAAAAAATCTAATTGTGTGCCAGGAGCAGATGCAAATTTACATCTTACTCTGCAAACTTCATTAAAATAATCACTTATTACTTCAATAGAGTTATATTCTGATGGTTCATCGATAATTAAAAAAGGTAAATCTTTATTATTTTTTGGATTTTTAAATTTAATGTCATTTATATTTAAAGTTGTAAATTTATAATTTTCATTTACAATTTTACAAGTAAATTTTTTTAAGTTATTAAAATTATTTATTATATGTTGTTCTGTTGTAAAATATTTTAAATAAGGATATTCTATTTTTTTTATTATTTTAGCTTTATCATTTTTTATTTTATTGTAATAATAATCATAATTAAAATCAGTTATGATTGTTATTCTTGATAGTTTATATTTATTTTTTTTACTATTTTTTTTATTTATTTTTTTTGATAATTTTTTCTTGCTATTATTTTTTTTTATATTAACCATTCTATCTTTTTATATAATATTATTATAAAAAAATAATATAATTATAAAATCCAAAACTTTAATAAATAAAAGTATAAAATATAAATTTATAATCTATATATATATATATAAAATTTAAATAAATTATTAAATAAAAAATGATTTAAAGATTTGTTTATTATTATAAAATGGAGAGGTAAGTGCAAGAATGGCCGAGTGGTCTAAGGCGAATGACTTAAGATCATTTATCTCCGGATGCGTGGGTTCAAACCCCACTTCTTGCAGCTCTCCAATTTTACATAAAATTTTATTTATTCTATGTAAAAAATCTAATATAAAGATCTAATCTCACTGAGATTGGATAAAACAATCCTTACAGTTATATTTATATCTTCCATGATGGCAAATACCTTTTCCTCCACATTCTTTACATTGATATTTGATTTTACCATGTGTGCATAAAGAACTTCCACCACAATCCTTACATTTATTTTTTTGTCTTCCATGTTGACATATACTGACACCACCACAATCTTTACATGAGTACTTTTGTTTTCCGTGTACGCAAATACCTTTTCCACCACAATCTCTGCAGTAAAACTTGTATCTTCCATGTTGGCAAATACCTTTACCTCCACATTCTTTACATTGATATTTAATTTTTCCATGTGTGCATAAAGAACTTCCATCACAATCCTTACACTTATTTTTTTCTCTGCCATGCTGACATCTACAGAGGCCACCACAATCTTTACAATGATACTTTTGTTTTCCGTGTACGCAAATACCTTTTCCACCACAGTCTTTACATAGGTATTGTTTTTTTCCATGTTCGCAAAAAACACCACAATCTTTACAGTTGTATTTTATCCTTCCATGGTCGCAGTAATATTTACTTCCACATTCTTTACAAGAGTTTTTATTTTTTCCATGTTTGCATATGCCTTTTCCACCACAATCTTTACAATTGTATTTTATCCTTCCATGGTCGCAGTAATATTTACTTCCACATTCTTTACAATAATATTTATTTTTACCATGAATACATATACCTGTTCCTCCACAAACATTTTTTCTTACATTATGACAAGATTTTTGTCTTTTATCGTTTATATTAGCAACTTGAGATGCTACAGGTCTAATTGCTACCTTATTTGTAAGGTTTCTTCGTTTAACCATATTGAGTTTATATAATATAAAAAACTATTTTTCAATTTTTTTGTATTTATGTAAATAAAATCAGTAGAAAACTTAAGGTCAGTCTCTAAATTAGTTTTTCTATTTTTTTCATAATAGCTGTTACTTATGGCCACGTAAGAATTCTCTTACTACCAGTCGTTGGAGATTGATTACCATCTTCATCTGAGAAAGGAAAATCCTGATTGGTCAATATATTTTCAGTAAAATTAGTAATTTCTTGATAGTTCTCCAAAAAAGTATTATTTAGTGGTGTAAAACACTCAGTAAAGATTGTAGGAATAAAAAATATAACAGTATCATCCTTCTCTTCCTCAATAGTAAAAGGTTGATATGGTGGAGGATCATATTTGGGAACATCGTTTGATGATTCTTTTTTTACTAGTTGTAGATAACTCTTTTTTGGTTTTCCATACTTGAATAACATAGAACGAAGACGAATTAGATATTCATAAGAAGAATCAATTGGCGGATATACTCCATAAATTCGGATGATTAGCTTTCGTAGTTCAGACTTTTTCATAGTTAAATATTATTATAAATATAGTATTATCAATTTTTTTTACTAATATAAAAAATTTATATCTATCGCTTATATTACTTTTATGAGTGTAAGATGTTTTTATAATTGGTGTTTAACTTGAACGCTTACGCTTTTTGATAATTGGCACAACATTAGGTTCAGCCTCACGTAGCAACCACAAATAATATTTAAGATATTTTAATGAGTTGGCACGAACACCTAAAAATCCTCCACGTTTTAGGATAGCAATTTTTAACTCCTGTACAGTTAAAGAGTTAATTTGTTCAGTCGATAACATTAATTTTATATAATATAAATTAAATTTATTCAACTTTTTTTAACAATATAAAAATGTTATTATAGACGTATTTATTTTCTATTGAATGCTTATTCATCTAAATTTCGAGTGCAAATCATATATAAGGATGGAAATTGCTCCAAAACTGAAACAACACATATAAATGATTCTTTCAAGTCTCAATCTATGAGACACAGATTTCTCCTTGGAAAGTTCATATGTAATTTGTTTGCGTATAGCTTTCTCTTTTTCAAGTTCGTCAGATAAACTTTGTAAAACAGTCTGTTCTTCAGCTAATTCATCCTGCAAGGTATTGTATGCAGACTGTTCTTCAGATAATTCTTCCTGCAGGCTCTTTAAGGCAGATTGTTCTTTCTCAAACTTTTCCCTCCAATATTCAATCATAGCTTCTTGGTTGCACATTTTAATAAGAAAATGACTTTCTGTACGTGAGTCTGAAAAACAACCTGATAAGGATGGTCTTGTAAAAGAATGATCTTCCATTATTTTATATAATTGATAAAAACACATAATATTTCAACTTTTTTATATATAATAAAAAAGCGAGCACGCAAAAATTATCTTTTTTAATTTTACTTTCTGATATGTTATATAAATTATTTTCATTATATTATTTTATGCAAAATTACTAGATATTATTATATTTATACTTTTTATATAAAAAGTTAAATTAAAAATATTATAAAAATAAAGAACCACCAATTTTTATATCTATTGGCAGTGTTCAAGAACCTAATGGCTAAAGTCAAGAACCTTTGCACTCTTTGTGCGACTGATTTGAGAATCAGGTGAAACACGATAACGTTTTTGGTTGCTCGTCAGCAAATCATCAACGTCGCTAATGTCTTCGTCTGAGACAATACCTGTATCCTTCCAATCACCAATTTCTGACCTTGGCGTTGCGCCCAGATCTATAATGGTGTCTAGACCATCCAATACATTTTTGGTTGCCGGCGTAAGAGCCGCTCCGAACGACAAAACCAGTGGGCGTGGAGTGACCGGAGTCATAGGTCCAGTCATAGGTCTTGTTGTATCTTTCTTCTCAACTAGTTCTGACGTAAATTTCCAACAAGTCGGAGATCTGAGACACAGACTTGGAGACAACGCAGAACCTCTCGGTGGAGATCTTGGTGAAGGGTCCGGAAGTGGCGTGAATTGATCCTCGCTAAAATAGGGTGTATGAGGAACCTTCGGCAGTTTCTTCAACATTTGTAATTGTTTAACCAAATCTTTATGTTTGGCTTCGGGTAGAGGAATCCCTCCAAGGGCTATAATGTTTGAAATCAGATCAGCTGTAGATGGCATCGGGATGTTTATTGAAATAATAATAATTTTCAACTTTTTATTTAATATAAAAATGTTGGTTTGTAGAACTCAACTTTTTATTTAATATAAAAATGTTGGCCTTGTGCTCAACTTTTTATTTAATATAAAAATGTTGGCCTTGTGCTCAACTTTTTATTTAATATAAAAAATATTAAATAAAAATGTTGGTTTGTAGAACTCAACTTTTTATATATTATACAAACTTAATTTCTAGTTTAATTTTGAACAAAAATCGTATATAAGGATAGAAATTGCTCCAAAACTGATGCACATCATATAGACCATTCTTTCAAGTCGTAATTTGTGAGATACAGATTTCTCTTTTTCAAGTTCATCGTCCATGTTTTTTTTACTGACTGTTTCACAACCAATTCTTTTCTTTTTCTTCAGCAAGTTCATTAGTTAAACTCTTATTGACAGACTGTTCTTCCTCAAATTTACCCCTCCAATATTGTGTCATAGCCTCTAGATTATTCATTTTTATAAGAAAATGACTCTCATCACGAGAATCAGTAAAAAAACCAGATAAAGATGGTCTTATAAATGATTGTTCCATTATTTTCTAATTTTTATTGGTATCACATAATATTTCAGCTTTTTTATATATAATAAAAAAGCGAGCACATCAAAAATAATATCTAATTATAAAATAGAATATGGAAAATAAATCAAAAATATTTAATATCATAGCCAAAAATGATTTAGAATGGTTATTGATAAAAAATAAAAAACAGAATATAAACAGTAAAAACTTTTTTAGAATTTTTCATTATATTGATTACAAAGACAATGTAGTTATTTTATCAGATATTGAAAATTTAAAAAAAAAATATTATAGCATAACATTACATGATTGTTTATATGAAAAGAATTTAATAAAAATAAACAGTAATTCTAAAATTTTAGAAATACATATACATCAAAAAATAACAGAGAATAATTTTATAGACAGAATAAATAAAAAGTTTATTGGATAATATTAAGAATTATAAAATTTATTCATCATAACTACATATTCTTTTTCTTCTTTTATAAATTCTTTTTCATCAAATTTTTTATTATGAAAACTATAAGAATAAGTATATCCGGTCACAGGTAAATTATTATCAATAATTAAATTTTTAATTTTTTGTTGATATCTAAATATTTTTCTCATAACTTTATCATTTTTTGTTGTAGCAAATCCTCTCATCAATACTTTTAACATTATATGTAATATATATTATTAAATTTAAAATATTTTAATAATTTATTTTTATAACATTAGTTTAAGATACAATTACTTGTGCGATTACAAATAATAATTTATAAAAATTGAAATTTAATATATAAATATAAAATAAATATTAATTAATATGCTATTATATTTTGGACTTGTATTATTATTATTGTTAGCGAAAAGAATAATTAATTTAATTGAATATATAGTAAATAAATTTAAATATAGTTATAAATTATCATTAAATATAGATTATGAAACATTTGAACAAATATTAAAAAAAAATAAAAATAACAATGATATAGAATTTATAATTAAAAAATATGATAAAAATAATAAATTAATTAGTGAGAAAAAATATAATAATTATGAATATTTAGGCAATGGTTCATATGCTAAAGTTTTTAGATTAAATCATAATAATAATATTGATTTTATTATAAAATTTGGTATAACTTATCCAGAAACTACATACGAAGAAGCAGTTATTTTAGATGAAATTTATAATAATTATGATATAGATATTAAATACAAATATAAGATTGAAAGTTATGGAATAAATAGAATAATTATTGATGATAAAAATAATTTTAAAAATGATATTGATAATTATAAAGAAATATCATTTATCATTATGCCATATTTAGGAGATTATGATTTATTTGATTATATGAATAAAATTCATTTTGAAAATTTTAATACAGATAAGTTACCTCTAATATTAAAGAATATTATAAATAATTTAATTGAATTAAATAAATATTATTCACATAATGACATAAAAACTGATAATATAATTATAAATAAAAGCGATTATTCAATAAAAATAATTGATTTTGGATTATGTTGTAAAAAAAATATAGTTAATACAATACTTGGATATAGACAAATTTCACCTGAAATTATTATAAATAGTTTTGATAAAGATTTTGAATTAACATATGAAATGATATCACATATTGATAATTTTGGATTATTTTGGTTGATATTAGATTGTTTTACTAATGAAAAATTATTTAAGAAATATATAAAATTACCTGTAAAAGATCATTCAACCGATAGTTATAAATCTACACTAAATTTTTATCTAAATTTAAATAATGTATGTAAAAAAAATAATCTGTCATATAAAGTTAGAAAAGAAATAATTGATTATACACATAAATATATAAAGGAAGATTTTATAGAAGATGCATATAAGTTAACTAGTCCATATATAAAAAATAAATTATTTACAAATAAAAATGAATTTGTTAATTTTGTTGAAAGAATGTTATTATTAATTAGCTACGATTTTAATAATAGATTATCATTAGAAGAATTTATTAATAATAGTTTTTTTCCAAAATAAATTTTTTATAATATAATATATTATAATATGATTGAAAAAAATATCAATTTTTTTTATAAATATAAAAAATATAAAAATAAATATATCTTAACAAAAAAAAAATATCTAATTGGTGGAACTAAACCAGGAAACAAACCAGTAATACAAGTTAATTTACAAAAATTAGTAGAATTATTACAAGGAGAAATTAGTCCAGATGATGTAAATACAATAAATGAGGATATATCTTATTTGCGTTTTATAAAAAGTGATGATTTATCTCAAATGATTATACTTTCTCAACTTAATGAAAGTAATTTTATGGACACTTTGCATAATATTGAAAGATACGGATTAAAACATATTCCAAATAAAAATGGTATTGATTTTAATCAAACTAAATGTGTTACATTTCAAGATAGAACTGAATATTTAGCTAATTATAAACACGAACATCGTACTCGTAGAGTAATAAATAACTTTAGTGAAGATATTAGACAAGAAAATCCAAAATATTATAGTTTCACAATAAGTAATAATGGTATAATATATGGTATAATAAATGATGGAATTGAATTTGGAGCTACACATATTCAATTAGCAAGAAATGCTGCTGAAAGAGGTATAATTAGTGGTGAAATTAGATTAGATGATAATAATATTACATTTAATTTTAGTAGTAGTTTATTCGGATTTTTTAATTATTTAGATACACCTAGAGTAATAGTTAAAAATGCTGATACGTTATATACTTTCGAAGAAAGAATAAAAATGTATAAATTAATTATATTGACAAAAAATTTAATTAAAATAAGCAATGGAAAAGAGTTTGATAATTATCATTATACTCAAAATATTTTATTTCCAGAAAATAAAAAACCAACTGATGAAGAAATGCGAGAAATATGTAAAGATCAAAGTTTAATAATTTTAGATACGTCAGAAATGTCAGCATGTGGAACTTCAAAAAATATACAAACGATTAGTGATCCTAAAGTAAAGAGTAATTATGAAGAATTACAAAAGAAAATATTAAGTAATAATAAAGATGGTTCTGTATGTGAGCGTTATAAATAAAATTAAATTTATAACAGATATCATAAATTTTTTATAATATCTCTATTTTGTAAAATTCTTATTCTTAAATATAAAGTATTACCAAACAATTTATTTTCTTTTAGTTTTTTTAGACAATTTTTAGCCAATTTTTTAGTAGTAAATTTTGCTGTAATAAAAAGATTATTCCTATTTGGCGTATCATAAACAGAAGATATTGTGCAATTACCAATAGAATATAAAATTATTTTTTTAACTTCATCAAAATAATAAGGAATAATATTTCCAATACCAAGATAAACTGATTCTTCAGAATTAGCACGAATACTATTACACCATTGAGCAGCATTTATATAGATTTCTCCTTTACTATGAACTTGCTGATTTTCATCAATTTCACCTTTATGAATGAAATTTTTATATATAAAAGAAACCTTAGCAATAAACATCTATATTAGGGATATTTTTATTTATTATTTCAATTTTTACTTTTTTGAAATTATGTACCTCTCATTTCACTTGCTCCCTCAAATAAAAGGGCATAAAATGGATTAGATAGTAATAAATATGGAAAGCGATTACTAATTGATGAACCTGTATTATATCTTCTTTTATCAATCAATTTAAAAAAAATATTTTTATTTATTAAGCTCCATTTTAAACCAGGACATCCTGTAGATGTTATTGTAATAATATAACTAAATAATAAATTTTGTAAATAACATAATTCTACATTCTTATTTATTTTTTCGTTTAATGAACCTAAATTATTTTTAGGTGTAATAGGACAAAATTTTTTTTCATATTTTTTAATTATATCTTTTTCTATATATTCTGTAGGAGTTAATGAATAGAATTCTATAAATATGTCTATGAATGATTTTTTATCTGTATCTTTAACTATTTTTGAAATAATATTATCATAATTATTTTTTGTTATTTCATTAACCATTTGGTTAACAGCCATAAATGTTCCTGTTCTATCTTGACCACTTTTACAATGATAAAGTAAAATATATTCTTTTGGATTATTTTTTGATAGAATATAAAAAATTAATGAAATATAACAAAACATAACTAATCTAATATTTTCATTTGTTAAATCTTCTAAACAAGGTGATAATTTCTCCATATCATGATCAATAAAATTTTTTAATGTGCCAATATTTCCTGATTTTTTTGTATTTTCTATTAGAACAAATCTTCTTATAGATAATTTTTTTAATAATTCTTCATCTAAAGAATTATTTTTTAATACATTATTTTTAAATTTTTCAAAAAAACCACCATTATTTTTTAATGCTTGTAATATAGAATTTGTTTCCAACCAACCATCAAGCACTGAAAAATATGCTTCTAATTTTGGCACTAAATCTTCTTGGGATATTACAGATATATTATCTGTTAAATTAACACTATTATTACAAGGCATACTCAAATATACAATATCTTTAGAAGAAGAATAGCCAGTAATTTCTTTATGTATAATTTCATTTTCAATAACTTTTTCACCAACTAACTTTTCTGCACATAATATTTTACTATCACAAATATCTAATAAAGAAATAAATATGCATTTTTTATTTCCTATATATTCTTTTAATATTTCTATTTGAGAATCATAAAAATTTTTAATTTCATCTAAAAAAGGTTCTTTTTGTTTTTGATCTAAAATTTTATTTATTTTTTTTACATTATCACTATTAGGAACATATGGTGTTCCAAAACGTAATGATTCAATGTAAGTATTATTATCAATTTTAAATTTTATATTAAATAAATTTGTTAGATATCTTAGATTTCTTACATAAACTCCTTTATATTCTTTAAAAATTAATGCTGTCCCCCTAGAAAATTCTGTGTTTTCAACAATATTTTTTTTAAAAAAAATATCTGTATCTTCTTCTATATTTAAGGATTCATATGTAATATTATTAATTTTGAATGTACTATATTCTTTTTTATCTATATCATTTTTTTTTAAATTTAAATAATTAGTTAATACTTCTTTTAGACAATCTTTTGTATATTTTTTTTTATCTTTTAACGGTATTACTATTGTATCATATATATTTATAATTTTTTCTATAATATTTTCTATAATATTTTCTTCATTAGTGATATTTTTAAATAATTCGATAGCCTGATTTATTGGACTTAGTTGATTAAAATTTTTTTTCATTTTTTGAAGATCACAAGCACCACCAATCTTATTTTTTTCTTCTAAATACTTTTGTTTATATTTAATGTATTTAAAATAATATAAATCGTTATTCATATTATTTAATTTATAAAAAATTTATTCTATAAAAATTATATTTATTTAAGGATTTTATATGAGGACTTATAAAAAATATTAAGTATTGACAAAGATGGTTTGTAGTAAAGGTAATATATACTTTACTAACTATAGTAATCTAATAAACAAATTAAAAAAGCTAATTTAAGTTGTTCTTAAGTATCTTTATGCATGTGGTGCTCCTATAATATCTTCTATAGCTTCATTTGTGGCATTTTTTTGTAAAAATCGTGTAGAGCATTCTTTATTTTCATTATGTCTATGAGACTATTTTTAATGAGGAGTTTATTGTGTCAATCTTTGTTTTTCTCTGTCTCCAAGAATTTTTGTTGGAACACCTCTGTGATTTGATAATCAATATTTAGAGCGTTGCGTATTTTAAATGCTGGTTTTTCTAATTTTTACCTTTAAATTTTCTTTTTAAATTTTGTTCAAGTTCCGCATATTTATTCGCATCTTGATTTGGATTTGGTGAAAGTATATACCCACATTGCGATTCAGCGGTTGTCGTACAACACACACCTATATTCCTTCCATTTGCCTCAAATTTTGTTTCTAGTTTTCTACATGTTGGTTCGCCACCTGTTTGTTTTATCAAATTTAGATACTTGGCTTTGTACTTTAAGTACTTTGTATAATAGTAATCATTTTCCATATAAATTATATTATAATATATATATATAAAAATTATTCTATATAAAAATTATTTTTTATCTAAACTAACTAATTTTTGTCTATATTTAATGTATTTTTAATTTATAAACTAGTTTTAGTTTTCCAAATATCCTCTCTAATTCTCGTTGCTTCACTAAGAATTTCATTCTTATATTTTTTTTCAATAAATCCTATAAAAAAAACAACATTAGAATTAAATTGAATCGTTTTATTAAATGGTTTATTATCAAAATTACTTTTTGTAGTATCTTTTTGATATAAATTCATACAACTAAATTCTAAAGATTGTTCTAGTCAGTAAAAGTATATCAAACTCTATCAAATAGAGGATTACCTTTCTAATGTAATAATTTAATATTACATTTAAATTGATTAACAATTTGTTGACTAGTGCTCTTAGATACTGGTTATTTTTAT
>Ga0194129_10002073_pt1 | contig 30928 bp, 27 predicted proteins | sample TA2KigCa35mmetaG_FD_150862 | JGI IMG/M metagenome (GOLD analysis project Ga0194129, IMG submission 150862) | Freshwater microbial communities from Lake Tanganyika, Tanzania - TA2015038 Kigoma Deep Cast 35m | ecosystem: Environmental > Aquatic > Freshwater > Lake | place: Tanzania: Lake...
TTGAGGTGGGGCAGCGGGACGCCGCGGATGGGTCGGGCGCCGTCGGTGCGGCGAGGGCCGAAGTGGCTTCGATGCCGGCGGAAGACCTCGTTGACGAACTCCCGCGAGCCGATCGCCACCCCGGCCGTGAGGTGGCGCAACCGGAGCCGCAGGATCTCCGGGAGGCTCAGGTGGCCCCCGCGGGCCAGTTCGGCCCGGATCGTCTCCCGGTCCAGCGCCTGCTTGTCGCTATGGCCGGCCACACCGGCCGTCATGAAGAGATTCCGCCGATACTCCGCCGCCGCCGCGGTCCACGAGCGGCCCTGCAGGAAGCTCGACAGCCCCCGGCGCACCTCGGCCTGTCCGGCCAGCGCCGCCGAATAGCCGCAGAAGCGGTAGTCCTTCGGATCGGCCACCAGGCCGGCGCGGACCGGGTTGAGGTCGATGTAGGATGCGACCGTCTGCAGCGCCTGGGCCGTGTCCTCGACGAGGGTGCTGGAGAAGCGTTCGGCCCAGAGGGTTCCGAAGCGGTCGGACTGGCGGTTGAACCAGCGGCTGAAGCGCTGCTTGAACTCCTTCATGAAGGCCGACACATCGCCCATGCGGCTGGAGAGGGTATGTCGGAGGTGCTCACCGATCCTGCCGGAGCGCTGGAGTTCGAGCCTTGCCAGGGAAGGCAGGAGCCCATCGCGGCCATAGAACCCCTCGGCCCTTGCCAGGAGGGTCTGGTCGGAGAGGGGGCCCTGTGTCGGGATGCGGACCAGCAGGTGGAAGTGGTTGGACATCATGCAATAGGTGAGCACCTCCACCCCGCAGAACCGGGCCAGTGGAAAGAGCAGATCCACCAACTTCCGCTTGGCCGCCTCGTCCAAGAGCATCTGCCCGCCCACCGTCCGCGACACACAGTGGTACACCGCCCCCTCCACCTTGATCCGCCCCTTGCGCATGCCCCCACCCTGCCCACCCACCCACCCTCAGTCAACCAAATTGAACTACATTAAACCTGTCACCATATGTGTTTAGGCGGGAAAACCCCCGCAGCTTGCGCTGCGGGGGTAACCCCAGATGAGTCAACAAACCAGGTTACCCAGCCCGTTGCGGACATAGCCGGCAAGCGAATTCAATGCCAAGTGGTGAAAACCGAGGAGCGGCATTGAAAACTGGGATTCCCGGATGGGTGGAAAGGTGGGCTGTCGCGAGGGCGAGGGATCGGGGTTGGCCGTTCGGCGGGAAATCCACGCGCGGGAGGCGTGAAACCCACTCACCCCCACCTCCGTTCATTCGTAGCGGAGAGCCTGAATGGGCTCCAGACGCGCGGCCTTCACGGCAGGCAGGAATCCCGCCACCACCCCGACCGTGCCGCTGAAGGCAACGGCGACGACCTGGGCCTCCCAGGTGATGACCGGCGTGTTGCCGGTGGGGGCTAGGAAGGCGAGCACGTCGACAATGACCAACGAGGCGGCCAGACCGGCGACCGCTCCAATGAGGGAGAGCACCATGCTCTCGACGATGATCTGCAGGAACACATCCACCCCGGTCGCCCCGAGGGCCTTGCAGGTGCCGATCTCCCGGACCCGTTCATTGATGCTCGCCAGCATGATGTTCATGATCCCGATGCCCCCGACCAGAAGGCTGATGCCCGCGATGATGCCCCCGCTCAACCGGGCATTGCGGATCTGCTCGTTGATGCTCTGGACCTGGTTCTCCTGGGTCTGAAAGGTGAAATCCTCGATGCCGCGGTGGGTCACCAACAGTACGTTCTTGGCCTGCTGGAGCGCCAATTCCATCTGTTCCATGGACTTGACCTTGAGATCGATGTCGCTAAGGCGGGGATCCGGGATGCCATCAAGGTCGCCTGCCATCCTGAACCGGACCCACGCCGTGTTCAGGGGGATGTACAGGGAGTTGTTCTTACGCCAGAAGGCCCACCCGCCCTTGCGTCCCCACCCGCGCGACTTCTTCACCTCGGTCTTCCCCGCACCGGCACCGGCCTGCCGGCGGATGGCACGCGCCTTGAGGTCCTGTTCGCTGGCATAGTGGGAGAACATCCCGATGATCGTGAAGGGCTGCCCGTTGATCTGGATCGTCTCGCCGATCGGGATGATCTCGTGCCCCACGTCGTCGGGATCCCCGAACAGGGAGTCACGGATGCCCGTGCCGATGACGCAGACCGAATGGGCCTTCTCCTCGTCCAGCGCGTTGAAGAACCGCCCGTGTTCGACCGTGTGCAGGTTCATCTCGAGCACCTCCGGCCAGACCCCCACGCATTCCTCCGGACTGGCCCGCCGTTCTCCCCGTGAGACGATGGCATCTGGGACCGCCATCTCCGGCGAGACCACCTTGAGCAAGGGCGCCCCCTGCTTGAGCGCCACGACGTCGACGAGCGTGCGTCCCGGGGCCTGGTCGGCCAGGTGCTCCTGGTAGGCAGGCACCGCCTGGCGCTGCAACAGCACCTTGTCGGCGCCGCCCATGGCGATCATCGACTCGCGCATGCCGTTCTCCATGCCCTTGATGATCGCGCTCATGCCGACCAGCGAGGCGACCCCAAGCACCACGCCGAACAGGGTCAGCAGCGATCGGAACTTGTGGGCCCAGACCTCCTTCAGGCCGATCAGGATGGCATTGAGCAGGTTCATCAGTCGTACCGCAGGGACTGGATCACATCCATGCGTGCCGCCTTCACCGCCGGGAAGATCCCGGCCAGCAGACCCACGCCCACCGCAAACCCGAAGGCCAAGGCCATGGCACCTCCCGTGATGACGGGATCATTGCCCGTGGGGGCCACCCAGGTGATGCCGAGGACGACGAACCGGGAGAAGGCCAACCCCAGGAGACCGCCGACCACCGCGATGACGGTGCTCTCCACCAGGATCTGCACGAAGATGTCCAGACCGCCGGCACCCACCGCCTTGCGGATGCCGATCTCCCGGATCCGCTCCGAGATGCTCGCCAGCATGATGTTCATGATGCCGATGCCGCCGACGAAGAGGCTGATCCCCGCGATGAGGCCCCCGCTCATGCGGGCGTTCTTGACGAAACGGTCGATGTCCGCGCTCCAGTCCTCGAAGGTCCGGAAGGCGAAGTCCTCGATGCCCCGGTGGTTGACCATCATGATGTTGCGGATCCGTGAAAGCGTCTGCTCGATCCGCGAGAAGTCCCGCACCTTGAGCTCGATGTTGCTCAGGCGTGGCTCCGGGGGGGCGTTGGACAGGCCCGCCTGGAAGCGGTGCCACATCGTGTTGAGCGGCATGTAGACGGTGTTGTTCTTGATCCAGAAGGCGAAGGACCCTCCCCGCCCCTGCCCGCGCGACGGTCCCTGCGCCTTGGGCGGGGTCCTGCCCTCGGCCAAGAGCCTCTGGCGCTCGGCCTCGCGCTCCAGGCGCTGCTTCCGGTCCTGCTCACCCTCGTAGCGCTTGAACATGCCGATGATGGTGAAGGGCTGGCCATTGATGGTCATGGTGCGCCCCAAGGGGATCACCTCGGTGCCGGTCTCCTCGGGCCGACCGAACAGTTCGTCACGGATGCCGGTGCCGATGAGGCACACGGGCCTCGCCTCGGCGGCATCGATGTCGTTGAACATCCGCCCATGCTCCACCTCGTGCTCCATGATCCTCATCTTCTCGGGCAGGATCCCGCCGGTCATGAAGGTGCGGTGGAACCGTCCGTTGGCCTGGAGGGTCGGATCGACCTCGAGGCGCATTTCCGGCGCGATGATCTCGATCTCGGGAATCCCGGCCTTCAGGGCCTCGACGTCGGCGAGGGTCATTCCCCGGGCCATGTCGCGCAGGTGACGCTGCTCGACCGGCACCCGCTGGGCCTCCATGCGGACCTTCTCGAGCCCGCCAATGGCCAGCATCGCCTCCCGCTGGCCGTTCTCCATGCCCTGGACCATGGCGCTCATGGCCACCAGCGAGGAGACCCCCAGCACGATGCCGAGCATGGTCAGGGCGCTGCGGAACTTGTGGGCCCAGATCTCCTTGAGACCGACCACCACGGCGTTGCCGAGGCTGGTCTGGCCCACGGGCAGGTCCGGCATCGACGGCGGTTCCGGCAGGGTCATGCCGGAGATCGGGATCCTCGGGAGTTCCAGGCTCATGGCGCGGACGGGGGCAGGTCACCGCCACCGGACCGGTCGAGGCCGGCCAGCCTCGCGTCGACCTGATGGGCGATGCGGCCGTTGCGGATCTCGATCTGCCTCGGCGTGACCGCGGCGATCTCGGGGTTGTGGGTCACCAGGATCACCGTCCGTCCCTCGGCCGCGAGCCGGCGGAACAGCGAGAGGATGAGCTCGCCCGTGTGGGTGTCGAGGTTGCCGGTCGGCTCGTCGGCCAGGATGATCTTGGGGTTGTTCACCAGCGCCCGGGCGATGGCCACCCGCTGCTGCTGGCCGCCGGAGAGCTGGTTGGGCCGGTTCTTGAGTCGGTGCCCCAGTTCGACCATTTCGAGGGCCTTGCCGGCCCGCTCGCGACGCTCCCGGCCGCCGATCCCGGCGTAGATCATCGGCAGTTCGACATTCTGGAGCACGTTGAGCTTGGGCAGCAGGTTGAAGAACTGGAAGACGAAGCCGATCGTCCGGTTGCGGACCCGGGCCAATTCCCGGGCCGAGGCCCGGGCGATCTCGGTGCCGGCCAGCGTCACATTCCCCCGGGTCGGCGAGTCGAGGCAGCCGAGGATGTGCATCAACGTGGACTTGCCGCTGCCCGACGGGCCGATGATGGAGACGAATTCGCCCTGCTCGAGATCGAGAGAGACGTCGTCGAGGGCGCGAATCTCCTCCCCACCGAGATGGTAGATCTTGGAGACGTTGCGGAGCTCGAGCAGGGCCATGGCCGTGTCGATGTCAGCGGCGGGCATCCGCCGGCTTGGAGGCCACCTTGACGCCGTTGGTCGCGCCGGACGGCGCCAACTCCTTGGACCGGTCTTCCAGGGACACGACCTCTCCGGCCTGCAGGCCCGAGGTCACCTCGGCGAAGAAGTAGTCACTCACGCCGATCTTGACGGTCCGCCGCTCCCAAGCGTCGTCCTTGCGGACCCAGACATGGCGCTCGATTTCCCGCGTGGCCGGGTTGGTCTCCGTGAAGACGGCCGCCAGCGGCGCGGCAACCACGTTGTCGGCACTGGCGACCGGGATGGAGATGTTGGCACTCATCCCGGGCCGGATCTGCTGGCCGACGTCCTTGAGGAGGATGCGGGCGGCGAACCCGCGGATGTTGTTCTTGAGGGTGGACTGCGGGGCGATCCGCTCGACCTTGCCGATCACCTTGAGACCGGACACGGCCTCCACCGTCACCTCGACCTGCTGGTCGACATGCAGCCGGGTGACGTCGGCCTGGTTGATGTGCGCGTTGACGATGAGGTCGTTGAGGTTGGCGATGGTGAGCACCTCGGTGCCGGCGTTGAACCCACCCGACCCGGAGACGGCCTGCCCGACCGAGATGGGGCGGGTCAGGATGGTGGAGTCGAACGGCGCCATCACCTCGGTCTTGCGCAACCGTTCGATGATGAGGTCCAGGGATTTCTCGCGGAGGGCCAACTCGTTCTTGGCGAGGTCGAACTTGGTGCGGCTGTCCTCGAAGAGCTCCTGCGAGATGAGCTTGCCCTCGAAAAGCTGCCTCGCCCGCTGGTAGTCGCGCTCGGCCTGGCCCAGTTGGAGCCGGGACCGTTCGACGTTCTTCTCCTCCTGCTGGCGCTGGGTCTGCAGTTCGCGGTCGTCCAGCTTGAAGAGCAGTTGCCCGGCCTTGACCCGGTCGCCGACATCGACCGGCAGCACCTCGATCTTTCCGTTAACCTCCGGCCGCACGCTGACCTGCTCGGCCGGCGTGATGTCGCCGGCGGCGTTGATGGCGAACTTGATGTCGCGGGTCTCGATGACCGCGGTGTCGACCTTTGCGCCGGCCTGAGCCTCGGGAACCTTGTGCTGCCGTTGGGTGACATACCACCCCCCGGCCCCAAGGGCGCCCACCAGCAGGATCACGATCAATGTCTTCATCGACTCTTCTTCGGCTCGCCTTCGGATGTTATTTGGCTCTTCTTTGGCGATTGTCCGACTCCCGGATTCGCCCGCACGAGGATCATACGGACACGTACGATCCGCCAACGCAGTTTTCCGGGATTGTTGACCGGCGACGCCCGTGATTGGCTGCCCCAAAGACGTCTCCCATGTCGCCGGCATTCACCCTCGTTCTGACCCTCGGGCTCCTGGCATCGCGTTGGATCGCCCAAGGCGCGCTGTCCCTCCTGAACCGGCGTCACGTGCACGCCCATGCGGACCGCCCCCCGGAGGCGGTGAAGGACATCATGGATGAGGCGACCTACCGCAAGTCCGTCGAGTACACCTTGGCCAAGTCCCGACTCGGCCAGGTCGAGGAGGCGCTGGACCTCGCGGTCACGGTCGGCCTGTTGTGCGGCGGCTTGCTGCCGTGGAGCCACGGTCTCTGGAGCCGGACGGTCGGGACCGGCGCCTGGGCGCAGGCCGGCTGGCTGATGGCGGTGTCCTTCGCGATGAGCCTGCCGGGCCTGCCGTTGGACTGGTGGACCCAATTCCGGCTCGAGGAGCGTTTCGGCTTCAACCGGAGCAGCCTGAGAACCTGGCTGTCCGACCAGGCCAAGACCGTCGCGCTCGGGGCCTTCCTCGGGCTTCCGCTGCTGGCCGGCATCCTGCGCCTGACCGACTGGATCGGGAGCCGCTGGTGGCTCTGGGCCTGGGCGCTTCTGTGCCTGTTCCAGGGCGTGATGATGATCCTCGCGCCGATCCTCATCCTGCCCCTCTTCAACAGGTTCACGCCGTTGCCGGAGGGACCGCTGCGCGACCGCCTCCTGCGCCTGGGCGAGCGGACCGGGTTCTCGGCAAGGACCATCCAGGTCGCCGACGGAAGCCGCCGATCGGCGCATTCCAACGCCTACTTCACGGGCTTCGGCAGGTTCCGCAAGATCGTGCTGTACGACACGCTGGTGGCCCAGCTGGGCGAGGTTGAACTCGAGGCGGTCCTGGCCCACGAGATCGGCCACCACCGCTGCGGTCACGTGCCGAAGATGCTGGTGTGGTCCGCCGTCACGTCGCTGGCGGGTTTCGGCCTGCTCGGTTGGCTGGCGGGCGAACCGGCATTCCTCGGGGCCTTCGGGTTCGCCCCATCCTCCGGCCTTGCCCCGGTGCTGCTCCTGGCCGGCTTGATCGGCGGGGCGGCCACCTTCTGGCTGACGCCCCTGGCCACGCGACGGTCGCGCCGCCACGAGTTCGAAGCCGACGCCTACGCCCGAGATGCCATGGGCGGGTGCGACGCGCTCGTCGGGGCCCTGCGGAAGCTCCACGAGAAGAACCTCTCCAACCTCACTCCGCACCCCTGGTTCAGCGGATTCTTCTATTCGCACCCGACCCTCGTGGAACGCGAGGCGGCCCTTCGCGACACGGGCGCACCGCCACCGGCCGTCGCCCCGGCCTGACCGCGCCCAGGGACCTTTGCCCGCCCTCAGCGGTACATCCGGCCGGGAGCCAGCGGGAACGCATCCGGGATGTGACGGACCTCGCGGATGTCCGGACCGGAGAAGAGCACCTCGACGACATCGAATCGGAAGGCCACCTGGGGTCGGCCGAGCTCCGCGAGGTAGGCCAACGCCGTGTCGGAGATCATCCGCTGCTTGGTCCGCCCGACGGCCTGGGCCGGTCGAACCCAGCTCTCCGACGAGCGGGACTTGACCTCGACGAAGGCCAACACCTCGCCGTCCCGGGCGACCAGGTCTATCTCGCCGCGTCGGTGGCGGTAATTCGCGCAGAGGATGCGAAGGCCCGCCCGTTCGAGCTCGGCCCGGGCCGCCGCCTCGCCGCGCCGCCCCAGCTCGAGGTGGGCGTCGGGACGGCCCGGCTGGAACCAGCGGGGCCATTGGCTCATGGCGGGAACAGCCCGGGGTCGGCCCGCCTCAGGGGTGCGAAGCTTAGGCGGTGGATGGGACACGGCCCGAGGCGGCCGACGGCTTCCAGATGCTCAGGCGTCGGATAACCCTTGTGCGTGGCGAAGCCGTATCCCGGCCACTTCGACTCGGCTTCACGCATCACGCGATCACGGGTCACCTTGGCGAGCACCGAGGCGGCGGCGATCGAGTAGCTCAGGCTGTCCCCCTTCACGAGGGCGGTCTGCGGGCATCGCAGGCTCCGGACCGGTCGCCCGTCAACGAGGGCATGCTCGAGGTCGTCTCCCAAGCCGGCCAGGGCCGCATTCATCGCCCGATGGGTGGCCTGCAGGATGTCGATGGCGTCGATCACGTCCGCCTCCACCGAGGCGATGGAGAAGTGCACCCCCGACCCGGTGGTCAGTCCCTCGAAGAAGCGTTCCCGAAGCGGCGGGCTTAGCTGTTTGGAGTCATTGAGGCCCTCCCATCCGGTCGGCATGCCCTCCAGCACCCAGGACCGCGGGAGGACCACCGCGGCGGCGACCACCGGCCCGGCCAGCGGCCCCCTTCCCGCCTCGTCGACCCCGGCCAGCACACGGACCCCGGTCGCGAACACCGATCGCTCGTGGAAGAACCGATCCTGAACGGGTGGACGTGCCATCGGGCCCATGACACCCGTGATCGTCGCGTCCGTCAAAGGTGGCTTGAACCCCAGGCTTCGGGCGGCCTCCCAAGATCAGGGAGTGAGACCTGCCGGCCGCACCAACAAAACGGCCCGCCGGGTGTGGCGGGCCGTGGTAGGGTTGCGCCCATGGGCGCCGGGAAGGATCAGTACGTGGTTGTGCGCTCGTACAACCAGGTCGCGTCGAGGGTGTCCAGCGCAGGATTCGAACGGGGACGGAGACCGTAGGTGAGGATCGTCGGGGACCGCCACTTCTTGATCTCTGAATGGCCGTCGGCGAACGAAAGGCCCCCGGCACTGTTGTGGTAGGAGGCCGGATAGTCGACGAAGGAGCCCTTAGAGGCGTGCACGAACCAACCGTCGTTGATCGACGCCGGGTTCTCGTCGATGGTCACCCAGGTGTTGGCCGCACCGAGGATGAAGTCGCTCTGCTTGCGGTACGGGCGACCGGTGCCCCATTCCTGACCGCGGATTGGGTTCATGTAGCAGCTCATCGCCTGGCTGCGGACCTTCTGGACACCCCCGCCGGCGCCCCAAGGACCGCGGGTCGTCGCCCGGTCGGCCGGGCATTTGTAGACCCCCAGTGCCCCGACATAGCGATACAAGAGCGAGTCCATGATGAGGATGGTATTCGTCCAGCTGGGGGCCTCATGCATGGTGCCCATGCACCATTGATTGAGCGGGTAGTTTTTGGTTGGGCTGTGGGTGTTTACGAGGCCACCCAGACCGGAGGAGAGGCAGATTTCCTCGCGATTGTCGCCTGAGTACAAGGTCCACCCCAGCATGAGTTGCTTGCCGTTGTTCATGCACATGATGCCTTGGGCCTTGGTCTTGGCCTTGGCCAGCGCGGGCAGGAGCATGCCGGCGAGGATCGCAATGATGGCGATCACGACGAGCAGCTCGATCAGGGTGAAGGCTCCACGGGCGCGTCCCAAGGACGGGTGTGATGAACTTGATGCATTCTTCATGGGTAGGACGATCATGGTGCGAATGTGTCTCCGGACGGCCGATTTGGCAAGACAGGTCCGAGGACTTTCAAATCCCAGAAAGGGGTCCGACAAATTCCGCCGACAACCTTCGCCGGCGGCCGGAGACATCGACCGGTTGACCCTGAGGAAGACGCGATCCGAAAGTTCAGCCGCCGCCGCCGCCAGCCACCTTGCGGGGCTCTCCCCGGATCAGGGCCACGGCGTAATCGCGGTTCATGCGGGCGATGACGTCGAGGGAGATCTCCTTGGGACAGACCGCCTCGCAACTGCCGGTCACGGTGCAGGCACCAAACCCCTCGGCATCCATCTGTTCGACCATGGCCTTGACGCGCTTGTAACGCTCGGGCTGTCCCTGCGGCACGAGGCCCAGGTGGGAGACCTTGGCGGCGACGAAGAGCATGGCACTGGCGTTCTTGCACGCCGCGACGCAGGCCCCGCAGCCGATGCACTGGGCGGCATCCATCGCCAGGTCGGCGTTCTCCTTCGGCACGGGGATGCTGTTGGCGTCGGGGGCGCTGCCGGTGCGGACGCTGATGAAGCCGCCGGCCTGCTGGATACGGTCGAAGGCCTTGCGGTCGCAGATCAGGTCCTTGACGATGGGGAAGGCCCGGGCACGCCACGGCTCCACGACGATTTCGTCGCCGTCGCTGAAACTGCGCATGTAGGTCTGGCAGGTGGCCACGCCCTTGTGCGGACCGTGGGGCTTGCCGTCGATGACCAGTGAACAGGTACCGCAGATGCCCTCGCGGCAGTCGTGGGCGAAAGCGACGGGTTCCTCGAGCCGGTTGGCCAGGTCCTCGTTCACCACGTCGAGCATTTCCAGGAAGGACATGTTCGGATTGAGCGTCGGCGAGGTGTAGGTCTTGAACTCGCCCGGGGCGCTCGCATTCTTCTGGCGCCAGACTTTCAGGGTCACTTTCATGGCAGTGGGGAGGGGATTCTGCGGGTGTGGGTCACTTGTAGCTGCGGGTGGTCATCTTGACCTCTTCGTAGACGAGCGATTCCTGGTTGAGGACGGGGGCCTTGTCGGGGACGCCAGCATACTCCCAGGCCGCCACGAAGGCGAACTGGTCGTCCCGCCGCTTCACGTCGCCGGCGTTAACGACGCCCTGCTGCACCTCCGGATCGGCGGAGGTGTACTGGTACTCCTCGCGGAAATGCCCACCGCAGCTCTCCTCGCGCATCAGCGCGTCGCGGCACATCAGCTCGCCCAACTCGATGAAATCGGCCACGCGTCCGGCTTTCTCGAGGGACTGATTCAACCCGTCGGCCTCGCCGAGCACCCGCACCCCGGCCCGGAACTCCTCGCGCAGATCGCCGATGAGCTGGATGGCCTTCTGAAGGCCGGTCGCATTCCGGGCCATGCCGCAGTACTCCCACATGATCAGGCCGAGCTGCTTGTGGAAGCTGTTGGGAGTCCGCCTGCCGTTGCCGGAGGTCACCCGGCGGATGAACCCCTGGACCTCGGATTCGGCCTGTTGGAACTCGCCGCGGTCAGTGCCCGGCCGCAACCCAGGCTTCACCGTGGCGAGGTAGTTCGCGATTGTGCTGGGTAGCACGAAGTAGCCATCGGACAGGCCCTGCATCAGCGCGCTGGCCCCTAGGCGATTGGCCCCGTGGTCGGAAAAGTTGGCCTCGCCCAGCACGAAAAGACCGGGGATGTTGCTCATGAGGTTGTAGTCCACCCAGAGTCCGCCCATCGTGTAGTGGACCGCCGGGAAGATGCGCATCGGCGCCTTGTAGGCGTCCTCGTTGGTGATCTCATGGTACATCGCGAACAGGTTCCCGTAGCGTTCGCGGACCTTGCCCTCGCCCAACCGCCGGATGGAGTCGGCAAAGTCGAGGTAGACGCCCAGGCCGGTGTCCCCAATACCGCGCCCCTCATCGCAGACGTACTTGGCTGCTCGACTGGCGACGTCCCGGGGCGCGAGGTTCCCGAAGGCCGAATACATGCGCTCGAGGTAGTAGTCCCGGTCGTCCTCGGCGATGTCGACGGGGTTCTTCCTGCAGTCCTCCTTGCGCTTGGGAACCCAGATGCGGCCGTCGTTGCGCAGCGACTCGGACATCAGCGTGAGCTTGGACTGGTAGTCGCCGGACACCGGGATGCAGGTCGGGTGGATCTGCGTGTAGCAAGGGTTGGCCAGACAGGCGCCCCGCTTGTAGGCGCGCCAGATGGCCGTCGTGTTGGAACCCCGGGCGTAGGTCGAGAGGTTGTAGACGTTGCCATACCCGCCCGTCGCCAGGACGACCGCGTCGGCACAGTGCCGGGTGATCGCGCCGGTCTGGAGGTTGCGCACGATGATGCCCTTGGCATGGCCGTCGACGACCACCAGGTCGAGCATCTCGGAGTACGTGTGCGAGGTCACCCCGCCCGCCCCGATCATCTTGTTGAGGGCCGAGTAGGCCCCGAGCAGGAGCTGCTGGCCGGTCTGACCGCGGGCGTAGAACGTGCGCGAGACCTGGGCGCCGCCGAAGGAGCGGTTGTCGAGGAGCCCGCCGTACTCCCGCGCGAACGGGACCCCCTGGGCCGCACACTGGTCGACGATGTTCACCGACACCTCGGCCAGCCGGTGCACGTTGGCCTCGCGCGCCCGGTAGTCGCCGCCCTTGATGGTGTCGTAGAAGAGGCGGTGCACCGAGTCGCCGTCGTTCTGGTAGTTCTTGGCGGCGTTGATGCCCCCCTGCGCCGCCACCGAGTGGGCGCGCCGCGGGGAATCGTGGAAGACGAAGTTGTGAACCTCGTAGCCCAGCTCGGCCAGCGTTGCCGAGGCGCTGGAGCCGGCGAGGCCGGCGCCCACCACGATGACCTTGTACTTACGCTTGTTGGCCGGGTTGATCAGCTTGGAGCCGAACTTGTGTTTCTCCCACTTTCCGGACAGGGGGCCCGAGGGGATCTGCGAGTTGAGCGTGGCCATATCAGCGAAGAGTCTCCGTTGCGGTGATCGGGGCCTTCAGGGCATGCGCGACCGTCCCGCCCACCATCCCGGTCAGGATGGCCACGGGAATCGACGCATAGCCGAGGAAGACGACGAAACTGGCGACCTTGGCGAAGGCCGCGATGCGGGGCCACCAGACATGGTTCCGGAGTCCCAGCGACTGGAACAGCGAGGCCAGCCCGTGGCTGAGGTGGACGAACAGGAGCGCCTGGGCCAGCAGGTAGAACAGCGCGACCCAGCCTTTCCGGAAGCCGTGGATCATCATCGCATACACGTCCGGGACCTGGGTGCCGTCAGCCAGGAGCGCCGTCAGCGATCGGACATCGAGGCCTCCGTTGAGCGCGGGGAGCTGCGCGGTGAAGTGGAGCAGGTGGTAGACGACGAAGGCCAGAACGACGAGTCCGCTGACGAGCATGTACCGGGACTGCCAGCTCGACCCGTAGGCGCGGCCGCCGGAATACCCGACCGGGCGGGCGGCGCGGTTGGCGGCGCTGAGTCCGAGGGCCACCGCGACATGCAGGCCAACCATGGCGAGCAGTCCCAGACGGGCGCCCCAGAGCAACCCGGGCTTGGATTTCAGGAAGTGGGCGTAGGAGTTGATCAGCTCGGGCTTGCCGAAGATCTGGAGGTTCCCGAGCAGGTGCCCGACCACGAAACCGAAGAGTGCCAAGCCCGTGAGGGCCATCAGGTACTTCTTCCCCAGGGAGGAGCGCCAAACGCGTTGCAACAGGTTCATTGGAGCAGGGTCACCGTTGAGACTTGGAGGTTCGAGACTCTCCTTCAAGCCAGATAATGACCTTGCCATCAAACCGTCAAACGTTCCGGCACGGTATAAGGAGGACTTCCGGCCTCGGTAAGAACCCGGTCGATGTCCGGACGACCCGATTCAGGGGGTCTGGCGGGGCCCACGACGGGCGATGGTCCCGAACGAAACCTTGGGGCCACCGGCCGGCGTTCAACGGGCCGTCACCCGGAGGAACCGGTCGGTCTCCGGAGCGGGCAGATCCCAGGTCAGGCGACCCGCGCCCCGATCGGAGATCGTACCGCCCGGGGCGATCTGCCAGGGACCCGAGAGGGTGTTCCGCGCCTCGAGGACCCACTCCCGCACCGCTCCCGACACGAGCGCGAAGTCGACGAGCAACCGGCCGGCAGGACCGCGTCGGATCCCCTCGACGACCACGGTGCCGGAGGCGGCCGCCGTGGGCGAGAAGTCCACCCCAAGGGGGGCCGAGAGCGGCAACGCGATGCCGCCGAACCGTGGACGCGCCCTGAGTTCATAGCGCCCCCCGGAAGCACCCCGGAAGACGAGCGGCTCGCCGGGGGCCAGCGTGGTCGTCGACGGCTCGGTGCCGACCTGGGCATCGAGGCAGAGCAGTTCGTCGACAAACCATCCGAAGGAGGCCTGGGTCTGGGTGTAGAACTGGGCTCCCAGGACCGGTTCGACGAAGAAGCGCAGACGGAGCGAGATCTCGCGACCGGCCCAGGGGGCCAGCGACGCCGCGCGCGCCACCCAGCCTCCCGAGGGCGTGACCGAGGTGCCGCGACCCCGCTCCTGAAGCACCGGGATCCAGTCGGTCCCGTTGGTCGAAACCTCCACCGAGGCGATCTGGTTGGTGGTCGTGTAGCCGATGAAGGACCTGAAGCGGACCTCGCCGCCCGGGCCCGGCCGAAGCACCGGACGGAAGCGCAGGACCTGGTCGAGGCCGTTGGTGTGGACCAGTTGGAACGATCGGCTGCCGGAGGCCGCGTTGCCGGTCTTCACGGGATCCCAGCCCGGCAGGCCGCTGAACTCGAGACGCCCCAGCCCGGACTCGCCCCCCTCGGCCGCGCCGAACGGGTCCCATCGCATTGAGAAACACTCATAGCCGCCGGCCCCGAGCACCTGATCGAGGCGGAAGACGTTGAGCCCGGTGGACGATCCGGCCGAAGGCCCCGACACCCGGGTGCCGCCATAGGGAAGCTGGCAGTCCTGCTTGACGTTCCTGCCGGCGAGCACGGTCACCGACCTGGAACCCACCTCCCGGTCGGCGGCGAGGAACCGCAGGGTCTGGGTTCCCTCCACCCCGGGGACGGCGTACCCGCCGGACCGGCCGGTGACGGCGAACCATCCCGAGGCGGCGTCCTCGACGCGGACGCCCGCCACGCCCTCGTCGACGTCGTAGAAGCCGTTGGTGTTGAAGTCGTAGTAGACGACCCCGGTCACCAGCGGCGGCAGGTCGACCCGGGAGGCGAAGTCGAGGGTCACCACCGTGGGCCCGACGGTGTTGGTCGTCGCCGGAGTGACGACCAGGTTGGTCACGGTCAGGTTCGTGACCACCAGGTTGGTCGAGACGAGGTTGGTGACCGTGACCTGGGTGACGACGAGGTTGGTGACCGGCGCAATCACCCGCGAACGGGTGCCATGGACCACCCCCACCCCGATCTCCCGGAAGGCTCCGTCGTGGTTGCTGATCCGGTGGCCGGGCGGTCGCTGCACGCCACCGTCGCCGAAGCCCCAGTCGACCTCGAAGCTGGCATGCCCGTGGAGCGGGGATTCCGCGTAGGCGTAGACGCTCTCGCCGCCGGCGTTCAGCGGATACCCCGTGCCGATCAACCGGGAGGCCGTGGTGTTGACCTGGACCCCGGTGACCGGGTCGTGCTGGTCGTGCTCCTGGATCGCGTTCGCCAGCATGTAGCGGCTGTGCAAACGGGCGACCTCGATCAGGCGGGGCTCGAAGGCCAGCGGAGGCTGCGGGGGGAACAGGGCGATCTCGTCGACGACGCGCTGGAGGTCCACGCCGAAGAATCGGTAGGCGGACTGAAGATCAGGGTCGGTCGAGATCGCCAGCAGATACCCCTCCTCCCAGGGAAAGGCGCGCGCGCGGTTGACGTACTCGAGGTACATCTGCTCCTCGGACGTGGGGTCTCCCATGGCCCACTCCTTCCAGACGGCGGGTGGAACGGATGCCTCCATCCGCTTGGCACGGGGCGCCTCGGCCAACCCGGGCGACAGGCGCACGGCCGGAGGCGCCGGCTGGGGTTCCCGGGCCAGGGCCACCCAACCGACCATGAGGCCCAAGAACAGCCCGATCGCCCGCCGGCCAAAGATCTTCATCGTCGGATTTTAGTTCCTGAGAACCGCGGGGGTCGAGCGCAAAGCCGGGGCGCCCGCCGGGCTCAGCGGCCGCTGCTGAAGACCCGGCGTCCTCCCACGAAGGTGGACGTGACGCGACCCCGCATGGGCCAACCGTGGAAGGGATTGTTCTGGCTGAGGCTGGCCGTGTCATGCCGGTCGCAGATCCAGACGGCGTCGGGATCGAAGACCGTGATGTCGGCCAGGGCGCCCGGAGACAGCGTGCCGCGCCCGCCGGAGAGCCCGAGGAAGCGGGCCGGATGGACCGTGAGTTTCGCGATCACCCCGGACAGCGGCAGGCGCCCGGTGTGGTGCAGTTGCATGAGCGACAGCGGCAACTCAAGCTCGAGGCCGACGATGCCGAAGGGCGCATCGTCGAACTCCACCTCCTTCTCCGAGTCGGTGTGCGGGGCGTGGTCGCTGGCGATGATCTCGAGGGTGCCGTCGACCAGGCCCTCGAGGATCGCCTCGCGGTCGGCCGCCGTCCGCAGCGGGGGGTTCATCTTGAAGTGCGTGTGGTAGGCGGGCCACGCCGGCAGCGGATGCCCGCCGAAGACCCGGCTCGCCAACTCGGCCCCGTCGCCCGCCCAGAATGCCTGGCTTCCGGCGATCGTCTCGTCGGTGAGCGTGAAGTGGTGCGGGCAGGCTTCCCCGGAGATGGGAACACCCCGGCGCTTGGCCTCGCGTATCAACCGGACGCTGCCGGCCGAGCTCATGTGCTGGCAATGCACGGGCGTGCCCGTCTGCTCGGCCAGGAGGATGTTTCGGGCCACGATGAGCTCCTCGCCGGCCGGGGGCCATCCCCGGAGGCCCAGGCGGAGGCTTTGGAGCCCCTCGTTCATGACCCCATTCATGACCATGCCGTAATCCTGGCAGTGGTCCATCACCGGCAGCCCGAACTGGCGGGCATACTCGAGGGCCCGGCGCATGAGGTCGTTGTTCTGGATGCAGTGGCCGTCGTCGGTCAGCGCCACCACGCCCGCCCGGGCGAGCGATCCGATCGAGGCCAGTTCCTCGCCCTGGATGCCCTTGCTCAGCGCGCCGGCGACCTCGACGCGGACGTCCACGGACCGGGCCTTCTCCTGGATGAGGGCCACGGTGCTGGCCGAGTCGATCGATGGCTGGGTGTTCGGCATGCAGACCACCGTGGTGAATCCCCCACGGGCGGCCGCCCGGGCGCCGCTGGCGATGGTCTCCTTGGCGGTCTGGCCGGGTTCCCGGAAGTGGACGTGGAGATCGACAAGTCCGGGGCAGACCACCTGGCCCGAGGCATCGATCCGCTCGGCCGACGGCGGGGCCTGGATCGACGGGGCCACCCGGTCGATCCGACCGTCGGTCACGAGCACATCGGCCACCGCATCGAAACCATTGGCAGGATCCACCACCCGGCCACCCGCTATCAGCAAGGAACGCATGTCGCGGGGGAGGCTATCGGCAAGGCTGCCGTTCGGCAACGACGCCGGCCCCGTCGGCGGCCCCCCGTCGGCGCGTCATCCCTCCTCGGAATCGTCGTCGTCGGTCTCGACCCCATGGCGGGCCATGGCCTCGCGCAGGCGGGTGCGGAACTCATACCGTCGGGCCGGCGTGATGACGAGCCACGGGAACACGCCCCGGCGACGCTCCACCACGAGCACCCGGTGGTTGTCGAAGAACCCGTTGCGCCAGTTCTCGGTCAGACGCCAGGGCGGGGTGTGGCGCGGCTTGCGGATGCGCAGGATCTCCTCGTAGGGCACACGGCGCACGGTGAACCTGCCGAAGACCACCCGAAGCGACGTCTTACCGATGACATAGTGCAACCGCGACCGGAACCAGTACCACGACCAGGCGCACGCGCCGACGGCCGAAAAGCCGATCAACACCCACTGGAAGGGCTTGAGGGTCATGGTCAACTCCTGCGGCCCATCCAAAGCAGGACCACCGGAACCACCAGACCGGCCACGAGGCAAAGGACCACCCATACCGTGCCCCGCACCGTGCGGAAGGCCAGGTAGACCCCCAGCGCCGTCGTGACGAGGACCGCCGCCGACATGGCCCCGACGATCCCCTGGAAGAGTTTCGGCGAGGAGGGCCGGCTGAACTCCCGATCCCCGGGATAGATCATGTCGGTGTGGACCACCCGCAGCTTCTGGAGAAGGGTCTCGGCATCGCCCGGAGTCTTGAGCCGCTCCGGCTCGAGGGTCTGGTACCAACCGGTGGCCACGAAGAAGACCAACAGCGGCGTGAAGAACACGCCCAGGAACAGGTGGAGCTTGCGGAGCAGTTTCATCGGGACCAGCGGGGTGCGTCGGGCCCTCCCCTCATTTCACGACCGGGATGCGCACCTTTTGTCCCGGGGCAAGACGCTCAGGCCGCAGCTTGGGGTTGGCCTCGAGCACATGTTTCAGGCGGACCTTGAGCCCATAGCCCTTGTTGTACTCGTTGATGATCTGCCCCAGGGACTGGCCGTCACGGACAACGTGGTCGTAGAACTCGTAGTCGGCGGGAAGCAGCGGTTTGGCCGGCTCGGCCTTGGGCTCCCCCTTGGGCTCGGATCTGGGCGCCGCCCCCCCCGTGCCGCCCCCTGCCACCGAACCCGTGCCGCCCCCGGGGCCCGGGTCGCCGGCGGGTTTTCTGCCCCTCGGCTTGGGGTCCTCGAAACTGGGTGGAGGCGGCGCCGGCAGGTCGGCCAGACGCTTGATCTGCTGCAGGACCTTCTCGTTGTCCTCCTGGCGGCGGCGGTCGAGTTCCTTCAACTGGTCGAGCACCTTGCGCAACTGCTCCTGGGTCACGGCATCCTTGCCGGCCGAGGCGGCCACCGAGCGCACGTCCCCGATCTGGGAGCGGAGTTCCGCGACCGTGGCCTCGAGCTTCTGGATGCGGGCCCGCAGGCGTTCCTCGGATTCCTCGGCCTGCTGGAAACGCGTCTGCAACTGGCGGATGTCCTCGGGCGTGATCTCCGCACGCAGGCGGGGACTGTTACCGCCGACCGCCAGCGTGATTCCCAGGGCAACGATTCGGATCAACCTCATGGGCACAGACCTTAGGTGCGCCCGGGAACCTCGCGCAAGGACGGCGAAGGACGGTGCCGCGACGCCCGGGGCCAAGGCGTCCTCCCACGGCGGGAAGCGCCCCGTCCGGACTTGCGGAGACGGGATCCCGACACCAACGTCTCCAGCGTCAACTGAACCTTCCCACTGTCGCATGATCTCCCGTCGTCACGCTCTCAAGTCCGCCGGCGCCCTGGCCCTGGCCATGGCATCGTCCCCGCTCCGCACCCTCGGCCAGGCCGCCTCCGGCCCGCACAAGCTGCCGCCGCTGGGCTACGCCTTCGATGCGCTCGAGCCCTACATCGACGCCAAGACCATGGAGATCCACCATGGCAAGCATCATCAGGCCTACGTCACCAAGCTCAACGAGGCCCTGGCCGACCATCCCGACCTTCAGAAGATGTCGGTGGAGGACCTGATGAAGAATCTCGGCACGCTGCCCGAGAAGGTCCGTCCCGCCGTACGCAACCATGGGGGCGGGCATTACAACCACTCGCTCTTCTGGCAGTGCCTCAAGAAGGACTCGGCCCCGCTCACCGAGGGCGGCCCGCTCATGAAGGCCTTCGGGGAGCTCTTCAGCAGCGAGGACGAGGCGAAGGAGGAGTTCCTTAAGCGCGCCATGGGCGTCTTCGGCAGCGGATGGCTCTGGGTGGTGGTCACCAAGGAGAAGGGGCTCAAGCTCGTCTCGACGGCCAACCAGGACAGCCCGCTGTCCAACGGCGAGTCCCCGCTCTTCGGCATCGACCTCTGGGAGCATGCCTACTACCTCAAGCACCAGAACCGCCGGGCCGACTACGTGCAGGCCATCTCCAAGGTGCTGAACTGGGAGTTCATCGAGGCCCGCTTCGAGAAGCTCACGGCCTAGATCGTCAGCCCCAAGGCCGGTCCGCCAAGGCCGATGTGAACCAAACCTGATCGGTCGGCTCGGTCTAGAGGGGGACAAACCCAGACCAACCCGGACAAACCCCGCGGCCCTCGCGGAACGACGCCCGATTTCCCACCACGTCGCCGCTGGGGAACAACCGGAGCCCCCAACATCCCGCCGGCCCACGCCCCAGCGCGCGCCGGCGTTTCCATGTTCCGGGCCAGGCGGTCGGGCTACCCGGCGGAACCGCCCGACTCCACCAGCACCTTGAGCGACTGCCCGGTGGGGCGGGCGGCCAGCGCCACGGCATCGGCGGTCTGCTCCAGCGGGAAGCGGTGCGTGATCAGGGGACGCACGTCGAGACGCCGGGAGAACACCCAGCGGGCCACCTCCTTCTGCAGCGTGAAGTCCGACGAGTAGCTGCCCGCGAGCCCCTTCTCGTCGACGCAGACGACCCCGAGATCCACCGGAGCCGTTCTCCCCCGCAGGGTCTGGGCGAACAGCAGGGTGGTTCCCCCGCCCCGCAGGGCCGCCTGAGCCTGGGCCACGACCGCATCGGCCGGCACGCAGACCACGGCTGCATCCAGACCGCGTCCCCGGGTGAGCCGGCGGAGGGTGTCGACGAGGTTGGGGTCGGCTCCGTCGAGGGCCTTCCAGGCGCCCCAGCGCCGGGCCAGACGGCGGCGGGATCCGATGAGGTCGCTGGCCACCACGCGGAAACCCAATGCGGCGAGCATGCCGATGAACATCAATCCGATGGGGCCCGCGCCCGCCACCCAGACGGTGTCGCCCGCAAGCAGCGGCAGGGTGCGGATTCCCTTGAGCACCGTGTTGACCGGCTCCAGCAGCGCCCCCTCGTCGAGGCTGTTCTTCGCCGGGATCCTCACCATGCCCGGGAGGCAGAACTCCATGACCCGGACGTATTCGGCATAGCCGCCCCCGGCCGGCTCGAACCCCGCCGTGATGCCCGTCCGCTTGTAGGTCTCGCACTGCGCGAAGGCGCGGTGCCGGCAGAAATGACACTCCAGGCACGGCACGTGGTGATGCAGGCCCACCCGATCGCCCACCTCCCAGCCCCGCACCCGGGCCCCGACCCGGACGATGGTGCCGGCCGTCTCGTGCCCGTAGATGCGCGGAGGCGGCTGGCTTCCCGTATGGATCTTCTTGATGTCCGTGGGGCAGACGCCGCAGGCGCCCACCCGCACGAGGACCTCCGAGGCCCGGATCCCGGGCACGGGGACCTCCTCCACGCGGAGGTCGTTCACGCCTCGGTAGACCACGGCCCGCATGGTCTTGGGAAGGACGGTTGCCATGGGAGGAACCTGTCGCAAAACCCGGCGGCGTGAAACCGGGGATTTGCCGGGATGCCCCCGAAACGAACCGGAAACGATCCCGAACCGCACCCGGGACTGGAGACACCCGGGCCGGGCGGGTAGCCTCCTGCCGCATGAGGCCCTCCGACGCGCATCCGCAGACGCTCGACCACGTCCACGCCGAGATCTGGCAGCGGCTGGCCGGGGCCACCGCCGACCCGGCGCATTCCTGGCGCACGCCGACCCTCGCGACGGCCGGGCCCAATCATCCGGATGCACGGGTGGTGATCCTGCGCGAGGTGGATCCGCACGAGCGGACCCTCGTCTGCTTCTCCGACAGCCGGGCGCACAAGGTGGCCGGCGTGCGCATCCAACCGGTCGCGACCTGGTGCTTCTACGACCCGGTGCAACGCCTCCAGCTTCGGGCCCGCGGGGAGACCCGTGCCCATGTGAACACGGCCTTCACCCGGACCTTCTGGGAGCGGCTGCCGCACAGCAGCCGCCGCCTGTACGCCACGGTCCCCCGCCCCGGCGATCGCGTGCTGGCCCCCTGGGAAATCGCCTTCGGCGACCATCCGGTGGAGCAGTTCGCCGTCCTGGTCACGACCGTCCATGAGCTGGACTGGCTGCGTCTCGGGGCCGAGGCCCACGAGCGGGCGCGTTTCCGGTGGGATGACGACTCGTGGGAGGCCCATTGGGCCTGTCCCTGAAACCCCCGTGCCCCCCGCTGAACCCCGGAACCGCTGACCCCGTCCCAGCCCCCAACCGAGTCCTCCGCCCGGCCCGGCCCGACCGATCCGATCCGATCCCACCCAAGTCTCCCCACGTGCATTATCTCGCCCACGTCCACGGTGACGCCAAGGGACCCTTCACGGTCCGCAGCCGCACCACCTGGGAAATCGTCCGCCGCGTCTCCGGCTACCTCCGTCCGTACCCGTTGCTGGCCTCCGGCACCATCCTCTGCGCGGTGCTCGGCCAGATGGCCGCCTTCGCCTATCCCAAGCTGACCCGCTTCGTGCTCGACGACGTGATCGCTCCCGGGCGACGCGACCTGCTCGGCGGGGCGATCCTCGGGCTGCTGGGCGCCTTCGCCCTGCGGGATGCCCTGAATTCGTGGCGTATCCGACTCAACAACCGCTTCGAACAGAACGTCATCTTCGACATCCGCCGGCAGGTCTACGGCCGGCTGCAGCAACTGCCCCCGGCCTGGTTCGACCACCGGGCCACTGGCGATCTCATGACGCGGGTCATCGAGGACGTGGGCGCGATGGAGCGCCTCCTGATCGACGGCACCGAACAGGGCGTGGTGGCGGTGCTCGGGGTGGTCGGGGTGGCCATCCTGCTCTTCCTGAACGACCCGTTCCTGGCGGGCATCGCGCTGGTCCCGGTGCCCCTGCTGGTGGCCGGGGGCGTGTGGTACACGCGGACCGCCGCGTCGAGGTACCGCGCGCGATCCCGGGCCAGCAGCGCCATGAACGCGCTGCTCATGGACAACCTGCAGGGCATCCGGCAGATCAAGCTCTTCGGACGAGAAGCCCACGAGGAGGCGCGCTTCGCCGAGCGGGCCGACGCGCTGCGCGAGGGAGCCCTGACGGTGATGAAGGCCTGGGCGGGCTACAACCCGGCCATGCAGTTCGCCTCAGCCCTCGGCACGGTCCTGGTGCTTTGGCTGGGCGGCCGCAAGGTGCTCGACGGCTCGATGAGCCCGGGGGCGCTGGTGGAGTTCCTGCTGTTCCTGGGGATGTTCTACGCGCCGCTGAACGTCCTCCATCAACTAAACCAGATGTCCCAGTCGGCGCGGGCGGCCGGCGAGCGCATCTTCGACATCCTCGACGCCCCGCCAGAACCCCCCGGCGACGGGCCGACCGAAGCCCCCGCCGGGATCTCCGCGCCCCACCGCTTCCGGGGTGACGTGGCCTTCGAGGGCGTCGCGGCCGCCTACGAGGGCCGGGCCGAGGCACTGACGGACATCACTCTGGACGTCCAGGCCGGACAGACCATCGCCCTGGTCGGTCCCACCGGCGCGGGCAAGTCCACGCTGGTGAATCTGCTGCCCCGGTTCTACCCGGTGGCCGCAGGGAAGATCACGATCGACGGGCAGCCGCTGGATTCCATCCCGCTGGGTCGCCTGCGTTCCCAGATCGCCGTCGTGAGCCAGGAGCCCTTCCTCTTCAACGGCACCATCCGGGAGAACATCCTCTATGGCCGCCTCGACGCCACCGAGGCCGGGATGGTCGCGGCGGCCGAGACGGCCAACGCGGCGGAGTTCATCAGGCGTCTGCCTGAGGGCTTCGACACCCGGGTCGGCGAGCGGGGCATCCGGCTGAGCGTCGGCGAAAAGCAACGCATCAGCATCGCACGCGCGCTGCTCAAGGACGCCCCGATCCTCATCCTCGACGAGGCCACCGCCAGCGTGGACACGGCCACCGAACGCCTCATCCAGGAGGCGCTCAAGCGTCTGATGAGCCACCGGACCAGCTTCGTGATCGCCCATCGTCTGGGGACGATCCGCGATGCCGACCTGATCGTCGTGCTCAAGGACGGCCGCATCGTGGAGCGCGGCACCCACTCGGAACTCCTGGGCGCCGAGGGGCTTTACGCCCGGCTGCACCGGGCCCAGGAGGCCACGGCAGCCCTCCAGTAGCCGTCGTCCGGCAGCGGCCCTTTCCCGACCACCCCACCCACCTTCCCCACCCCATGGACGCCCTCATCGCCCAACTCGACCGCCACCTGCGCAAGCGCCCCGTGCTGGGCCGCGACGTGTACCTCGCCAAAACCGCCGTGGTCGTCGGTGACGTGACCCTCGGTGACGAGTCCAGCGTCTGGTACGGGGCCGTGCTGCGCGGGGACATCAACCGGATCGTCGTGGGCCGCGGAACCAACATCCAGGACAACGCCGTGCTGCACCTCGCCGACGAGCTGCCGTGCCTCCTCGGGGACCATGTGACCGTCGGTCATTCGGCCAACGTGCACGCCTGCACCGTCGGCGACCGTTGCCTGGTCGGCATGGGGGCCACCATCCTCGACGGCGCGGTGATCGGCGAGGAGTGCCTCATCGGGGCCCATGCGCTGGTCACCCCGGGCTCTCGGATACCGGCCGGCTCGATGGTGCTCGGGTCGCCGGCCAAGGTGGTCCGCCCGCTCACCCTCGAGGAACGCTCCCGCCTGAAGCACTGGGCCGACAAGTACGTGGTCAACGGCGCCTACTGCCTCCGCCACGGCCTGCACGTCGGCCAACCGCTTTGAACCCTCGCCGCCGGCGGTCCGCCGCGTTCAGCCGGCGTTCTCCAGCGGCAGGGCGCTGATCTCGAGCATCCGCTCGATGGGCTTGTGGGCGCGCTCGATGATCCCGGGCGGCAACTCCACCTGAGGCTCGAGGGTGGTCATGCAGTCCCGGAGTTTCTCGAGGGTGTTCATCTTCATGAAGCGGCACTCGTTGCAGGCGCACCGCTCGGTCGGCGCCGGGATGAAGTTCTTGTCGGGGCACTCCTTGCGCAGGCGGTGCAACATGCCCGCCTCGGTGGCGATGATGATGTCCTTGGCGGCCGTCCTGCGGCACCACGCCACCATCTTCTCGGTCGAGCAGACCTCGTCGGCCAGCATCCGCACCGATCGGGTGCACTCCGGATGGGCCACGACCGGGGCGCCCGGGAACTGCTGGCGGATCCGCGTGATGGCCTGGTGGGTCCACTCGACGTGGACGTAGCAATTGCCCTTCCACAGGGTCATGGGCCGCCCCGTCTGCTCCATCACCCAGGCCCCGAGGTTTTCATCGGGAACGAAGAGCAACGGACGATCCTTCGGCGCGTGCTGGACGATCCTGACCGCATTGCCGCTGGTCACGATGCAGTCGCTCAGGGCCTTCACCTCGGCCGAGCAGTTGATGTAAGCGATCGTGTAGAAATCGGGATTCGTGGCCTGCAATGCCCGCAATTTGTCGGCCGGGCAGCTCTCCTCCAGCGAGCAGCCCGCAGCGCGGTCCGGCAGGATGACCCGCTTGCCCGGGTTGAGGATCTTGGCCGTCTCGGCCATGAAGTGCACCCCGCAGAAGACGATCACATCGGCCGAGGTCCTGGCCGCCTGCTGGGACAGCCCCAGCGAATCACCGACGAAATCGGCCACATCCTGGATCTCCGGCACCTGGTAGTTGTGGGCGAGGATCACCGCGTTGTGGCGCCGCTTGAGCTCAAGGATCTCCCGGGACAGGGCATCGACCTGCGCCGGTGGCACAGGCCTGCGGACGGTGGCGATCACCGGATCGGACGCATGGACCATGCAGGTAGGCTAGGCCGGAACGGTTCGATTGGAAAGAACGGGGCGGCTCCCACGGCGTCCCGTCGCCGGGACGGCGACGGCCGCGGCAAGGTGGCCCGGAGGTGGCTCGGAGGTTGACTCGGGCCCGCGAACACCGCGGAGTCGGCGGCGGGCGGCATGAACTCCATCGATCCAGGGTCCGCGGCGACAGCACCTCCCGGGGGGCGGGGGCTTCGGCTGGGGCTCTACGGCGGCTCCTTCGACCCGCTGCACCTGGGCCACCTCCTCGTGGCCCAGGCGGCGCTGGAGGAATTGCTGCTCGACCGGTTGTTCTTCATCCCTGCGGCCCAGTCGCCCTTCAAACCCGGGTCCCGGCCGGCCCCCGACGCGGCCCGGTTGCGCATGCTGCGACGGTCGCTGGCGGGACAATCCCCGCTGGAGGAATTGCCGCTCGACCGGTTGTTCTTCATCCCTGCGGCCCAGTCGCCCTTCAAACCCGGGTCCCGGCCGGCCCCCGACGCGGCCCGGTTGCGCATGCTGCGACGGTCGCTGGCGGGACAATCCCGCGTCCAGGTCGATTGCCGGGAACTGGGCCGGGGCGGGGTCAGCTACTCGATCGACACCGTCCGCGACTACCGCGCGCGATGGCCCGAGGCCGGCCTCTTCTGGCTGATCGGGGCCGATCATGTCCCCACGCTGCCCCAATGGCGGGAGGCGCCCGCCCTCGCCTCGGAGGTGACCTTCGTGGTGATTCCCCGCCCGGGCCAACCGGAGGCTTCCCTGCCCCCGCCGTGGCGCCTGCGCCACCTGAAGGGCTGGCCGCTGGGGGTCTCGTCCTCCGGCATCCGGGAACGGATCCGCCGGGGCCTCGCCTACGCCCACCTGGTCCCCGGCGGCGCGGCCGAGGTCATCGCTTCCGAGGGGCTTTACGGCGGGCCCGCCTGAGAGACTTCGCCCGTGGCCGCAGGCACCGGCCCGGCCGGCCCACCCCCGGCGGCGGGCACATCCGCGGAGGCCGCCGCGACCAGCGCGTTGATGCCGCTGGCGGCGTAGCCGGCCCCGAAGCCGTTGTCGATGTTCACCACCGTGAGGCCGCTGGCGCAGGAGTTGAGCATGCCCAGGAGGGCGGTGAGGCCCCCGAAGTGCGAGCCGTAGCCCACGCTGGTGGGCACGCCGATCAGGGGCTTGCCGATGAGCCCTCCCACCACGCTGGGCAGGGCGGCCTCCATGCCGGCCACCACGATGACGACATTGGCCGACTGGAGATCGGGCAACCGTCGCAGCAGGCGGTGCAGCCCGGCCACGCCGACGTCATAGACCCGCCGCACCGTGTTGCCCATGAACTCCGCCGTCACCACCGCCTCCTCGGCCACCGGGAGGTCGGTGGTCCCGGCCGCGACCACGGCGATGACCCCCGGACGCCTTGGCAGCGGGGACTTCTCCAGCGTGAGGCACCGGGCGGTCTCGTGGTGGATGGCCTCCGGGAAGCGCTTTTGCAACGCGCTGGCATGATCCCGTGTCACCCGGGTCGTCAACACCCGTCCATCGGCCGCAAGGATCTCGGCGGCGATCGCCACGACCTGCTCCGGGGTCTTGCCCGCGCCGAAGATGACCTCTGGGAATCCCTTGCGCAGGGCCCGGTGCTGGTCGACGGCGGCGAAGCCCAGGTCGACCACCGGGGCGGCCTGGAAGGCATGCAGCACCTGATTGGCAGGCACCTGACCTTGGCGGAACCGTTCGAGCAGCGTGAGGGCGTCTGGGGGGGTCATGGGGTGGTTCAGGGAAGGGGTGCAGGCAGCGGATCGGCCGCTTCCCGGAGGCGGCGACGCGCCTCGGCGACGATCCCGGCATTGGCGGGGGCGAGGTCGCGGGTGGCCGACGGGTCGGCCTCGAGGTCGTACACCGCGAGGGAGCCGCCGGCCGGGGTCTCGACGGCCTTCCATCGATCCCAGTGCACCGCACGGACCGGGGGAACCTCGGCGGTCTCCCAATAGAGCCCCCCGGCACGCGGCGGGGGAGCCTTGGGAGCCACGTCCGGTGCGTTGGTGCCCGGCAGCATCCCGAAGCCGAGGGACACGCCATCCAGCGACCGGGGTCGTCTCCCAATAGAGCCCCCCGGCACGCGGCGGGGGAGCCTTGGGAGCCACGCCCGGTGCGTTGGTGCCCGGCAGCATCCCGAAGCCGAGGGACACGCCATCCAGCGACCGGGGTCCGGGAATCCCGGCCAACTCGACCACCGTGGGCAGGACATCCCAGAGCGCCACCGGCCGATCCTGGGTCCCTGCGGGCACGATCCGGCCCGGCCAACTGAAGAGCAGCGGGACCCGGAGCCGCGACTCGGCCAAGGGGTCCGACGACCGGCCGGCTGCCCCCGTGCCGGCCACGACCAGGATCGTCTCCCGGCGGACCCGGCTCTGCTCCAACTCCCTCACCACCGCCCCGACCAGACGGTCCCAGACCGCGAGGTGGCCGGACCGGATCCCGGGATCGTCCGATCCCCCGGGCAGCGGGTGGGACACGTACAGCAGGAAGGGGTGGTCCTCATGCACCTGGATGTAGTTGGTGGCGAACCGGGCGAACCAGTCGGGCGCGTAGTTGGCCAACTGGCCGCGGGTGTCGATGAGGTTGTCGAAGACCTCGCCATTGCGCCAAAAGGCCTTGGGATGGAGTTCGCGTGCCTCGCGGGCATCGAGGAACCCGAACCAATCGGAGAAGCCCTGACGCAGGGGGTGACCCGGGGTCCGGTTGCCGCCGAGGTCCCAGACCCCGACGGCGGCGGTGCGATGCCCGGCGGCCCGGAAAACCTCGGCGACCGTCACGTCCTCATTGGCGAGGCTGGAAACGTTGGTGCCGCGAAGGCGCCCATGCCCGGAGTGATGTCCGGTGAGCAGCGCCTCCCGGCTGACCCGTGCCGAGGGAGCCCCGGCGTAGGCGCGGGTCCATCGTACCCCCTCGGCGGCGAGACGCTCGACGTTGGGAGAGGCTCCGTTGGTGGCGAGGTCCGACGCGACCCACCCCTCGGCGACGAGGATCACGACATTGGGCAATGGGGAGCGCCGGTGGAGATTGCCCGGCGGTCGGGTGGCCGGTGGTTGGCCGGCGGTCACCCCTCGGGCCACGGGGACCTGGGGTGGCGGTGTCTGGGCCGACACCCTCCCGACGGATGACCACACTCCGCCCGACCCGACGAACCCGGCAACGAGGCACGACATCAGAAGACCGACGGCACGGAGCCTCGGTCGGCGGGTGACGGAACCCGGGCTCCCCGGAAGGCCCGCCGGGATCGGGATCGGCCCCGGGGACGAAGGCTCGACGCGGTGGGCAGGGCTATTCCTTGCCATGGTGTCGGACCAGGTAGTTGACGAGAGCGGGCACGTCGTTGGTGGGGATGGGGGCGCCGTACCTCGCCCGCATCTTCTCGACGCTGGCCGCCCAACCGGCCCGGCCGAGGCGGGGCTGCGTGGAGATGTAGTCGTAGGAATGGCAGAGGGCGCAGTGACGGCGCACCGGGCCGGCGGCCTCGTCCGCCGGCGGGGTCGGTTCCCCCGGCGGCATCACCCAGGGATCCTCACGGTGCGGATTGGGCCGGGACGCCGGCGCCATCGACGGCGTGGCCGCAGGCCCCGAGGTCGCCAGCAACGTCAGCACACCGGCGGCGAACGGCACGGCGGCGAACAGGATCGTCCGCCGGGACGGACGCCAGGGGTTCCGGGGGGAGGTCATAGGCTCAGGACGGTGCGTTCCACGACATTGCGCATGTAGCCGGCCGGGTTCCACAAGGGGTCCAAGGGCTGGCTCTGGCCCAACCGGTTCGTTGCCCGAACCAACACCTCGGCCGTTCCCGAAGAGGGGGGCCGCCACGCCAGGCTCCACTCGCGGAAGGCGTAGCGACCGGGATCCGGCCCCAGTTCGGCGGTCGTCCAATTCCGGCCACCATCGGTGGACACGGTCACATCCCGGATGCCGGAGCCCCCGTCGAAGGCGATCCCGCGCAGGGTGAGCCCCTGCCCCGCCGGCGGGAGGCGCTCGCCATCGAGATGACTGGTGAGGAAGGACCGGACATTGAACCGTTCGATCGGCACGGTGCGTTTCGGCGTGGTACCCGGCGCCACGTGGGCACACGGATCGTCGGGGATCCGGTAGGCCGGGTTCATCCAGAATCCGGCGAACGTGGCATCCACGACCTGGATCGAATGGAGGTGCTTGACCCAATAGGTGCCGAAGTGACCGGGCACCACCAGACGCAAGGGATAGCCGTTGAGCCAGGGCAACGGCTCGCCGTTCATCTCCCAAGCCAGCAGCACGTCCGGATCGAGCGCCTGATCGACCTCCAGGGCCTTCACGAAATCCGGGACGCCGGCCACGAGCGGACGATCGAGGCCATCGAAGAGCACCTGCTTGGACTGCGGCAGCAGATGGGCGGCCTTGAGCACGTCGGCAAGGCGGACTCCCCGCCATCGGGCGCACCCCATGTTGCCGTTGCCGGATTGGCCGCCCGGGACCCTCGGCTGGAAGAACCCTCGGCTGTTGCCGGAGCACTGGTTCACGGCGACGACCTCGACCGGCTCGAAGCGGCGTTGCAGTTCCGCGAGGCTCCAGGTCTGCGGAGCCTGGACGCTGCCCCGCACCTGCAACCGGAAGGTCTCCGGATCCAGGATCGACTTCGGCGGCGGCGAACCGGCCAGATGGTATCGGACGAAGAAGGCGTCGTTCGGGGTCAGCAGGCCCTCACGGAAGACCGAGAACGGAGTCTCCAACTGCGGGGGCCTGGCGGTGTGCCGGATCAGCGGACGCTTCTGGGGATACCGGACCAGCGGACGCTCCCCGTTCTCGAAGGGCAGGCGGACCGTGTCGAGGGTCCCGCCCGCGGTCTCCGCCCGGACCCCGCCACCGAAGGCGGCCCAACCGGCCATCCCGGTCGCGGCGGCCGTGAGGAACCGCCGGCGATCCAACCCCTGCAAGTCTTCCCCCCGGATCATGGGCTGAAGCTACCGCGGAGGCCCGATGGGGGAAAGTTCCGAAACCAATGGCCGGACCTTTGGTCTTGCAGCCCCGTCGTGGCCCGAACGCCCCGGGCCCCGGGCCGGCTCAGGACTCAGGGCGATGGGGACCCGCCGGCGTCGTGCCCGACCCACCGAGGTCACTCGTCCCGGGCCCGGATCTTGGTGTTGACCGTGCGCAATCTCAGGCAAAGGCTCCGGATGAGGACCTTCAACCAATCGGGCAGGCCTTCCAAGGTCTTGGCGAACACAGGCCCCGAGATCTTCACCACGGTGGTGTCGCACAGCGCCTGGGCGGATGCGGAGCGAAGGCCCTCGTCGAGGAAACTCAACTCCCCGACGATCTGGTTCTCATCGAGGACCTCGAGATCGACCTTCCGGCCGCCCTCCGTGCGGGAGATGCGCAAGCTGCCGCGGCGGATCAGGTACATCGCCCCGGGCACATGGCCTTCCCGGAACAGGTGGTCCCCCCGGGGGATCATCAAGGATTGGCCCGCGCCGGACGCCGGGCTGCCCCCCGAGGGGGTGCGGTTGTCTGTTTGGGAGGACGGATCGCCGTGGTTCTTGGATTCAAGGTTGCTGGTGGGTCCCGCAAGAGCGGTTCGGCCCGAGGGGACCCGGGTCATCGTTGCCCGGTCGGCCCCACGAGAATGCCACGGAAAGCGTCGTCCACGAAACGGTCCTTGTCAGTAAACGCTGTCGGTGTGACAGGACCGCAAAAACTGCTCCAAGGGATGTGAGAGTTTCAGGCGCTGGTTGACGGTGGTTGGTTCGCTGCGGAAAGTCCATCCCCGGTGGAGGGAGGGCGGAGCCCGACCGGAGCCGGGGATGGACTTTGAGTCTTGGCGAAGGCCGCCGGGCTGAGATAGCCCAATCGGCTGTGCGGCC
>Ga0194129_10002077_pt1 | contig 30897 bp, 25 predicted proteins | sample TA2KigCa35mmetaG_FD_150862 | JGI IMG/M metagenome (GOLD analysis project Ga0194129, IMG submission 150862) | Freshwater microbial communities from Lake Tanganyika, Tanzania - TA2015038 Kigoma Deep Cast 35m | ecosystem: Environmental > Aquatic > Freshwater > Lake | place: Tanzania: Lake...
GAGACAAGCACTAGTTGAGGATTGTGCATCGTGTGGTGCAAGGTTTTTTGAAGAATAACGGTTAAAAATTCCAAAGTTTGCTTCATAAGGCCCATTATCAGACATTGAAGAGGTCGAAAAAGGGGGGGTTTTAGGAAAAAAAAGGTATCGATATACCCCCCATCTCAAAATAATCGATTGTAGGGCAAAAGAAAGAGGTTTTCCCATTTTTAAGGGGTTTTTACTCTTTTTGGAGCTCTTGAACTACCTTATCGAGTTTATCTTTATTTCGTTCGATGATTTTTGTGGCAAATTTGTCTATTTTTCTCAGATTCCTTTTTGAGAAATCAAACGGATTGATCTGAAGCCACTCATTATCCTCTTTAATCCCAATATTGATCAAAGAATCGAAAGCGTAGAGTTTTTTTTTAGAAAGAATATCGAGATAGTCCCGTATGAGTTCGTTTCTTCCTTCAACAATCATAATGCCTAATTCGGCAAGGCCTGCAATCTTACCCTCGTAAAAGGGAAAATTGGGATCATACTTCACATTAGAAGGAGTCAAAGAGATGTGGGTCACAAGGTAGTTCTTATTCGGATATTGGGCAGAAACGGTCAGAATTATAGAAAATAGAGGATCATTGACAATTACAGCTGCGTCCGCAATAAGTTGTAAAGATGCTCCACTATTGAGCATAACCTTATTCGCCGGAGCTATTCCGTAGGGCGAAATAGTACCTCCTATCAACTGATAAACGACCGGATTGACGCTATCAAGCCTCTCCCCTCTATTATTAGCTAACAGGGCAATTAGAGAGAAGGATATCTAGTTGGTTTTTATCCTCTGTCTCCAGATATTCTGTAGGACAAACCTTACAAGCATCGTCCTCATCGAAGACTCCTAAACTCAATCTAAAAGAATTTGCCTCTAAAATTTGAGGGATTCTCATATCTCCTTTATGCAAAAGAGTAGTAGTTTCAAAAAGGGGCATATTATCGTCAAAAGCATGAAAGGAATATGCCTTAGCCTCCTCGTAGAATTGATTGAGATGTCGATCCCATGCTAAAGCAGATTTAAAAGACCCGTCCTTGATACTATCCCGGAATTTTTTCATGAGGAAAAGAATCTGAAACATATCTAATTTCCCCTCAAGACCGAGGAAAAATTTCCTCACCTCTGCTTGTGTAGGCTTATCCTCTATGGATTCCAAGTGATCACAAAGCTCTTCGATCTTTTCTACAAGCTCACCGATCCACAAAGAGTGGGTCTGGTAGACGTTATCTAATTCTTGGATGTAGGAGAGTTTTTTTAGTTCCCGATATAAAGAAGACTCTAGACGTTTAGAAATAAACAGATAGAAAAGAACTTGAGGAGAACAAAGAACATATCCGAGTGAGGAGCTGTGTTTAATTCGGTCGAAGATTGTATCGCAATCGACGTAACTCGCCTTTTTTTGAGCCAAAAAAAGCTCATCCATTTCAAAAAGAGGATCGAAATCTTGGTCCATATAATCTTCAATTTCTTGTTTATTTTTCACAAAATACTTGCCCCAACGCAAGAAATACTCTCCCGGACCGTAGGAAAAAAGTATCTCCTCCCCTTTGTTGATGTCTCTCAAAGTTATAAAAACATTCTCGTGACCCGCTGGAATAGGACACACGTTTGGAAAGCCATCATTGATCATTCGGGTCTCATTTCCAAATTTTTCTGCATCCACATCCCCCAAACGGTAAATTGCATGTGGAGTCATCCCAATCATCACAGATAAAAAAGGATCCTCTTCAGGTAACTCGACTCCAAGGCCTGTATACTCTCCCAAAAATCTTTTTTCCTCGATAAACTGGTTGGCATAAAGCCCTTTGGCCCTCTCCAGGCCAAGTTCTGCTAAAGGGTAGTCTTTTTTTATAGCTACCTTAGGCAAAGGTTTTTTTTTGCCCATTAAGTAGATCCCCATATACCCCCTATCCATGGTACTCATTGTATCCATGCGATCCCATAACTGGCGCAAGTTTTCAGGACGAAATAGACTTTTAGTGCGATACTGATCGATCCCCATGATGGCTTCAGCTTGGGCTCTAGAGGGTTTAACGAGGTTCTTCTCATCATCTTCTACCATCAGTCTGTCGAGTCCCGGATGGGTGGCAGAATCGGATGTCATCTCTTTTAAAGAAGAGAATGTAAGACCATTGAGAGCCCTTTTGTTTTGGTAACAACTTTTTGACAATAACATTTTTGCAATCGAGTCGATCGATATCGCAGAATGAATGAGAGGCGTCCAACCAAAAGCGTCTTCAGTGTCAGGATCGGCACCACTATCAAGAAGCTTTTTTACTAAAGCTTCTCGCCCTTTCATTACCGCCAAGCCTAAGGGGGTTACTTTATGAAAAGGAGATTCTTTAGAAATTTTACTTTTATCAATCTTATCGATGTAGGGAAGAATTACGCTATCAGGCTGATTCAAGGCTATCAAGTAGCTTAGGGAATGAGCCATAGCCTCTGGGGTTTTATTGGTGTAGCTCTGTTTTGAAAAAAAATTATTGATATCCTGGAGTAAGGGGTTCTCTAAAATCAAAGATTTGATACTCATAGCCTCTTCCTAGTAAATTTTCAGAAAAAGGGATTTTAACTAAATATAAAAAATAAAAAAAGCTTATTGTATATAAAAAAATAATTATATTTCTTATAAAAAAATTAATCGGAAAGGAGCTCTTTTGCAACTTTGTCGATTACGGTTTTATTCTCATTTAAGATAAGGCTTGAGAACTCGTCAATTTTTCTAAGATTTTTTTCTGAAAAATCAAAACTATCAAGATCGCGCCATTCGCTATTTTCGCGTAGGCCAATTTCAACTAAAAGATCGAATTTATACACATTACTTTTAGCTAGTGTGTTGATATAGTCACGAATTAGCTGATTTCTCCCCTCCTGAATGTAAAGTGGAAAGTCTTGAATAGCCTCAACTTCTCCGCTAAAAAAGGCAAAGTCTGCTGTGTATCCCATCTCAATTGGATGTAGTGTGATAAAGTTGATCAAAAGTTTTTTATTAGGATAAATTTTTGAAACCTCAAAAATAATCGCTAAAAGGGGATTGTTTATTACATGAGCTGCATCACCGATGAATTCGGGTCTAGAATAAAAGTTTAGACGAACTTTATTTGGAGGTGCCATTCCAAATGGAGAGGTCGTTCCCCCTACGAGCTGATAGAGAAGCGGATTTAAAGCGTCTAAACTCTCTCCCCTGCTATGGAACGGAACAATTTTATTTGTATTGAAATTGAATCCATAAAGAATCAGATGGTTTAAAGCATCGCTTAAAAGGGCATTTCCGTAAACCGATTGAAGTTCTTTAATATATTTTTGGTTGGCGAGTAGTGGTGACAAAAGCCCGTAACCTGAAAGGATTTTTTGTTTTAGTGAGGGGTTCAGGGTTTTATGGGCCACTTTTGCAAAAACATCCAGTATTTCATGGGCTGAAAATTTTGGTTTCCCATCTTTTGAAATAGACAATAGGCTAACAAGTAAAGAACCGATCGAAGTGCCCCCCATTACATCGTAGAGCTGACTAATCGGTTTACCTGTTTTTTTTTCCAAATAATCAAGAACACGCAAAGCATAAAGACCTTTTGCTCCCCCACCCTCAATCACAAGAATTTTAATCCTTTCTTGCTCAAGGTCAGGCTTAGGGTTTTTTTTGTCTTTAGTAGACTCAAAGATTTCTTGGGCTAGCTTATCCTCTTCACGGTGGAATTCTTCATAAGATTGGAGCTGCTTTTTTCGATAAATTTTGTGGGCTACATAAAAGCCACCGATAATAACCGAAATAAAGACAACAACCTTTATCGTGCGAGAGAAGACCATATCTTTACAGTGAATAAAAATTTCACCTCTATGTCAAGATAAAAAGCGAATTAACTATTCAACTGGGATTGTTTTTTTGAATTCTTGGGTTACGAAAAAAGAGAGGTTTAGTCTTTGACCAGCTCTTCTGCCACACGGTCCAAAGCGACCTTGTTCAGACTTAGGGTTAACTTTGAAAATTCATCTATTTTTTTCAAGTTTTTCTGTGAAAAATCGAAGCTATTCATTTTAGCCCACTCCATATTTTGGTAAAGTCCGATTTCCAATAAAAAATCGAATTTGTATATGGCCGACAAGGAATCCATAGATTCCCGTATGAGTTGGTTTTGTGCCGTTATCATCAATTGTTTAAACATTCCTGAAGCCTTGATCCAACCCGAGTAAAAAGGGAAATTTATCGTATCCTCCAGTTCTTTCGGTCCAATAACAATATAGGTGACCAAAAATTTCTTGCCCGGATACATTTTCAAAAGATCCACCATGATGGGCGATAAAGGATTATTGATAACGAGGGCCGCATCTCCGATAAATTGTGATGAATAAAAGGGGCTAAAAAGAATCTTGTTAGGTGCAGAGATTCCAAACGGTGCTGTACTTCCCCCAATGAGTTGATAAAGTACCGGATCGGCAGATTCCAGGTTTTTTCCTCTATTATGGAATCCGATAATTTTGGTTGTGTTAAAATTATACCCATAAAGAACCAGGTGGTTTAGCGCTTCACTAAAAAGCATATTCCCATAGACTTTTTTCAGTTCTTGGATAAATTTTATATTATTCAGCAGTGGTGATAAAAGACCAAATCCTGATAAAGCTTTTTGCTTCCAGTTGGGCTCAAGTGTTTTTTGAGCTACTTTTCCAAAAACATCCAGTACTTCTTGGGCTGAATACTTGGCTTTACCCTCATTATTCGGAACAGACAAAAGACTTACTAATAGAGATCCAATAGATGTTCCTCCCATTACATCATAGAGTTCAGATATGGGTTTGCCTGTTTTTTTCTCTAGGTAATTCAGAACCCTGAGGGCGTACAGACCTTTTGCTCCCCCTCCTTCAATAACTAATACTTTTATTCTGTCTTGGTTTTGGTTGGGTTGAGGATTAGCCTCATCCCATTTAGGTTTCATAACATCGAGTGCTATTTTCTCTTCCTCAAGAAAGAAATTTTCGTAGGATTTGAGCTCCTGTTTTTGGTAGATGTAGGTAGCCACTGAATAGGCTCCTGTAATAACAGCAAGAGCAATAGCGATTCTTAAAAGATAAACCATGACTTGCTGATAGAAAAAAAAGTGTTAATTGTCAATCAGTTGAGGATTTAAAAAAACAGGAACGAATCTAGATCGGGTTTGGTTTACTTTCGACAAACTAAATGGGAAGCGACTTGAAGCGCCTCTCTAGTCAAAAATTTAAAAAGGGTCTATACTTTTTTGGAAATTAGACTAATCGGTGGTACATGAAACTTTCTTTCAAAAATGCTTTTTGGGGTTGTCTTTGCACTTTTGCTTTACCAGTTTGGGGGGTATTAAGCGGAGACTATGAAGAACAAGTGGAAAAAGGTGGCACAGTATACATCGGTATTCAGGGGGGACCGGCAGCTTTTGATGGCCGTTACACAGCCCAACAGGGTGTGAATACGGTCGCTTTTGAATCTGGTGGCACATCGGGTATCCTAGGGGGCTGTCTAGGTGTTGATGCTCGCTTTGGTGTGGGCTACGCAGCACTTGAGGGAAGTGTCTACTATGATACTTTAGATCAAATGATCGGCTTATTAACAAGCTCAATAGGTATTCCTAATCACATCGTCAAGGCAAAAAATTCGATATTAGGCGGAGCTGTAGTAAAGCTTGGTTTTTTTGCTGAACATAGTGCTATTTACGGCCTGGCAGGTTTTTCTGCTGGTAGATGGACTTTAGGTTTGGAAAATGATTCGGCTCTCTCCTATTCTCGTGGAATTCAGCCTCAATCAAACCTGTTTTTCAATCACAGCTTGTTTGGACCAAAAGTGGGAGCTGGTGCCCGTTTTCCTATACAATGGGACTGGTTAATTTTTGATATTCAATACTCCTACAACTGGTACGGAGATTTGTCGGTGAGTTTACGCGATTTGGGAACGGATACGGTTTGGTCGCATACGCTTCGCAATAACCAGCACATGTTTTTGTTCTCACTAAACTTCGCTTTTTGGGACTTTTGACCGTCCATTTATTGGGTTCAAGCAACTTTTTCATACCCTTGAGCCAGCTGCAAGGCCCACTGGTACGATTCTCCTTTGAAGAAATGTTCCATTTTGTTCTTGGAGTGTAAAAAGACAATGTTGTAACGGTGCCCTGTGCGAGAATTCTGGATTTCATGGACCGGCACTGTTATTCCTTTGATGGGTTGAGTGAATGTAATAGTTGTTTTACTGCGACTGTGAGTCATAAAGATATGCATATTTGCCCCCATACTGATCGCGTCTCTATCTGCTACGTAGTTTATGACCTTACCACCAAAACATTTAGGAATAAGTTCTGCAGCACCGAAAGTATGGACGATCAGACGCTGTTTTTTGTCTTCAGGAAACTGCTCAAAGGCTAAAGCTGTGTTTAAAGCCCCTTCACTGTGCGCCCAGACTCTAAGATTCGATGAGGGGTCATCGAGAATGGAGTTAGCGAGATTTTCTAGCAAGTGAACAACATCACCCTTTGCTCTTGAGATCTTGTTTTTTGTTGCTCTGTAAACATCATGAAAGAGAGATTTAGACGAATTATAGATTAAAAATACCTCTTTTTGGATGTGATTTGCAATCGTTTTAGCAGACTCTTTCGCATCATCTAATGTGTTGCCAACCCCGTTGGTGAAAAGATCAAATGTCAGATTCTGCCCAGTTGATGAAAAAAATCCGTCGGGGTAGATTTTATGAATTAACGGATGCAAAGCTTCTTCCAGGATATTTGAGGGATTTTTTTTGTCTTTGAGCTCTTTTTGGTTCTCATGAAAGGCTTTTTGAGCCCTTTTATCCACTACAGTGCGCTCTTTTTGCAAAAAAACCTTCATTGTTTTTGCCAGGTAGGAGCCACTTTCTAGCAAAACCTTAGAGAAAGCCTCCAAGGGGAAATAAACCTCCCCTTTCGACATCCCTATCAAGCTGTCCCATGACAGATCTTTTCTTTCATAAAGGTGATTTAAAAAGCTTTGTATGAATGGGGACAAATCAATCGAGATGGTATCGATAGGTGCCATACCACTGGGATCTTCGTATTTTAAAGGATTATTATTACAAAATCGGTGCCCGAAATAACCAAATTTTTCCCCTAAGGGATCTTTTGAAAGAAATTGGTGCGTAAAGGAGTCATAAAACCGCATTCCGAAAATAGTTAAAGAAAGCTCTTTTTGATAACGAGCCTCTTTGTAGGACCAGGGGCAATCGATTTTTGAGATTTTTTCAAATTTTTTGCCAAATGGAGAAAAACGGCATAGATGTAGCCATTCGTTCGTTTTGGGATCAAAAAGCCCTGTAAGGTTTCGAAAAATGTCGTGGTAAGCAAGGGCTAGTCTTTCCCCTTTTTCTACCATTAAAGTAAACGCCGATCTATTATCCTTTTCAAAAAGAACGGTCCTAAATTCTAAAAGATCTCCCGTCTTACGGTCTATGGACCCCACCTCGATGAGATTTTGGTAGATATAATCGATCGTCTTTGTAGCCCTTTTGCTCACCGTTTTTTTTTGAATCAAACGATGCTTGAAATCGTAAGAAAAAAAAATTTTGGTGTCTTTTAGATCGGCTTCTATCAGACGATCTAAAGCATCGTACCGGTATATTGTTGAACTATGAGATTCTTTTTGGGAAAAAAGATTCCCCTGCGGATCATAATCTAAAAACCGACCTTGCAAATTTTTAATAAAAAGCTTGGAGTCATAATAGACTTTAGAACCTGAAAAAAAATCGGGGACGCCGACACCATTGTAGATTTTTTCCATAGGGTCATCTGAGGAATTTTCCAATTCATCGTTGGTGTTATAGGAATAGCGGACTGTAAAAGCACCCGATGGGTCTAGTACCCCCCTGCGCAAAGGGGATCCAAAGCAGCTCTTTTTTTCAATCCGATCTACTCCTCCAAAATCCTCTTTTTTCTCGATCCTCCCATCAACGTCATAAAAATAATCGATACTTCCCATTTCATAAGGCAGATCGATTTTTTTTACTGCATCCCCGCCCATCGTTTTATGGATAACAAACTCTAATCTCTCTTTTTGCAAGGTTTCTCTTACAACCCGATTTACCCCAAAAGCTTTTGATTCCATATAAATGGAGCCCCCTTTGGAAAAATGGAACCCATTGATTTCTAGATTTGAGTCGTAGGATATTTGGAGTTGCTGTTGATTTTCGAGCGTTTCATTCACCACAAGACCTAATTCATTATAAGTATAAAAAGTCGATTGATCACTTATAGCGTTCTTAACCTCGAGTAAATTTTGCTTCTCATCGTATATGTAGATGTAATCCACAGAATTGTCGGATGCATGAATTCTCTGGATTTCATCGAATTCAGTATAGAGGGTAAAAAGGGTGACTCCCGAGGGTTTTTTTAATTTATCCAGTCGTCCCTGTGTGTCATAACCATATTCATAGGTTTGAGGACAAAGAGATCCGGCATCCACCACTTTCTTCAAAAGTTTAGATGTAGCATCGTAAGTAAACTCGTAGATGAGCTCTTTTTCTCCTTCTGTTGTCTGGTAGATGACCTCTATTTTGGTGAGATTTCCCTTCAAGTCTGTTGTATAGTTCTCTTTTTTAATCGTCGTCCCCGCAGGATCACACACAACTAAACTTACGACTTCATGAAAAGGATCTATCCAATAGATCTCTTTTGATCCATTCGGAAATATTTTAGTCTTTTTTTCCAAAAGAGCTCCCTCAACAACCAAAAGATTCTCATAGACAAATCTGGTTGTATTCCCCAAAGGATCTATGAAGGCAGTTTCTCGTCCCCAAAGATCATATTCTTTTTTGGTAATTGCCCATTTTTCATCGATAAGAAGATGCATTTCGGTGAGGTTTCCAAAATCATCAAATATTTGTTTTTTATGGCTGTAGATGTTGTTTTGGATATCTTCGATCTTTTCTTCGATTACCCTTTTTTTGTGGTCATAAGTTCTATAAATTTTTTGCCCTTTTTCCACAAATTCCACCTTGACAAGGTTTTGACTGGCATCGTAGTCGTAGATTTTTGTAGTGCTAACACCCCCTTTTGTAATTTTCTCCTCAATTAACAGACCCGCGTCATCGTAAACATAACAAACCCTGGTTCCGTCAAAACGGTTCTCCTCGATAATGTCAAAACCGTTATAGATAAATGTCGATTCTTTTCCCTCAAGATTAGTCCTTATCACCCTCCCTAAAGGATCATGAAAGTCCTCTTGTATTTTTTTGTTTTGGATATGCTTTTGCGTCATTATCCCCAAAGGATTATAAACAAACCTCCCCTCATAACCCTCCATTTTTATCCATTTTTTATTCCCTTTCAGGTCGTTTTCGTAACGAATCGAGTGGCCGAGTGGATCGATCTCCTCTCGCAAGTGACCTAAACTATCGTACCTGTAACGAATAGTTTGCTTCTGGGTGGGACTTTTTTCTAAGGTGACCTCGATGATTTTTCCTTGGCTATTCCACCTCTGCTTACGCACACCACCTCTGGCGTCATGGCATTCAACGGGGCGCTTATACCGGTCATAAGTAATTTTTTCCCTTCCTCGTGGTGTACTTGTTTGGGTCAATAAACCTCTCGAATCATAAGAAAAATCGGTTCTAATTTGGGTCAATAAATCCAACTGGGCGATGATTTGCCCTTTAGAATCGTAATAAAACTCGACCCCCTCTCCAAGTGCGGTTTTTTTTTGCGTGCGCCTAGAATGCTCATCGTAGCTATAGAAGGTTCTATTCTGAATTTCTCTATGACCGTTAAGCTCTCTTTCCTCGATTAAATTGTAATATTTATCATAAAAAGCCTCGCGTGATCGAAGAAGTCGCGTTAAGGTTTTTTGCAACTCTTGTACTACTTGACCTATCTCATTGTAGCTGTATTGCGTAGTCTTTTGGATCTTGGTTTCAGGATCCTCTTGAGTACGCTCCTTTACTCTATTAAAATTGTCGTAAGAGATAGCCTCTTTTCTTATGAGCTTTTTATCTAAAAAAAGTTCCATTTCGATCTCTTTACCGCTGGAGTCATACAAGTATTTCTCTAATATGCCATTTGAGAGTTCTCTTGTTTTGACTTTTTTACCTCCGTCGATTTCTTCTAACGTGTTCAGAATTGTTTGGATTGGTTTACCTTGAAGAAGATTCCCGGTTTTTTCGTCCCAATCTAAAGCAGTATGTGCACTTTTTTCCAAATCCTGATAGAGTTCGGATCTGACGAGATCTAAATTGTCATAAAAAAAGAGCTCTGCTTGAAGAAGAGATCCTTTAGATAGCAAAAGCTTTTTTTCCAAAAGAGCTTTTGTCGGATGATGGAAAAATACTTGTGTCTGGTAGGCATTTTTACCTACAAGTTTTAAAAAAAACTCTTTTATGTCAGAAAAAACTCCCCTCTTATCCTCCATTTCTTTTTCGATAAGAAGGGTATTTTTTTTATCGAGAGTAGAACACTTTAGAACTCTATATCCATCGTGTTCGATAACCTGAAATATCCCTTTACTATCACATACCAAGTGGACATTTTCATAGATTTTCTTTTTGTAGACCTCATGTAAAAATTCTTTGCCCTCCCCATCTTTTAGGTACACCTCGGTGATAAATCCATCTTTTGAACGAAACCCTTTCCAATCGCCTTGAGCTGGTTCATAAAAACCTCTAATCCCCTCATAAGGTCTTGAAAATCTTTCTTCGAAAAGACCATGAATAAAAAGTACATAGCCCGAATTTGTGCGCTCAAATCGAAGAGCCTCTTTTCCATAACACCAGGCTATAAGGGATTCTTGTTGGTAAGTAAAAGTTACAGAGTCAATTATTTGTGTCGAGCTTGGGTCGAGGAGTGTTATTTTGCTTAAAACGCCTTGATCATAGTCATACTTCAATCGCATACTCGATGGGAGAACCTCCTCTCTCAAAAGAAGTAGATAAAAGCGATTTTTATTAAAGTAGGCCTCGTTAAGCTGTTTTTCAAGACCGTATATCCGCTTACCTCCATTTGGGAGGAGAACAACAGCTTCCGTGTGTTTCAACACCTCTACTTGCGTTGAAATGGGGTGAGAACAAGAGCTAAAATTTGTTCCCATATTGCTCAGGCTTTTCGCAATCGATAGATCGAGATAAAAAGCGTTTTTCCTGTGCTTTCTTTTGAACCTCATTTGCGCCCCATTAGAATCCTTAAAAAGGACCTCCGTAAGGTTAGCATTCAATTGAAGTTCAAGATGAGAAAAAGCCTCGGTGGCATTGTAAGAAAAAAATATGGGCTCAATCCCCTTGGTCAGTGCGATCCGACCCGAAATGTTTAAACAATGATGTATAGGATCTATCTCAACATTCGCCCCAAAAAGCAAAAAAAAGAAAAAAAAGAAAAAAAGCCTCATAAACCAAAATATAACTTTAATAAAAGGCATTTTTGGTGAAAGATTTTTTTTTGCCAATTAATTTTTAATAATTAATTGTCTAATAAACCGCGTTAAATTAAAAATGTAATTGCTATGCATTTTTTAATCATTTTATTCTTCCATATTCTCTCTGCAGAGGTTGCCGATTCCACGAAAAAAGAGGTGGAGTCCATTTTTTCCCAAGGTCAAGAGTTTGTAGGTAAATTTCCTTCAGGTCACCTTGAAGAGGTTCTTCGTCTGTATAATTCGGACGAAAAAATTCGCCTGGTAAGTTACAACATCTTGTTATCTCAATTAGACCGCCACCAAAAACCTACGAACAGATGGGATCAAAGAAAAAAGAGGGTTAAAGAGCTTTTAGCCCATATGGATGCGGATATCTACATTCTTCAGGAGTGCTCTAAAAAGCAAAAAAATTGGGTTTGGGAGCAATTTTCCAAAGAATACCAAATCGTCACCTCATCGACGCACTATTTTGAGAATTTACCTGTCCTTTTTCGTAAAAGTCGTTTTGAGCTTATTAAGACCTCTTGTTGGGTAGATAATGGATCTGAAAGGATTAGGTATGTCTGTTTAAAAGACAAAAAGACGCAAAAGGAACTCCACTTGATGAATACACACACCGAGTTTCAGGATATGAATAAAAGGCAGAAAACCTTTGACCAAATCGTAAATCTGTATAGGGATTTAGATTTCCCTAAAAAATTTCTCGTCGGTGGAGATATGAATGCATTTGATCCTTATATTGAGATTAAAAACCTCCCTTTTTGGGACGGGGCTCTTTTACATCAAAAATTGTTACGTACGGGGCTGAATGATGTTAAAGAGTTGGTGTTTTTTGGGCAGTTTGGACCTTCAAGCACTTTCACCAACGCTTCAGCTCAAGACTCTACCGCTTTTGAAGGAGAGGGTGTACCCGGAATCTATCTGGATCGCTTTTATGCGGCTCAAGGGGTTCTCCCCCTCTTTTTTGGAGTCGAAAGGGGGAAAGTTGAGGGACAATACCCATCCGATCATATGCCTATATTCACAGAATTTGTATTGATAGATGAATAAAAATGGCCGATTTTTAACTCGGCCATTTTTATTCTAAAGATGTTTCTTTCTTTTTAAAAGAGCTCTAAAGACTCCACATAGGCGCTTACAGGAAGATTTTTCACCTGAGCCTCTTCACACTCAACGGCCATCAAATAGACCCTAGAATCGGCGATCACCAAACGGCCTGAAAAATAGATACTCCCATTACGAATGACAAAATCTACACCCTGATGCCCCTGATGGCGAATAAGTATTGCACGGTCCAAACGATTTTCCGGGTTTTGGCTAGTGATCCACGTGAGAAACTGTTCAAGACTGGTTTGTTGATTACTCTGAGGGATAGGCTTAGGATATTCTGCTACTAAGAGAATATAAACAGCTTTGTTATCCACTGGGGCAACCAAGACATCATAATTAAACTGCTCGCCACGGACTTGGTTAGTATGAGAGCTCGCATAGGGAACATTCGGCATTTTCAAGGTGCATCGCTTTGAGCGAATCGTTTTCCATTGATTGAGCTCTGAGGTTTTGAGGGCCTCAAGAGGGGCTTGAGCTACAGGCTCCAATCCTGCAGAAAAGCAGGTGATGAGTAGCGCTAATTGTGATAATAAGTACATTGTAGTCCTCGACCTTACGCTGAAATTATATTAGCGAACATCGAAAGTAGTATCCAAAAGCCCATTATGACAAATGTGGATAGTACAACAACGACTAGGGAAACCCATGCGGAGTACCCGTTCACTTCACTTAGTGTTTGTAATGAACTTACCCAAGTCCATACGACGATTAACGCCATAAGAAATGTTGTTACTTGGTAAGTGTAAAAAACAGGACCCGCCATAGTCACCGGATCCTGGAGGTAAAAGGCTGCCACTCCCAACATGGAGATATTTACAGTCCATAAAATGAGATTGATAAATCTTGGGAAAAAGGCCCATGTGATTGCAGCCCTTGTCTCGTAGAAGTTCGCTTTTCCCTTGAAAAGTTTACTTATCCAATAAATAACAACACTAAAAATTGACAAAATCGCATATCCGTAGGGCAAAGCAAAGATGATACTGAAACCCAAAATGGTCCAAATATCATACTTATCCCCTAAATCGCTCATGGCTGATAAATCAAACATGCCGATTATTCCCAAAATAAATGCAATAAGTAGGAAGTACTTTCGAGCATCCGCGTTCACAATTTTACGGATCACCTCTCTAGGTTTGACTACAATCTGTAGCAGCTCTTTGAATGATGGAAAATTGCTCATACCAGCCCTTAAAAGAAAAAAATATAAACCTTTTTAATTTCTTCATACACGATGGCAGAGGGAAATAACAAGAGGTTTTTATATATATTTTTAAGGATTTAATTATTATATAGATGTGTTATAAACTGCGGGGGCGAATGAGATCAGTGCTTTTGGAATAAAATAGCCTGTAGCCTGAATCGAGGAGTTTTTTGTTTTGAACCGTTTGAGAGGCTAAAAAAAGCTCGTGAGCCATCCCTTTTCCAAAAAGAGTCTCCACAACCCATTCTGGCAAAGGTAGAGAGAGGAGATTCCACTTTGGACCATAAATAGATTTTACTACTTGAAGTGCAAGCTCTTTTTGGGTGGGATGGTCGCTTGCGACGAGATTGTATGTTCCAGCTAAAGGGGTTGTCATAAGAAAATGGTAAATGGACCCAAGAATATCCCGATGTGCTATCCAGGCCATTTTTTGCTGGCCAGAGCCGATTGGACCTAGTAGAAAAAGACGCGCGAGTTTGCGAAAAACATCGAGCATCCCCCCTCCTTGGCCTAAGACTATACCGAATCTCAAAAGCACAAGCCGGCAGTTGCGATGATTGACGAGGGTTGCAGCCCTCTCCCAGTCCGCGCAAAGGTCTGATAAAAATCCTTCTCCTTTTGGGGAGTCCTCTTTCACATCGTTAGCTAATGGCCCGTAAAAGCCGACTGCCGAGGTCGAGATAAGCGTTTTGGGCGGCTTATCTAAATTGAGAATGTACTTTGAAAGCTTCTGGGTAAAGTGGACGCGGCTTTGATAGATTAGAAGCTTACGCTGATCGGACCATCTTTTATCGGCGATATTTGCCCCTGCAAGATTAATAAAGGCGTCAAAACCCTCGAATTGATCCCTATTGACTTCCCCACTTTCATCATTGAACAAAATAGTTTGACTTGCTCCCAATAAAGACTTCGAGCGAACAGCGCGAAAAACCTGGTGTCCAAAAGAGGTCAGCATAAGGTCTAAAGCGTGCCCAATAAAACCATGAGAGCCTAAAAGAAGAATTTTTAAGGGGTAGTTGGCGGGATAGCGCTTAAGCAGTTCCAGCTCTTGGCGAATAATCGTATTTTTATCTTCAATTATAGATTTTAAAACCTCTTCTACCCGTCGAACTCTACGTCTGTAAAAAAACCATTTGTGATGGAGCTCAAATTGGATCTCATCGAGAACTAAAGTCCCCTCTCCCTCTTTTTGACAATTGACGTAGTACTCAAACTGTTTAAAAACCCCCTTGTCCTGTTTTATTCTAAAAAGGTTTGAGGGGTCAAAATGGACCTTCATGTCCGAGATAAGCGAGCGGATAAAATGCTTCAGGCGAAAACGGATCAGTCTTTGACCATTTTGAGCCGGTAGAAGTTCTGTGACTGTTAATCGGTCATTAAGCATGACCCATCGGAAGACCGCCTCGGGATCTAGATGGCGTTTTTGCACCTCTTTAACCGAAAAAGGTAAATGGGTTTTTAAACTTAATGTCTTCATATCGAGCTAAATATCTCTAAAAATAGAAATTTTTTGCAAGAAAGAAAAACTTAGAAAATTAGCAAAAATATTTTAGGGATTGATTTGTGTAGGGAGGCTTATGACCCCTTTTTTCTTGAGCTTTTGGCTCAACAGTAAAAAAATTCGCCTATCTTTTTTTTCTTCAGGGCGCAGCAATTTTTTAGGGGTCAATCCCTTCTGCGTTGACAGTCTACGCCTTATTTTGGTAAAATGAACACTAAATTTAAATCCGGAGCTCCCTGAATGAGTCATGTCGATGCCGCGTTTGTTGAGAGGCTTTCCAAGCTTGCACGCATTAGTTTAAAAAAAGACGAAATTCACCGTCTTGAGGAAAATCTCGAAAAAATCTTAAAGCACATTGACCAGCTTCAGCAGGTAGATACTACAGGGATTGAACCATGCTTCTCGGTTCAAGAAGATCTTATTTGCCCCCTCTTTGAGGATGAGAAGGAGCCCTTAATGACCCGATCCGAACTTATGCAAAATGCACCCGATTCAATATCGGGTTTCATCCGCGTTCCAACAGTTATCAAAGGGGCTTGAGTTTTATGGAAAATCTACCAAGAAAAAGTGCTAAAGAGCTCCATGATGGATTCCTTAATAAAGAATGGACTGCAGTAGAAATCGCTAGAGCTCATCTAGACCAAATTGATAAACACGATCCTAAAATACAATCTTTTTTACAGGTATTTCATGACAAAGCGCTTGCGAAAGCGGCGAAATTAGATGAAAAATTGGCCAAAGGGGAGCCTTTGGGCAAGATGGCGGCCGTTCCGATTGCGATAAAAGACAACATCCACATTAAAGGGGAAAAGACAACAGCTGGCTCTAGAATCTTGGAAAATTATGTGGCCCCTTTTTCCGCTACTACAATTGAGGCTCTGGATGAAGCCGATGCTCTATTTGTCGGCAAAACGAATTTAGACGAATTTGCGATGGGATCATCGACAGAACATTCAGCTTATAAAGTCACACAAAACCCCCTGAAAGAGGGGTATACTCCCGGGGGATCATCGGGGGGGTCTGCTGCAGCTGTTGCTGCACATTTTGCCCCGCTTTCTTTAGGGAGTGATACGGGCGGGTCTATTCGTCAGCCAGCCTCTTTTACTGGTCTTGTAGGAATGAAGCCTACTTACGGGAGAGTCTCAAGATATGGTCTTATTGCGTTTGGTTCTTCTTTAGATCAGATTGGCCCCTTTTCAAGAACAGTCTACGATAACGCCTGGTTACTGCAAACCATCAGTGCCCCTTGCAAAAAAGATCCCACCAACCTGCGTTTATCGGAAATAGACTATAAAAATCAGATCGAAACTGATGTTTCGAAAAAAAAGATTGGAGTCCCATTTCAATTTCTTGACGGGTTGGATCCCAAAGTAAGACACCATTTTGATCAAGCAATAGCGCACTATAAAGATCTTGGCTACGAAATAAAAGATGTGGATCTTTCTATCTTGAAGCACTCCGTATCGGTTTATTACGTCTTGGCGACAGCAGAGGCATCGGCTAATTTGGCACGCTACGATGGGATCACCTTTACCAAACGGGATCAAGAGGCTAAAACGCTTGAAGAGGTTTACGATTCGTCCCGTTCATTATACCTTGGCCATGAGGTAAAGCAGCGAATTCTTTTAGGTACTATGGTTCTTTCGCAAGGAAAAATTGACGAGTACTACATGCAAGCTGCAAGAGTACGCCAGATGATGAAGCAAAAAATTGACCATGTATTGAAAGAGGTCCATTTTATCATGATGCCCACCTCACCCAACACGGCATTTAAGATTGGGGGAATCAAAGATCCGTTGACGATGTACCTTCAAGATATTTACACAATATTTGCGAATCTCACAGGGCATCCTGCAATTAGCGTTCCGATGGGAATGGAGGAGGGTCTTCCTCTTGGATTACAGATTGTGGCTCCTTATCACCATGAATTAGATCTTTACCGCATAAGCCGACAGCTGGAGTTGGCAACAAAGCACCACTTAACCCATAAATAGAGGACGACTAAATCCATGGAATACGAAACGTACGAGCCGGTAATTGGGTTAGAGATTCACGTTCAGCTCAACACACAAACAAAGTTGTTCTCAAGGGCCTTAAACCAGTTTGGGGCAGAACCGAATACGAATATCCGGTATACAGATACAGCTCAACCCGGTTCCCTTCCTCTTCTGAATAAAAAAGCGGTAGAACTAGCTGTGAGGCTTGGGATTGCTATCGACGCGAAAATTCATCTCACCTCGCGCTTTGACCGTAAATCCTATTTCTATCCAGATAGTCCGCGCAATTATCAAATCACCCAGTCCTTTAAAAAGATTTTGGAGGGCGGAAAAGTTGTTGCCGACGTTGATGGTGTCACAAAAGAGTTTTTAGTCGAAAGTGCCCATTTAGAGGATGATGCCGGAATGTTAAAACATTTTGGCCCCTTTGCCGGTGTAGACTTGAATCGTGCAGGCGTCCCTTTGATTGAGATTGTCTCGACCCCTTGTATGCGTAGCCCTAAAGAGGCCGCTGCCTATGCTATGACGGTCAAATCTATCATGGAATACATAGAGGCTTCTGATTGTAACATGGAGGAGGGCTCTTTAAGGATAGATGTGAACATTTCGGTGCGAAAAAAAGGGGAAGAAAAGTTGCGTCCCAAAGTGGAAATCAAAAACATGAACTCTTTTTCAAACATGATTACAGCTCTAGATTATGAAATTAGACGCCAAGTAAGAGTGTATGAGGAGAATCCGGGTGTCCCTTTTGCAGAAGTCATGCCAAATAGCACCTATCGATTTGATCCGGTCGAGCAAAGAACTGTGCTTATGCGTAGGAAAGAGACGGCCGCCGATTATCGCTATTTTCCCGATCCCGATCTCCCCCCGTTAGTGATCACGCAAAGATTCGTGGAAGAGGTTAAAAAGAACCTGCCTGAACTTCCCCATAAACGTTATATCCGGTACACAGAGGTTTTGGGTTTAACACCCTATTCTGCCGGAGTATTGATCGCTGATCGCGCACTTTCAAATGCTTTTGAAAAAGCGATCCATCTAGTAAAAAATCCGGTCGCCCTTTGCAATTGGCTTACTGTGGAGTTTGTGGGGAGGCTTAATGAAGACAAAGTGCATTTTATGGACTCCAAAATCCCGATTGAGAATGTGGCCTATCTTGTATCGATGATTGAAAATGGGGTGGTGACGGGTAAAATTGCAAAAGAGATCAAAGAAGAGATGTGTCTTACAAAAAAACACCCCCAAGAGATCTTTGATCAAAACCCCGACTACAAACCTCTTAGTGATACTAAAGAGATTGAAGCTCTTGTGTCTGAGGTTTTAAAGGAAAATCCCCATTCCGTGACTGACTACAAAAACGGAATCCAGAAGGCTTTCAACGCACTTGTGGGGCAAGTGATGAAAAAAACAAAAGGAAAAGCCAATCCCGAGATTGTCAATAGTCTTCTTATCGCTGCGATCACAAAAGAGGGGTCTTAGGTGATTTCAGATAAAAGCCCATCTTGTACTTTTTCGTCGTCGAACCCATTCGACCTTGCCGCACAAGGACTGATCGCACACGATGAGTTAAATTGTTGTGAATCTCAAAAGGACTCCCTATTGCTTACCCCTTTAACTTCTCCCAAAAAAAACGGGGAAGTCTTGAGTAGTTCTTACAAAACTCCCTCCCCCAAACAATTTATAAGACACTTTACGACGCCAAAAAGCTCGTTAAAAAATTCGGAAGGAAAAGAAATTTCCGCTGCAATATCTGCTATCAGCACTTCAATACTTTTTTTTAGAGAGCACCTTTGCTCTGAAACACAAGTAAAAATTTGTCAGCTAGGAGAATACGGGTCTGATATATTCAGTCAGATGGTGGTGAATTATAAAAGAAAACATCACATCTCCTCCTCAAAAAATGTAGCTCTATTAGTGTACAAAAATGGTTCCAATAATCAAATGAATTATGCCTTCGGAACCTCCGGAGATTTAGGCCCTGAGACCTTTTCAAAAATACCTTGCGGAGCGCACGCAGAGCTTGTTGTCTACGATTATATCCCTGAAGCGGTAAGAAAAGAGCGAGAGGGAAATAAAATTATCGCCCTGTACACCGAAAGACAGCCCTGTAGTCATGGAAAAAATTGCAATTTAAGACTCAAAAATCTTTTAAAAAATACTGTGGTTTTTTACTCATTTCCCTATAGCTCAAATAAAGCAGAACGAAAAAAAAGTGAAAACCACCTGAAAAGTGTAGAGTCCAGTTTTGGGATACCTTCTAATCTATCGACACTCTCTCAAGATCCCTACTTTTCGATTGAAACTAGCGCCTTGGCAAGAACATGTCGTAAAATTGAAGAGCTCATCGAAAAAAACGGCGCCTTTGATAAATCTATTTTCCACTCCCCTCAAGTTCGTAGATCTCTAGATAACGGTTTATCTTTTGAGTCGAATATTCATCCGGATCTATCTCCTTATGCAGTAGATAAAAGAACATCAGACCAAGTGCTTAGCCCCCTTACCTCCCAAAAAAAAAGACGATGCTAAAAGACATTTTTATAGCCAAAATTTCTTAGAATTGGCACGGGTCCAAGAGCTAGAAGCTTAATAACGCTTTGTAGTAAAGTCAAAAGAGTGTACATCTCGAAACCTTTATAAAAATCTGTTGTTGCATTTCTTTTTAAGGTCTTGGACCGGAGATTGATTGAAAACTCGGATAAACCGTTTTTTATGTCATTAAAACATAAAAAACCGGTATCTAGCATATCCGCTCTTATTTTTAAGAATTTAAAAGGGTATCTGAGGAGAGCTTTGAAAAGGCAAATAAGAAAATAATTTAAGGGCTTCAAGGCGCCATTTTCTTTATCGAGGCGCGTAATAATTTTATTTTTTAAAAAATCTGAGGTCAACAAATCGACTTTTTTTTCAGCCCAACCTAAGAAAAGAGCACTTAAGTGACTGTTAAGAGTTTGCAAAAAAGAGAGTCTTTGATAACCGAATCTTGAATATATAAAGCTATAGCAAATTGAATAGGATATAAGATGTTTAGAGGGTCCTATTACCAACAATTCGATGGATCTTTTAAAAAAGCTAACTGTCGAGTTTGAAAAATTATTCGCTAAAAATGTATTTAGATGACGCATTGTAGGGGGGCCAAAATTATCAAAAAATGCTCCGTTGATTATCGAAGTCATGATAACTTTTCCATAATTTTTAAGGTCCATAAAGGGGACATTTAAAATTTTCTTCTCGCTGAAAATAATTGCTAAGCTCATGGGAATTACCCTTAGATTTTTTTCTAACCAAATTAAAAGAAATATTCATTTATGAAAACTAAATATTGTAAATATTTAGTGAAGATTAAGGTTTGGGGTGAAATAAGTCAAATGTCGATTTGATATGATCTTTTGTAAGATGGGTGTAACGATTTGTAGTGCGGATGTCGCTGTGCCCTAAAAGTTCTTGAATAGTCCTTAGATCCGCTCCCCCTTGAAGAAGATGCGTAGCAAAACTGTGCCTTAAAAGATGGGTGTAGACGTTTTTTTCCAAACCGCTTTCATTAGCGATTTTTTTGATAATATTTAAGATCTGCTCTCTCTTTAGATTTTTTTTTCGAATGACAAATAGATAGGGATTGGAGTCTTCTCTTTGCTTAAGATATAAATCGATTGCATCAAGAGCTATGGGAGCTATGGGAACAATTCTCTCTTTCCCCCCTTTCCCTTTGACCCTAATGCTCCCCTCTTTTACATCGTAAATTGTAAGGGATGCGGCTTCAGAGGCTCGAAGGCCGCTTGCATAAACCGTAAGGATAAGTGCTTTCTCAATGGGCTGCTTGCAAGCTCTTACAAGAAGCTCTATTTCTTCAACTGTTAAAGGTCTCACCAGTTGGACCCCCTTTTTAGGAGGATCTACATGTGAGGCAGGGTTTTTAAAAATGGCACCTTCTTTCAAAAGGAAATGAAAGAATCTACGTAGAACAACTATTTGACGCTGTTGAGTTGCTACACTAAATTCTTTTTCCAAAGACTTAACAAAACGAAAAATATCCTGTTTTGTGGCTTTTTCCAAAGGCTGCGGATAAAGAAAAATAGAAAACTTCTCTAAATCTCTAGAATAGCTTTGAATCGTATTTTGGCTTAACCCACGCTCAGCAACAAGATAATCTAGAAAACGGTTTTTCCAATCCATAGGTTTTGAAAATACCAAATTTTTGAGGATTAGTGCAATCATCTGTTAAATTTGCTAAGCACCTCAGCACCCCCTTTTTTCTACTTTTGATTTGGCTTGTGAGTTAAATCTAGAGTAAAAGGCTGTGATCTGCTATTTAACTAGGATTTACCTCCTGCCTCTTTTGATTTGGCTTCTGAGTTAAATGCAGAGTAAAAGGCTGTGATCTGTATTTAGCTAACATTTTCCCCCTGCCTCGAGAATCGGTGGTAGGCCTTTTACTGATTGTTGGAGCAATCTTTGGGAATCGATCTTTCTTTTTTTGATTTTGAAGTGGTAAGATAAGGTCTGAACTAGACCCTCTTTCTACAGCTTTTAGATCTTTTGAAGTACTTTGAGGGGTGACTGGAGAGTTTTTTAAATTCTCAATTTGAGGATTTTGTTTTGCATCGGTCGAGAGATTGGTCTTTGATGCCCTCTCTTGGTTTTTTTGATGGAAATATCGAAGGAGATGGGGAACTGCTGTTGAACCAATAGCAATTGCTGCGATTGCTATCGGTACTGCACCAAACGTAAATACAGATGAGGCGACAATCGAGGTGATGCTAAGAGCGATTTGTGCTACATAGGCGACTTTAAGCTGAGTAGAGATCTGTTTTTGTCCTTTAAGTTCATCAAAATAGAACTTTCCATCGACACCAAGCCAAAGTCCGTTGGTCGCTATTGAGAGTCCTAATTTCACTGGTTGAATGAGGGGTATCACTATCGACACTATGTTTGCGGTGATTGACAGTATAAAAACAAGTGTTGTGAAGGCAAAAGTTTTGTATGTGCTTTTAAGCGTTTTAGAAATTTCCTCAGCCGTTATATGTGGGTCTTTTTTAGAAATTCTGTCGGCTAGACTGCGGTCGCCTAAAGCGCGCCCAAGTCTATCAATTTTTCCTTCCCGTGTGAAAACATCCTCTTTATCATCAAAAAAAGCAGAATATATGTTTTCTATATTCCCCTCATGCCTTTGTAGCTTATGCATATCATACAATCTTAAACAAAATGCTACAGTAGCAAAACCAAGGGACGCAGCTCCTAAAAGGGATGAGGCTTTTTGGAGACCTGAGGCCACGGCTTCTCTACTTTTGCTAAGAATCATTGAAGCTATTTGGGTAATTACGGCAATTTTTTTTGCGGTGAACCGGGCAAGTTGAAAGATAGATACTTTAACCCCTTCCGCATCCTGAACTTTTTTTGCTCTTTGTAAATTTAAAGAGTGAAAAGCTATCCCTGTAATACTTAGAGCTCCACCCAAAGAGAGGGCAGAATAACTACCTAAGTCGGTATAAAGGGGCATCGTTTCTGGAGGAGTTGCCAATTGCGTACTTGAAGAGGCTAAACCGATTGTGTCACCCAATGAAAACATGGGCTCTAAAGCCGATCCTAGGAGGCGGACTTTGTCGGTTGTAGAAAGTCCTTTAGAAGACGGTTCTATGGCAGACAATTCTATGTTCGCACCGCTTTTGGGCAAAAGCGGCTGTTTGAGATATGCCTGGTTGATGGGCTCTGAATGGATGATCATTTTACCACCTCAAAGAGCTTAAATTCTCTTTTCACCTTATATTATAACATATTTTTTAATTATTTTCAAAAATCGTAAGTCATTCTACTTGTAGTATTTAAAGAATTTTCCTCACGAGAGCCCGGGTTCTTTTTTTTTAGTTATGGATGAATATTTTTAGAGCCCAAGATTTTTTTAAGTGTATAGTTCTCAAATTGTAGAAGTTAGAGAATTTTTCTAGTTTGTCTGAGTTTCTTTGGGGTCCGAGGCCGTAGGGATTTGCGGTTTCTTTTTTAGGTCGACGATAAGGTTATATAATATGCCCGATAAGCCGATCGCCATGAGGGAGGCCTGAGTTGCCATATTAGCGAGCGGGTGGATGAACAAAGCTCCCGCTGTCAAAAGAATAAAAGAGGTTTGTGTCACTAAAAACGCATAAAATTGATCTTTGCTAAACCCCCCTTCAAGCATGTCCGAGATGAAGAAATAGGTATCTACAATCGACCATCCAATTGCAATTGCAAGGTTTAAAATACCCATGACAATTTGCGGAATTCCTGCTGCGATATAATTAGAAATTGTGCTCACACAAATCGTTAATAAGGAAAAGACCTGCACAACTTTCCATAGTGTAGACTGAATCTTCAGTGTTTTTTGAATTTTACTTACAAGAAGATCCTCATTCTCGAAATAGGAAGCATTTTTGCTGTTAAACTCAAATGCAGAGTTTTTAAGGATTCTATGAATGTTATTTTGCCCCATAAAACGGGCGTAGTGATCGCGTCGGGCAAGCATAAAGGTTTCGATTCCTTCCAGCAGCTCTATTTTATCCTGAAAACGCTCTATCACCTCGTGAGGAAGGATATTACGTCCCCTGAAATTCTCAAGCTTTTGAGTTTTTTCAGATAAATCAATAGGTGGAGATTCTTTTACTAAGGCGCTAATATGCTGAATATCCTCTTCAGAGATCGTGACAAGTTTATTTCGGATCCCTTCTATCCCTATTTTATCAAATTCCTCGCGCACATTCTGGATCCAGCCTGAACGCTCTTTCGCAATAAGAAAAAAACAGCCCATCGCAATTGAAGAACAAAAACTTCCTGCTAAAAAAACGGCTCGACCAGAGATCTGGTTCAGCCCTGTATAAGCACCAATACCGGCAGCCAATCCAAAAGACGAACCTATAAACCTTGCACCAAAGCGCATTTGACCGTACCTGGCGATTTTTTCAGCGCTTAAATCTCCTTTGGCCTCATTAAAAGTAGTTTTTTGAGCCGATTTTTTCGAGAAAAACTGCCCTAAAAATCCAAAGACCGCGACAAAAACGTTGATAACAGAATTGGACACGGTGACCTCTTTGGCAAACATTCTATTAGGGGAAAAGGGGGTTAAACTTTGCGCTGCTGTAAGAACATCACCGGTAGCTAAAAGGTTATTTAATTTTTTGGTATTATTCGATGCGGCAACCTTGTCTTTTTGTACCGTTTTTGCCATCGAATTATCGATATCAAAACCCATAAAATGGGGGTTGGATTGGTTCACAGGTTTTGAATCTGAACCGTTAAAACCGTTCCAAATAGTGAGGATTTTTTTCGAGGTGTTTTTACCGTGTTTCTCTCTGTCCTCTTTATGGGAAAAAAGAGGGCCCACTATTCTCGTAAAAGTGTTTACTGCGGTTGCCATAAGAGAATATTATAAAATAAAATATTTTATTTTACAATCTTTGTGCAACTTGTTGATAATTAAGGAGAAAAAAACCCCACCTCAAATGCATTAGAGGCAGGGTGTGGGGATTTTTAGTCTAATAGGACTGCGATTTACCGCAGCCGCAAGAACTTTTGGCGTTAGGATTAGAGATTTTGAAGCCAGCGCCATTCAAGCCGGAGTGGTAGTCTATCTCTGCCCCAAGAAGCATTTTCACTTTGTGGTTATCCACATGGATGTCCAAGCCGTTTGAATGAAAAATGGTATCTAGTTCTAAATCAGCTTCTTGAGAAAAATCAAGAACATATTGAAACCCGCTGCACCCACCCGGAATACAGTCGAATCTAAGAGCCGCATTTTCAATGCCTTCTGCTTTTGCAATCTCCTTGAACGCCTCGACGGCCTTTAAAGTTACCAAAATCCCGTTAGGGTCCAACTTTTGCTCTAAAACGGTATTCAATGTGCGTACAAGACTCTCAATCTCCTCCTGATCGTAGCCGTGGGATAGCATCCCCGCTTCTAGAGTTTCGTAACTGCTTGAGTGGCAGCCAACGCAATGAAGACCTGCATCTGTGATTGACTGGGCGAGCTTTTGGCTTTTTTCTGGAAAGCCATTGAGGATCTGTTCGATCGTCATCTCTTTTGTAATCATGGTTTTTTGCCTTTTTTTAAAATCTAAATTTCACGGTCCCTTTGGAGGTAATTTTGCATTGGCAAGCTAACCTTTCGCAACCTTGTCCAGGCTTCAAGTTTTCTGGCTTAGGCCCTAGAAATGCCTCCTCCTCCTCGTTGTAAGAGGTGAGGTGTTCATCCCCTTCCATTACCTCGATGATGCAAGTACCGCAGATCCCCTCTTCGCAGGCAAAGGGTACCCCAGCCTCTTCACAGCATCCCTTGATAGACGCACCCTCCTGTAATTCCCCAAGCTCGATCTCTTTGCCTCGGTCCAAAACTACCAATTTTGTATGTGACACGTTAGTTACTCCCAATAAGACGTTGTTCAACCGACCTGTAAAAATTCAGAGGGCAAGGTTCCCCTTTTATTTTTTTTGACCGGCAATAAACATTAAGATTCAAAGTTTACCAAAAAGCGGTCGTTAAAGCAACCCTGCAAGAGCTTTTTTCTAAAACGATTAAAGGATTTTTTAAAAATGTTTGAAAGACTGTATTTTTGGAATCTTTTATTTATTTTATTCAACTGACTGAAAATGATGTAGTTGAACTAAATATTTCAAAAGATCATATTACCTCCATGTTTCAGAAAAAATGTTTTTTATTCCTTATATGGGGGTTTTATCGTGCCGTGTTTGGGGTTGTTTGCCCCTATCTTGAGGAAAAAGAATCCTTCAAAGAGGCTTTGGACACTTACACTCTTGTAGCGATCACATTTCATTATGATGAATCTAGGTTTTGTTACTTGGAAAAGGTCCTCGAATGTTTGAGTAGTTTTCCAAAAGCCGACATTGCTATTTTCACAAATACCCGTTTTGGTCCCAAAATAGCTAGGATCGAAAAAAGCATAAAAAAAATCCTCCCCCATGGGGTAGGAGGAGGTTCTACATCGATAAAAAGTTGTCTTTTTTTAAAACACCCTTATGAATTGACTTGGTGTCATAAAGGTATGATTCGCGATGAGTTTTTAAATGAATCGAATCATTACACCCACTTCGTTTACTTAGAAGATGACATAGCTCTCGATTTCAATAATTTTTGTTATTTTTTTCATTTTCGTAAGGTTCTAAAAGATCTAGGGGTTCTACCCGGCTTTTTACGTTTTGAGATTTCACCCTCTGGAGATGAGGTCGTTTCAGATTTTATCTATAGATACAGTATAGATTGCATGTACAAGATACCTCACGAAAATTTGGTTTTTTTCAACACTGAAAATCCCTATATGGCATGTTTTATTCTTGATCGGGAACTGGCTAAAGAATACGTGGATTCTCCCTCATTTGATAATAATCAAAGTCAATTGTTAATTTGGTCAAAAAATCTCAATTGGCCCACTCGGGAGCGGGCTGCTATGGGGCTCACCTTTGAAAATATCCCACCCTATTTTTCTTCCAGATACGTACTACCTGTAAATAGCGCTACAATTTGTTGTCCAAATTTTTGTTTAATCCACCACCTTCCGAATAATTATGCTAACGATCCAAATCATCCTGCTGGAAAAATTTCTATAAATTCTCTTTTTTACTCCTCAAGAAGACGGTCCTTATGAAGTTTATTTTCGTTTTTTGTTCTATTTCTTTATCCTTTTTCAATCTTTGTGCGGAGAATATTCCGAATTTTTTGGAAAAAAAAACCTACGAAGTACTCAAAGAGAGTTCTTTTCCATTGGTCACGATAGCTTTTCACTATAATAAAAAACGGTTGTGCTACCTTGAAAAAGTTCTAAAATCTCTCTCTACCTTTCCCAAGATAGAAATTGTCATTATCACAAACACATGCAGTGCACGAAAGCTTTTGGAGATTGAAGAGTGTCATGTAAAGGCTTTTGCGAATAGAACCAAAAATCAAAAAGTATCGACAAGAAGTTTTTACCTACTGGATCACCCTTATGATCTTACCTGGTGCCACAAAGAGATGATCCCAGAAGAATTTATCGACAACACAAAAGGATATACCCACTTTATTTATCTAGAGGATGATATCGCTCTAGATTTTAATAATTTTTGTTATTTTGTCCACTTTAGAGAGATTTTAAAAGATAAAGGGGTCCTCCCCTCTTTTTTACGTGTTGAAGTGAATAAAAAAGGGGAATTTGTAAATACGGATAATGAGGTCTCCATGAATGTTGCGAATATCCCACATATCCCTTACAAAGAGTGGCTTTTTGTGAATACCGTAAACACGTATATGGCCTGTTACGTTCTCGATATGGATCTAGCTAAAGAGTATGTGCAATCCAGGGCTTTTGATAAAAAATGCAGTATGAAAAAAAACAACTTAATTCGCGAGATGTCCGCTATGGGTTTGATGCAAGAAAATGTCCCGACTTCTTTTGGGTCTCGTTATGTGGTTCCGGTGGATTTGAAATCCTTAAATTGCCCCAAATATGCCTGGATATACCATCTTCCTAATAACTACGCAGACGATCCACTAACCAGGTGTGGAAAAATCTCTATGGAATCGCTTTTCACTCTATCTGATCAAAGTTGATTTTTTGTTTGGAAAATGATGGTAAGCCTATTTTTTGATAGAAGCCCCCCTTTTTTTTGCAAGAAAGATAAAAATTTTTGAAATTTTGGTAAAGAATTATCCCCATTAAAACAAAAATGTGGTACTCTTAACCCTTAAGGGAGGCTCTTATGATCTTTTTAGAAAGCTTAAAAAAAACCTTTGGTTCGGCAACCACTCAACAAAGACCCTCTTTTGATCCCCTTTTGAGATTGGCAAAAACTGTCTGCGACATGCAAAAAAGCGTCATCAAAAATAGTCGTAAAATCCAAGAGAGAAATAGGGAGCAGGAAAAGGCGATCAGGACCTATAGAGAGTCTACCCTTAAAAACGACCTTTTTCTCAAACGTTGGCTTGAGCTTTTAAAAAAAGTTAGAAAATAGAAGGCACTTACGTCAAAGCTCTTTTCTCAAAATCCTTCCATATCCTAATATCCTCACAATGAGTCGCTCCCTCCTTTTTTTATCTTTAATCTGCCCTCTTTTGGTTGGGGCTATAGAACCCATAAGGTTGGTGTGGGTGAACCAACATCCCCATAAAAGCTGGGAAGAGACCTGGATTCATGAGCTTTTTGAGGAGGTTTCGGCCCCTATAGTGGATATCGTGGAAAAGACCTACACACAGATCTATCCCAGGGCAATCCTCATTTTCTCAAACCCTGACAGGGAAAAACTAGACAATCTTTTGAGGGCCTACTCTAAAAAAAATGCCCCCTTTGCTTTGATTCAGCTTTCGGATGAGGAGCTCCATTATACTGATCTCGAGTATCATAAGGCCGCTTTTATTTTAAAAAATTATTGGTCGAGCCCGCTGATGCTGAAAGATCCCAGGGTCGTTTTTTTCCCCTTAGGTTACAAAAGAAATTTTTGGGAGGGGTATCAAGGAAGGAGTAAATCGGCCTGTGAACGCTTTTAACCCTGGAGTTTTGCCTAAAAATATAGCACGCCCCTGGAGGCTAAAAATGGCTAGACATATGGGTTTTATTGAAAGATATAGGGTGCACCATGCGTGTGGATTTACCAGGAAAAATGCCCTAAGCACCTCTCAATACAGGGATCTTTTCTCTCGAAACGGTTTTTTCTCCATGCCCAAGAGGGAACACCTCTTTTGATAGTTTTAGAATCTATGAGTCGCTTGAGGCGGGTTGTATCCCCATAGTGCAAAGTACCCACAAAAAGGATTATTTCACCGATCTTTTAGGCCCCCATCCCCTGATTATTATAGAGGATTGAAAAAGAGGCGCCCCAAATAGTAGAAAAACTCTTAAAAGATCCTATCCTCCTTGAAAAAAGGCGTTTAGAATGTTTGAGTTTTTGGAATAAAATGAAGAGAGATCTAAAAAAAAGGATAAAAACCCTTGTGAAAGAGGTTTTTAAGGATTAAAAACCGACCTCGTCAACTGAGTTGCCATTTTCATAAATCATGTTTTCGACGGTCTTTTTCAGGGTCATAATACCCTTACGAAAACCACATTCAAGCAAAATGCGGTCCAAGTAGCTCCACTCGGTCTCGAAGTGATCTAGCTTGGTCTGCAACCTTGCTATCTCGTTTAAAAGCTCTTGTTTAGACATTTTATCCTTTTAACCCCCATAACAACAGAGCTGTTACGAACGCTTTTTATGTTCAACAAGGAAATTATAGTATAAATTGTTTTAATATAAAACTAATAGTTTAACTATATGCGGTTTAGTCTTTTAAAATTTATCTTTTCATTTCGCATTGAAGGCCAATTACTTACAAAAACTAAAAATAAATTTATTTATAATAAATGTAAATTAATATTATAATTGTATTTGTAACAGAAAAATACATAACCATAAGGTATAATATGTCAGGATTAGATGCAGCAGTACAACTAGGACCAGGAACATACGCTTCGGCAGAAGCTTTAAACCTACGAGACGATTCAACACGCAGATTGGAGAGTTTTTTAAATCCTCAATTTTCGGGAAGCCAAGCGGATAGCCAATCGAATAGCCCAGCCGGAAGCCGTTCGGAAAGCCCAGTCGTGGGCAATGCAGAGCCAGTTTTAACGGGGCGTGAAGTAGTGGATGCAACAAATAGTAATCCCGAAACCAGTGGAAATTTGTTTGCACGATTTGGACAGTTTTTTGGAAGTATATTTTCACGCAGCAAGACCGCAGTACCCAAAGCAGCAACTCAAGCGGAAACTCCGCTTACAATTGCACTCAAGAATTTGATTGGATCCAACCCTTTCCCAATGGATGATCAAGGCTTAAAGCAATATACTGGTGATTTGGGGAAAAGTGAAGTTGAAGCTATAGTGACAACGTTAAATCGTGCCATGACAGCATATAATGAGAAACATTGTACACAAAACGACGCTGGCACTTTTACTGGCACTTTTAACCGCAATGATGGATCTCCTGAGTTCAGGGTGTTTGTGCAACCTTTCCTTCAAAAGCTTCTTAAGGAAGTTTCTCAAGAAAATATAACAGATTCCTCAGACCTTTGCGCGGACTGGGAGAGGGCTGCTTTCGAATGCGAGGGCGAAGTTTCTCAAGCTCCCGCTCAAATCTCTGCACTCGCCGCCGCTAAAATCAAGGATCTTATAAACCGAATAAATAACGATAATTTCCCAGTTAATCTTAGAGAATTTTTGGATGAAGATTTTTCTCAGACAGAAATAAATCGAATCTGTGCCATAGTAAATCGCGCTGTACCTGTCGAAAATACGGATTTTAAAAGTTTGACAGCTGCCCAAAAAGGGGAAGTGATCTCTGGGCTAGAAAGACTATTGCCAAAAAGACCTGGTCCTTGGGAAAGAATGAAGCAACATAACAAAGGTGTCGAAGAATTTAACCAAAATATTGATACTTTAGTTGAAAAAATAAAGAACCCTGAACCGACTGGGACTTCTATCCTTAATATGAGTGATGAGGAAATTTGCAATTCACTATCTAATTTTGGGCAAGGAAGTGCCAGACTCCTAGTGTCTGAAACGATCTGTCAATATAGGGCCGATGGAGCTGATAAAGTTGCTGAAAAGCTTCTCGGGTTGAAAAGGGAGAATAGAACCATCTTGCCAAGCTCTTATAAAAAGTTAGCGGAATGGTATGTAAAGCCTATAAATAC
>Ga0194129_10002079_pt1 | contig 30870 bp, 36 predicted proteins | sample TA2KigCa35mmetaG_FD_150862 | JGI IMG/M metagenome (GOLD analysis project Ga0194129, IMG submission 150862) | Freshwater microbial communities from Lake Tanganyika, Tanzania - TA2015038 Kigoma Deep Cast 35m | ecosystem: Environmental > Aquatic > Freshwater > Lake | place: Tanzania: Lake...
GTTTATTTTCGAATCTTGCAATACGATGCCCCGATCATTCAACTGGTGGCAAAAAACAAAAAACATTCAAAAAAAGGTACTCCAAAAATAAAACAAAAACCTCGAATAAAAATAAATAAATAAATATCATCGCGTCCATTGTAAAGCAAAATAATATATGTATATTTTGTTTTACTTATAGTAGCGGATCTAGGTTTCGATCCTAGGACCTCTGGGTTATGGGCCCAGCACGCTTCCTCTGCGCCAATCCGCTTCATTATATTCATTATATATTCATATATAGTGATATTTGACTTTTTTTATTTATTATTTTATTTTTATGGATTTTTTACATAAATTATATTTTATATTCTAGTCGCTTTTAAGCGGACTTGATGAAGTGGGTCTTCATGTATCTCTGGAGGTTGAAGTAAGAGAGCTCATCGTTGGCACCGAGCTTGAGGAGAGCAACAAGCTTGGTATCAGGAACAATGATGCGACCGTTGGTCTTGGACTGAAGGCTGTGGGCCTTGATGTACTTGTCAATCTCGGAGCTAACCTGGGTGCGAGACATCTCAGTACCGAGCTCCTTGCCGAGGAAAGCGGCAAGCTCATCACTGATGCGGGTGGGCTTCTGGAAACCAGCGGCCTTGCGAACACCAGTACTCTTCTTCTTGCGAGAAGAGGACTTCTGGGCGTTCTTGAGCTCACGAGAAACGGTCTTCTCGAGCTGCTTGAACTCGGACTTCACGGAAACAAAGAGATCCGCAAGCTGCTTGAGCTTGGCATTGAAGGTCGCGAGCTTGTCAGCCATGGAGCTAACGTCCTCGGGAGCGGCATCAGCGACAACAGGGGCAGCCTCCACGGGGGCAGGGGCGGGGGCAGCAACAGGAGCAGGAGCAGGGGCAGCAGCGGGAGCAGCCTTCTCCTTCTTTGAGGAGGAAGCCTTGACCTTCTTCTCCTCAACGGGAGCAGGGGCAGGGGCAGCGACAGGAGCAGGGGCAGGAGCAGAGGTAGTAGGAGCGGATTTAGATGATCTGACCATTTTCTTTTTGGTATATACAGTAATAAGCTTCTTTTTTAAGTGGTTTTAACGCATTATAATTATTTCATTCTAAATTACACTGGAAGATTCGAATACTTCTAAACATTTCTCTAAAAAATTCTAATCTATGAAAAAAATAAATTATATAGAAAGATATTTGAATTTGAAATTATATGAAAATGTTATTGGAACTGGCAATAGGTATATTCATTTGTTTTCTTCTATTTTATTTTTTTATGATGCATGTTGCACCCAAAATTTTTACATAAAACGACCATTTTTATGTAGTTAAAATTATTTTATTTCACATAAGAATAGTGAAATAAAAATGTAATGATGTATGGTCTATACAACGGATTCATACAGCCAATGTAAATTATTTCGAGCATCGGGAGATACAAGGGTTAATGCCATTAATACAATCATAGATCCTAACTTCCTATACTCTGGATCTGGACTTCCATACACCATATTCTCAATAATGGTAATACATATTTCTCGCAATCTCCCCTCATACAAATATGGATCTCGTCCTATTGAGGATAATGATGGGACACGTATGTTCAAAAACGGATCATACATACTACATATTTGTTTTCTAATTTCGACAGATAGGTTTGCTCGATAATACCATATATCGTATATGTGTCTATAAAAATAGCAATATTCCCGTGTATCCAAGGAAGAAAACCAACTACTTTGGGTATAATTTCCAAGAAGATCTATATCAATAAATACATCACGTATTCTTTGCTCAATACGAAGTCCTTTCAACTCTACCAATTTGTATAAAAGGGTGCGTTCGGAATCTGTAAGATAAGACTGGATCAAATTCGATATTGTAGAAATATAAGTTGGCGTGGTTGTTGCTGTGTGAAAAATAAGATGGCGTATTCTATCTATATTCTGATGTCTATGGTTTTCAGGAGGTGCAATTATATTACTTGTTTGTGGTATTATGGATTCTTTCTCAGTAGCATCGACTGCATATGGAAAAAGGATAACAACCAATCTCCCTAAAGTTTGGATTATTTTCACATATTTATCACTCATTTGCTCACGTGTGTATGGATTTGTAATGTTGCATTTCTTATACATCGTTAAGAGGGATACAATATCAAATCCGTACATAAATTGATGACTGTCTTTGCAACTAAAAAAGCGCTCAAAGGGTATGCTACTTAACGGTTCTAATGTACAACCATCACACTCATTAACACACAAAGACCGATTTTTAAATCCCATATGTTGGAAGAAATATCGGACAAGATATCCACGAAATATCTTTTGTATGGATGTTGCCGAATTTAATCTCAAAAAATGCGTATATATACGATCAATAAGTTCAGATTTGTTTCCAGATATTTTTAATTGATAGCTTCTGGCAATATCTTTTAAATCGGGTATTTTGTAGTTTCGTAAAAATGATTTGGAGTAGTCTTTTGGTTTTATAATAAAAGGTATATTCATTCAATAGCGGTGTATGAAATCTTGCTAACAAAATATTTTTATTTATTTCTTATATATAATTATATCTTATTCTAAGGAACATAATAGATATTATATATTATTTCTCCGATCATATGTGAAATATTGATAGAAATATTGTGTATTTCGCGACTTATAAATATCGCTTTGATACACTAATGGGAATAATTCCGAATTTGATGTTATATCTTTCCAATTTTCGAAAAAAACATTTTCAGATTTATCTACATCGGGAGATTTATTAAGCTCTGATGAAATTACTGTTATGTGAAATTTGGTACATTGATCAAAAAATAACTTGTATATTTGACTTCCTCCAATAATATACACCCTTTTATATGGATGGAAAATATGTAATTTGCGTAATATATTCATTGCATGATAATAATGTGTAATATATACTGTTTTATCTTCATTTATAATTGGTTTAACTACATGACTGATTACAATATGAATCCGATTGGGTAGGGGAGATGATCCGGGCAAAGAATCATATGTCTTTCTCCCCATAACCAAAATATTATTTGTGGTTAGTTCCTTAAACCGCTTCAAATCTTCAGGAACATGCCATGGTATGTTTTTTCCATCACCAATTAGTCCATTTTCATTGCATGCGACAATCAGTTCCATATCCATTTTATTTTACAAACTATATATAATTATAATAATATATGTTAATATCACACTAATGATATATTATACGAATCAAGTACAAGAAGATATTATCAATAAACCATATTTGAAAGCACTTCAAATAAAAGAAAAAGAGATTGATGAAAAAGAAAGAAAAACAGGAAAATTACAAAAATATTCAGCATCCTTTTACATTAGCAAACCGTCCAGAGTATTTATTTGTAAGAATAATAAAGTATATTTGAGAGCTGGAGGTCGAAAATACATTACACCTACAGAATCTGATGAAAATGGCGGGATCTATAGGATTGATCCTGATTTTACTGAAAAATTTAACTCATTTGTATCAATGAATCCAAATTATTCTATTGAATTTCATTTAAGTAATGGGTCAGTCGGTTATTGTGCTGGACCTAATATTTATTCATCAACGATTACTTCATTGGATAATCCTAATATATTTGAAGTATATGAGAATGAAGATAAATTTGATTTGGTCTGTGGATAATTATATAAACGAGTATATAGAGTAAATGAATCCAATATGATATAACTTTTTCGCTGCATTTTGTTAGCAATTTAAAAATTGTCCAAAAAATTGATTTAAAGATTGACCCTTATAGTTATGCATAAGCTCTTATCTTATCAGTATTATTTCGTTGATTAAAATGTCCAAGCCTATTGTTGTTTCTGTTGCCGAGTGGAATCCCGCCTCTGTTAAGTACATGGCGCCTAAGCTGAACAAGCAAAACGGAAAGGCGATCTCAATTATTAGCAAGCAGTCAAATCGTTCTCTACACATTTCGACGCCTCTTATGATGACCTGGGGTGTTTCTGATTTCGTAGATGACAAGGGTGAGTCTGATGGTAAGTACAGTATCTCGCTCGTGTTTCCTAACGACGAGTATTCGACTCCTGCGACTGCTCAGTTTCTCCAGAAGCTAAAGGAGTTTGAGAATCAGATCTTGGACGACGCAGTTCGTAATTCTGAGCTGTGGTGGGGCGAGGAGATGTCCCGTGAAGTGGTGAAGCATACGTTCTTCCCCTTTCTCAAGTATAGCAAGAACAAGGATACCAAGAAGATCGATTACACTCGTCCTCCTACGATTCGTGCCAAGGTTCCTTACTATGACAACCGTTGGGGTATCGAGATCTATGATACTAACTCATCGATGATCTTTCCTAAGGAGAACAGCGTTGAGACGCCAGTTGATCTGATCCCCAAGCAGAGCAGTGTCGCTTGTATTCTGCAGTGCGGTGGTATCTGGATCGGTGGAAAGGGATGGGGTCTAACTTGGAAGCTCATTCAGTGCGTTGTTAAGCCTCGCGAGGTTATCAGTGTGTTCGGCAAGTGCCATGTTCAGCTATCTGTTGAGGATAAGGTCGCAATCGAGAACCAGGAGATCCGTGAGGATGTAGATGCGCCACATGAGGCATCTGTTGCGGTATCCTCTACCGTGGTTGATGACAGCGATGATGATCATGAGGAGGTTGCTCAGCCCGAACCAGAGCCTGAGCCAGTTCCTGCGCCGGCTCCAGTTAAGAAAGTCGTTAAGAAGGCTGCTGAACCTGCGCCTGCACCTGCACCTGCGCCGGTTCAAGAGGTTGAGGAGGCAGCTGCTCCTAAGAAGGTTGTTAAGAAGGTTGTTAAGAAGGCATAACCTGCTTAAAAAGGTAAATACTTAAAATAAATAAAAGGTAAAAATAAAAAGAGAATAAATCAAAAAACCCATAAAAAATCTTTTTTATTATTGTTTTTTTGATAAAACAATATGAAACTAGGTCTATAAAAAATACAATTTATTATAGACGTACATATAATACTAAGGCGCCATGAATTATTTATCAAGAATTGCGAGAAAACATGCAATTGCTCTCAATATAATTGGTAAAATACCCTATACCGAACAAGCAGTTTATGATATTACTGAATTTCTCTATGTAGAAAACAAAAAATATATATTAACAAATAATGAGACACAATTTAAAAATGAATGTACGCGTCATGATTTGATACAAAATACAGAAAATATTATTTTGAACACAATGGACATCGCTTATTATGATAAATTGGAACATTTACATAAATATTCAACTAATGCAAATCGAAAACTATGGAATATGCTTATTTTTCCTACGTCAAGAGATCGAAATCATCGAATTTATATGTGTAATGGATTATATATTGTGGAATACTATTTGTCCGACAAATACGATGAGAAAAAGCGTTTCGTGCAGTTTCTTACCAAGTAAAAATATGGAAATATGAATAGAGTATTACGATATTATATATAAATTATAATATAGTATATATTTATTTACTGTCTCTTCGGATAAAGCATACATTGGCATTGTCCCTGAAGTAAATACTGTAATTATGCATTTCCAGATCCACAATCAGTTTTTCTGTTAATCCGTCATGGTCGCGTCGTTTATCTTTCAAATCAAATTCGACTAATAAATACTGGGGAAAAATAGAATTTGCAATCATGTCTTGTATAACAACAATCTCCGCACCTTCAATATCCATTTTGATCATATCGATATGTGTATGTCCCAATTCATCCATAATCTTTTTAACAGTCGTCGTTTTCACAATATCATATACGTCCGAATACATATGTTCAATCAGGGTCTGAGATACATGCGCCGGATTTGTTTGTTTATAAAATTTCAGCTCTTTTTCGCTATCCCAAAGTCCCTTGTCAATAAATACAAACTTGTTGAAATCAGGGTTGAAATCGAAATTATCAAGATACGTGTTTCTGAGTCCATCTTTGTCGATTTTATTGAAATACGCGACCACTTTCTCATAATATTTTTTTGCCCGCGTAGTCGGATCAATCAATATCATATTTGACTTGTATTTGTTATGCAAAAGCAAATCAAAGGAGATGTCTTCACCCACGCCCGCACAATAGACAATGCTATCTGCATTTAGGTTGCATTCTTTGGGAACACCCCATCCGCCATAACTCGTTCCTAATTTTTCAATTTCCATAATCAGAATATTGAAATTGAACTGTATTCTTTATATTCTTATATTCGGCGTCGTTTTGCACGCCAATTTGTATTTGAACCAACTCCGCAAGGCGCAGATGATCCTGGCTTGTAAAAAATCAAATTATTACTTAACACTGGTCTTCTTTGTGCTCGAATAAATGGTATATCATTATATCCAGGATATGGAGTTGGTTGCGGAGGAGATGGAATACTCGGCTCAAATGCACTAGGTGTTATATTATTGCTTATTGCGCTTCCTGCCAAGGAACCCTGAATCGTTCCCGTAATTAATAAACGAGTATTGGGAGATACCGTATAACTTGTAGGGACTGTAAAATTCGAGGTATAATAGCCTTCTCCATGAACCCAGTTGAACCCAGAAATATATCCACCATATGCCGATCCCTCACTTGTTATCGTTTCATTACCAATAACAAGGTCATTAGAACTTGTTAAATCACTAGTATCCGATATACTTGCTAGTAATATTCCATCCTTAAAAACTCGAATTGTCCCCGAATTTCGAGAAATAGCAAAATGAACCCACTTATTTTTGTAGTCAGAATCACTCAATCCAACGATATAGTTTGCACTTCCCAATAACCATAAATAAAAGGATCCACCTTCAATGGATACTCCTATGGTCGGATTTGATCCAAAAGTTCCGCGTTGGAAAATACGAGGATATCCATTACTATCCGTCTGATACTGGTACCATTCAATTGTGAAATCAGTGGAACCATCGATGTCCATTCCCGCATCATATGGGATAACAATATTACTGGTACTATTTCCAGCGAAATATACACTGTATGACATTTAATATAATTATATATTACGATTATATTATAATACAACAATACATTTCAATTCTAAATAATCTATCTATTAGGATAACAAGAGATGCACATGGATAATAATATCTCCCTTACGATCCACATCATACATGTTTTTGGGATTTACCCGAGAGATTCCCATTTCACGAAACGTTATTTTCTGCACCTTTTGTAGTCGAAGGTCGCGTACTTGAATCCAAACACTTTTTTTCCCAATACAAACTTCCATTTCTTTTTTATCCCATAAAGAGGTAATCTCCCAGAATACATTTAAATGAATATTATTGTTTTCATCGATTTGCATGTTTTCTGGCAACAAAGGGTTGCATTTTACATATAAATCTGATCCAGAATTGTCATATACAAGTTCGTGGTGCCATAGTGGCACAATATATGTATTCCCATTCTCCCTAAGTTTGTACAATTGATCATTCAAAAGGTCGTCAATAAATGGATTAAGAACAATACACTCATCATTCTCAAACTTGAACACAACAATTTCTTTCACTTTTTCTAAAAATGAGTCATCGACGTGTAGTACGTCCCTATATTTGCAAAGAATATCGTATATTTTCAGCAGTATATGTTTATCCACCTTTTTCAAGTAATCGAGTGAATGTGATTCCCCGCTGTTCATGATTTTACTAACAATACTGCATATCAGTGTATTTGTATAATCGCCCACACCTACGTTAATCCCTTTAAGCACATTTTTCATAAAGGAATGCAACATATTTCCATAATATCCACTCGATACTTCATGTCCGTCTTGCATATTTTCGGGTATATCCTCATCGTATTGCGCATCGTCGTTCATATTCACATATTTCTTCAGATACTCATATGCATTTTGTACCTCTTGAAACTTCATCGATGCATTCTCATCCTTGTTTTTATCGGGATGATATTTGAGCGCCATCATCCGATACTGGCGTTTCAATTGATCGAAAGTTAAAGAATAGAAATCGATATTTTCGAGACCCAAACATATACATGCGTTATTATATTCATCACTACATATCATTATTTATGATTTATTGAGACCAAACACTTGATTTATAATATAAAATAAAATACTCTCTAAATGATAAATGGGGCGATAATTGTTGTTGAAATATTTGAAAAATAAGTGCGTTTTAATGAGAACATTGGTTATACCACGATCTCTAAGAGATTCATTTTGGATGAAATGAATAATAATATTCCATATACATTCCGATACGTCCAAATTGTAAATAAGCATATCATAAATGGTATCGCGAAACTGGGTAAATACGATTTTCTGATAATTCTCCATTTCTCGAATGATATTGTTGCAAACAATGTTAAAAATGTCTTCCGGAATAACATATGTTTCAGATAGAAGGGAGAAGGATCGGATTTCCTTGATATTTGTAATGCAATCAGAATCAATACTGTCCATGACAGATTTTATCATATCATCGCTGCAAATCTCCCGAGAAGGTCCTGTAAAACATGGGTTTAACGCTCGTTTATTTGTATTGGATACCCGATGAATAAATCCGGAGTTCGGATGATTCGTCGCGTCCTGTTTATTCAGAAGCGCCAGCTTTGAATACATTTCTTTGGAAGGCCGTTTCACAGAGAGCACATAACACGCATTCAGCATATTATTAGGAATGAAACTGACGTGTTCAGTTAATATGATATACCGTATTTGAATTCCACATTGAGGATGATTGTACTGCTGGACATAACTATAGAATATTTCTAGAAGTTCATTATGAATGTGATGAAAGTTTTTACATAAGATGAACCCCATTTTATTTGGTTTCACAGATACAATATCGACTACTTGGGAGAATATTTCATGCCAGAGTATTTTCGAGTTGCATCCAAGTAGAGACATATCTACCTCGTAATGAGTATCACTTATTCTGCATAAATAGGTCTGCTTATCCGTTTGCACATTTATTTTTTTATCGTATTTGAGACCACTTGGACTATATTTCTGAATAATCTTTAGCGCCTGTGTGTATTTTCCAACGCCGGATGGACCATACACAATGATATTTCCAACGTCGTTTATATTTGTTGGGAGATTTTCATGAATGGGTGTCCATTCTGGATGCATATTCAACTTGTTTGAAGATTGTATATATTCCTCATAATGCGTTTCGTAGTATTTCATTATTGCTGTTGTTGTAAAATATGTATTTTATGATAACATTATTTTGTGTTTAACATACTTTATGCATAAAATATAGTTTGGGATATAATTTAGTAAATATAATTTATCAATAAAATCTATATATTAAAATGAGTGAATTAACACCCGAATCACCTGAATGCGAAAACCGGGATGAGCTAAAGAAAATAATGAGTGAAACCCAATCTGAACTTGCAACTATACTTAACAATGAAAACACTAATTATGATGATGATACGAATGCAAAAATACATGAACTAGAAAATAAGTTTGATGCGGCGGAAAAAAAGCTTGCATTGTTCGAGTCTGAATGTACTAAGCCAAATGCGGTCGGTGGCAAAAGAAAAAGAACTGCCAAAAACAGCCGTTCTAAAAAACAGAAAAAACAAAACAAAAAACAACAGCGCAAAACCCGTCGTCAAAACAAGAAGACGCACTGGAAATAATTCCTATCCAGAAACTATAATATATATCAACTATCCAATATATATTATACCCATTCATCCAACTCAATCGCTACGTATAATATTGTAATTCATCAAATAATTAAAACTCAGATTGCGGAAAAAATCTGAAATATCTCCCAACATACCTGATTTGGGTTTCTTGTAAGGAAATTTCTTAGGCACGTCGGGAGATTGGTTTACAGGAATATACAGTTGTTTTGCATTCTGTTTCGACAACTCATTTGCAGTATATATTAAGGCTCCGGATACACCTAAGGTTGCTACAGACATTAATACTTTGATCGCAAAAAACACTGTATCTAAACTTACTATTTTTTCAGGTATGTTAAAAAACGGCGCATATATTTCTGTTTTGGGATATTTATACAAAAGGAAAAACAACATGGAGATAACAGCGATCAGAGAATAATCTGTTATATACAATGACTTAAATTGGTCTAATCTTTTACGATTTTCTTTGGTTAGCATAATATTAGAACCCTTTGCATTGTATTTTGCATGAATCTTCGTTAGGAAATTAGCAAACATAACTAGAGATATAACTCCTCCCAAAATTCCAGTTAAAAGAATAAAAACAACGGGGTCAAATTTCTTGGGAGAAAGATATATATCCATCCATAAAAATCCAGCAGTTATAAATGACATAACAATTGCGACTCCATATCCAAGTAATTCTAGATTTTCACTATACATCAGGGAGAATGCAATAATATGAATAATAAAAAAGTAAATATATTTGAAAAATCGCTCAACCTCCATAGGATTCTCTATAACATATATTACATAGATACATTTTTACGATAGTATTGGGAGATTTTGTTCATTCTATATTTGCACCATGTACATCGATTAGCCATTGTTTCAATACATGAGGTTCGCATGTCATATATCCTGTTTTAAATTTCGACATGCTGTAAAATACCGGATCTTTCATAGACGGACTTTTATAAAACACATAGGGACCATATTTACCCTTTCGGATACTTAAATTTTTATCAATGACTCTTAACATATTTTTTACGGGTGCATGTCGAACATCGCATTCTTTTTTCACATATTCAATAACAATCTCTGGAGATATACTATCAATGTCCTCATATTCTCCAATATTGGGTATTTCCTTACATGGAAATCGCTTGTCTCCCCATTCAATATAGGGTCCAAACTTACCATTTTTCAGATATATAGGTTTGTCTTCGTGATCTCCCACATGTTTTTGGGTTGTTTCCAATAATTCGTCCAAAGTATATTCTCCCCGAGTCAATTTTTCTAAATCAATATCCAGATTTTTCTTGATTGGCTTGTACTCATACACTATATCTTGTTTCGATTCCACATTCTCTGTCTCAGAAGATGATGATTCGGATTCTTCGGTATTAATCTCCCTACTTTCTTTTTTAATACGGATTACAGGCCCGTTTTTTTGAAAACACAATTCATGACCATCTTCCAATGGATACACTTTCTTTTGAATATTGATATTTTGGGAGAGTGTCTTAATTTCGTTTGAACATTCTTCGCAGATAGAATACCATGCATCCTCTGACGATAATGCAATTTTGTCTAATTTATCTTCCATGTTCTTAGTGTATTCATACGAAAATAATGCATTGAAATATTTTGTTAAGAATTGGATGGTCTCAATACCTAGATGCTGAATAACCAATTTGTTGGTTTCATTTCCAAATGTCTTTGTATATTCATGTTTTTCAATATCCTTGTCTTTCTCCAATATATATTCAATACACTGGACCGATTCTCCCTTCACATCTTTTTTATCTACATATCCACGATCCTGGATCGTTTCAATGATCGATGAAAACGTTGATGGACGGCCAATACCAAGATCCTCTAGTTTTTGAATAAGACTTGCCTCTGTATAATGACTCGGTTTATTTGCAGACAACTTTACGTTTGCCTCGATTTTATTATACTGTATTCTGGATTTCGATTTCGATTTCTCAATCGATTGTAAATAAAGGAGATTCCCGGATCCCTCTGCTTGTTTATCGGTCATGGATTTCACGCTTTTCCATCCCATGAATTTGGGTATTTCAATAGTATGCTTGTAGGTATTTTCATTGGGAGCTGTAATGAGTGCAGGAATACATTGGATAATAGAGGGAGACATGCAGCTTTCAATACTCGTTCTCCAGATAAGTTTGTATAGACTACACATCTTTGTATTATCCGACTGGATCTCCTGAATATCCAGATTCGTGGGTCGGATTGCTTCATGTGGATTATTTGCGTTTTTGTTTTCGATGTTGTCTAGATTTCCAACATAGGATTCTCCCCAGGAAGATACAATATAGTTGCGCGCCTTGGCCAAGTACTCTTTGGAATAAAAAATACTGTCGGTTCGCATATAGGTTATATATCCCGATTGATATAGTATTTGACAAAACTCCATGGTTTGTTTGGGAGATAAAGATAGTTGGTTGCTTGCGACTTGTAATAAACGCGATGTATTCAGCGGTTTGGGAGGATTAGATACCGATTCCTTTCCGGGCTCAAACGACAATGTGTGGGAGAATGTTTTCGATTTTTCAAGAAAATCTTCTACTTGGGAGAAGGTATCCATTTCGGCTGTAAGATCAAAGCCTATGTTCTTCCCAAAAAAATAGGCATGAATCTTGTATTTTGTTTGAACCCCGTTTTTCAAATAGGCATCAATTTCACACTGGTTTTCATAGACAAGTCGGAGCGCAGGGGTTTGACATCTCCCCGCAGATAATGCCGATGATTTGTTTGAATACAGGTATCTCCATAAATAGGGAGATATTTTGAATCCAACATACATGTCTAATACTTGTCTTGCATTTTGCGCATGTACTAAATTCATATCGATATTTGATGGATGTTGTACTGCATATTCGAGCGCGGATTTTGTTATTTCATTGAATACAATCCGGTGTGTTGTATCCACTGAAAGTCCAAATAATATACATATGTGCCAGCCGATAGCCATACCTTCGCGATCATCGTCGGTTCCAATATATACGTTTTGGGGAATATACCTCGATATGATTCTTCGCATCCATTTAATGTGATCTTCTTTGTCTTCAATATTGGTGAAAGTTATTTCAAAATCGGGTTTCTTTTGAATCGATTTTAATCCATGAATCGTTCGCAAATGCCCTTTACTTGCAATACATTTGTATTGGGTCCCTAGAAAGCTCTCTATTTTTTTACACTTGGAGGGAGATTCTACAATAATTAAAAAGGAGTGGGGGTCGTGATCCGGATAATCATCGACGTCGGTATTATCATTTATATTTTTACTTTTGGATCCGGATACGATTTTTTTTTTAGATTTGAATTTGGGAGGCATATTAGATACACTTTATAGTAAAAATCCCTTATATTCATTCTTCTGATCCCATTATAACGTCTAGATAATCGAAGAACCCGATATCAAATTGCGTTGCCATTTTTTCAATGCGCTTTGGGTGTAATATATACTTATTGAGTTCGTTATAAAAATCTCTATTATTTTCTTTCATTTCTCCATAATTTAAGGGAGGAGTTCTCTGCAAAATATACTCCAGGTAAGATACAATATCCGTGAAGTATTCATACAAGTAATATCCATTCATTGGCATGTCATCAATACACACTCGTTTGAAGGAATTCTTAATCCTCATATAATCCGAGAAATAATCTATGAACTCATTCATGTATTCTTCTGGATATTTTAGAAAATCACATATTGCCATTACATGTATCTTACTTTGAGGATTATACATATCTATGTCATAACTGAGAGATAACATCCAAATGATGTGTTCATTTAAGAAATTGATGAATTCGCCATAAATCGAATCTATATTTCTACGAAATTTTATAAAAATATCCATTATGGTATCTATATATACTCTGCTTTTCATAGGATCACTTACCAAGGATTCGTACGCGGGAGTGCTCATGTTTGTTGTTGATTGGTTATTCTCGAGTGGTGGGGCTGCAATCATTTCCAAATAAAAAAGTATTTCAATTTTTATTCGTTTGACTTATATTATGATACAATATTATCTAATGTACTATTCTATTTCAATATCGTATTCTTCGTCTATATATTCAGGAACAACTGTATCCGAATCTGAATCAGATGAAATATATTCTATAGTAGTTTGTGTATCTACATGATTTTGCATATATACATCATATCCTGCGTTTATTTCTTCGTCGCCAATTTCAGATTTATCGATACCGTACATATATGGATATTGTTGCCAAATATGTTCATTTTCTAAATGACTAATGACAACAGCTGGAAATAAATTGGTACCTCTACGGGTTATACAATTTGAACAATAACCTACAAATACTCCCCGAATAGACCCATACACTGCACAATTACCACAGCCAATAGGTCCAAACTGTAGATCAGCCTCACTTAAATGATCGATTGCCCATTTAATTGGAAAACATATATGATATTTTACACCATCTATCATATAAAACTTACCTTGAATCCCATTAAATATGGGAATAGACGTTATGTAATTTGTTGATGACATTATGAATTTGTATGCGTTATATGGTGCGATGGTATTGAATTTGGTAATCAATTTTTTGCAGCAGGCATCGTGTAGTATTCACTTTAGTATTATATAAATATTTCTAAGTAAATCTAATTTTTATAAAATTCTCTTATGGAAAATTTCTATAAGTGTTTTTTTATCGAAAAGTATTTTGAAAAAATGGTTTTTGGACATTTTAAAAATGTCCAATTTTGTCTTTTTGGAGAAAAGTTTTTTGAAAAAACGTGATTTTTTGCGTCCGCTGCATTTACGAGCCAATTACGTTTTTCGAAAAACGGTGGCGCTGCACAACTTTTTTTGGACATTTTTTCCAAGGGCAAAAATGTCCGGGTGTTTTTGGAGACTTTTCGGGTGTTTTTGGAGACTTTCGGGTGTTTTTGGAGACTTTTCGGGTGTTTTTGGAGACTTACCATTTTTGCAGTCATTACATATGGGATGATATTGCATTTTACACGATTTTCGAGCCAAACGTGGTTTTTGTATTTACATAAAATATGTATTATATACTACATAATATTCACTGCATAAACCATAATAAATTTATACACGATTTCATATAATTAGACTCTATAAAAATAGAAAAGGAATGAGAAATTCATGGAAAAAATTCATAAGTGTTTTTTTATCGAAAAGTATTTTGAAAAAATGGTTTTTGGACATTTTAAAAATGTCCAATTTCACCTTTTTGGAAAAAAGTTTTTTGAAAAAACGCGATTTTTTGCGATCGCTGCATTTACGAGCCAATTGCGTTTTTCGAAAAACGGTGGCGCTGCACAACTTTTTTTGGACATTTTTTCCAAGGACAAAAATGTCCGGGTGTTTTTGGAGACTTTTCGGGTGTTTTTGGAGACTTTCGGGTGTTTTTGGAGACTTTTCGGGTGTTTTTGGAGACTTACCATAAATGGAGTCATTCCAGGTGATTATCATACTAGTTTTACACGATTTACGAGCGAAACGTGTTTTTATATTTTTGCGAATACCCCCATATATTTCTATATAATTTCGCTGGAAATATACAGTAGTATTTGGCAATCACTGCAATATTTTAACTGGTAAAAAATCCATGAAAAGGAAAGGTATCTATGGAAAATTTCATTAAGTGTTTTTTTATCGAAAAGTATTTTGAAAAAATGGTTTTTGGACATTTTAAAAATGTCCAAAAATGCTTTTTTGGAGAAAAGTTTTTGAAAAAAATCGGAAAAATCACGATCGCTGCATTATGCAGTGAAATGATTTTTATGAAAAACGGGTCCGCTGCACAACTTTTTTCGGACATTTTTCCCAGAACCAAAAATGTCCGGGTGTTTTTGGAGACTTTTCGGGTGTTTTTGGAGACTTTTCGGGTGTTTTTGGAGACTTTAGGGTGTTTTTGGAGACTTACGAAAAATGGAGTATAAAATATGTACGAAAAATGCAAAACCACTCATTTATGCAGTAAATTCATAAAATCGTATAACTTATAAAATAGTATTCTCAAGTTAAATATATAAATACAGCAAATACATAACATTTAAATAGAGTCATTTGTAAATGACAGATACATTGGATATAGATAATCATAATAAGCGTAATAATCATAATAAATCAAATCATCCCTATAAGCATGATTGTGAATTCTGTAATTATAGAACCAATAAAATACACGAATGGACGCGTCATATAAACACCAAAAAACATTCTATGAGAGCAAAGGAAATATCTGTATCGGAGAATTATACGTCTTATTATGTTTGTCCATGTGGCAAAAATATGAAAAGCAAATCGGGGTTTTATAAACATAGAAATATATGTCAAATAGCAAGGCCGCATAAAGAAAATGACACGACAAATGAAATAACTGTGGATGTATCGTCGGATGTATTAGTTCCAACGAGTTTAAATCAAATTATTACAAAGGAATTCATCATAAGTATTATTCAACAGAATCAGGACTTAAAAACGATGTTGATGGAAGAGCGCGAATTGCGAAAGGAAGACAGTGAAGAATTGAAAAATATGATTGAAGAACTTGCAAAACAGCCTACGATTGTACATAATAGCATGAATACGACCAACAATACGCAGTTTAGTTTGAATATTTTTCTGAATGAAAAATGCAAGGACGCGATTACTTTAACTCAGTTTGTAGATTCATTGGAGGTCGGCCCGCATAATGTAGAATATACCGGCGTACATGGGTATGTCGCTGGAATCAGCAAAATATTCATGGACGGCTTACGTCAATTAGACGTATATAAACGACCCATTCATTGTACAGATTTAAAACGTGAAATACTGTATATTAAAGAGGACAATGTATGGGAGAAAGATAATCCTGAAAAAAGTAAATTCAAAAAGGCGTTGAATGCAGTTGTTCGTAAAAATATGCAGCAAATGAGTGTATGGATGAATCAGAATCCACGTTGCGAAATATTAGATAGTACAGAGTATCATTTGCATTTAGATATTATGAGACAATGTATTGGGGGAGACATTAGTCAAGAGGAATCGAATAATCGAAAAATACTGAGAAATATTGCAAAAGAAGTTGTTATCAATAAAACCACTATGTAATTTGATATTCTTGTTTTCAAGAAAATCAAATAAAAGAACACATATTTATGGCTCAGCGGGCTTTCTGGGCTGACGAGGCTTTCGCACAGGCTTCGATGTGGGTGTGGCAGGTGTGGTAGTAGAGACCGGGACTGGAGTAGGAGGGACACGTGATCGACGAGGAGGTCTGTCATTAGTCTCTCCAGTAGTTGCAGATGCAGCAGCATCGCGACGCGCCTCGCACATTAGAGGACCATTCTCGATACCGCTGACATTTACCGCATGAAACTCGTGCTTACCATCGACAGGAGTATCGACATTAAACTGCACATACTCACCGGCAATGAGATAACGGTATTGGGGATTAACCACCTTCACCGAGGTATAATGCACAAACAGATCCTTCCCAGTATGTTCCCCGGTGCGAACATTAATAAACCCATATCCGGCCTTCATGTTGAACCACTTAACTTGACCAATGACAACGCTCATGATTTCTATTTCACAATAATAGGATATTCATAATATAGTTCATTTATTTATATTGTTTTACATAAAACATGGTTAAGAAAACAAGGATACAAGACTGTTATACAGAGGTGTAGTTGTATATTGTAATCGATAACAATATTCCATATATTTAATAATGGATACACTATCTTCATTATAATATATCCTCTGTATTTCATGTATCAAATGATTTAATTGTTTTTTATTTTTGCGAATAATGTTTTTCGGGTGATTTATATCTAATTCTGTCATATCAATAGTATTTTCTGTAAAGGCGGCTTCGGTATCAATAGGTACTCGAAAATCATCCCAACTTAGTCCTGGGTGCCTTAAAAAAATGTACATATATCCTAATGAAATAAGATCATCGCGTCGCTCAGGTGTCATTCCACAGTGAATAAAATAACTTGCATATTTGGGGGAACCAATAATATATTGCTTCGCAACTTCATTATGTATGGGTTTTCTATGTTCATCCACATAAAATGTCGCCATTCCGAAATCAATAAGATATAATTCTTTATCTGCACCTATCATAAAATTTTGCGGTTTGATATCTCGATGAACCACCCAGCCTGAATGAATAGATTCCAAAATAGATATACATTTCTCCATTATACTATCAAGAAGTGATGGAGATATTTTTTTAGAACTCGCATAATCATGCAAAGAACATATGTAATATTGCATAACTAAACATGTGTATAGTGAATTATGTGTGCCATACCAATATATACATGGAATACATCTGCATCCGTGTTTATATAAATGATTAATGATCGTGGTTTCATGTTTCAGTATTTTCATTTCTGATACAGTAGGTTCAAGTTTGATAGCAATTTGTATATTTGTTTTCATATTGATCCCTTTATACACCGTTCCAAATTGTCCTTTTCCAATTTGTGATTCTACGCAATATAGATTGTTTATAATTGTACCTGGATCCAGTTGCATACAGAAAAATACAAATACAATAAATATAACAAATACAAATACACAAAATAATAATCTTGCAATAATTATTATTTATGTTCATTCTATAATTCATTTTCTCATTTAATCCTGTTTTTCCTTTTGTTTTATTTTCAAAAAATGTTTTTCACATGTATTTCCATATTCCTCTATGTAATCATATAATTTTATACGACGGGTTATTTTTAGGGGAGCACGAGGAGGAGTTCGGTGTTCAAAACCATTTGTTGGAAATGGAGGTGTAGTCGGCGTTTGAGGTCGAGCATTATCGTTATCATTATCGTTATCATTTTTCATTTCGGTCGGCGTAATATCCATGTCCATCAACATTTGTATAATAAATGATGGTTTTATATAATATAATATACTGTAAAAAATGTATCTATATTGTATGCGAAATGGATTATATCGATAATATTTTGGATACAATAAAACTACCTATTTATGCTATTGTAGTGTTTCTGATACAGGGATCCTACTTATTAGCATTATTTGGTATCATATGGATTGATCCAGTTCATATAAATAAATTAAATATTTTTGCACAAATATTTGTATGCGGATTTTTGATATATAGATTCCATCCGTTTCGTAGTCATGAGCTCCGAAAATATGATTCCAGAATCATATTTTGGAGTGCGCTATTGTTATTATCGAATTTAGGAATAACACAGTATTTTACGTATTTTATGCACGATGTGAAAATTGCGACCACGAAATTGAACAAGGTTTTGAATAAAGAATAATTTAATTCATACATCATATACCATGAATATATAAGTATATTCATGGAAATTCCGAAACATACAACTGTATTAAGTACAAATGTACAAATTGCAGAGATTTATAGTAAAACATTAGATTGCTTGATCATGTCAAATCCGAGTATTGAAATCAATGAATCTCTATTGTTGAATAATATATATTTTAACACACTCTATTTAATGGTTAAAAATATCGTATTCGAATGGATTAAAACAAATCATCGTATTGGCGGCGATGCTATTCGTCAAAAAAGAAAAGGAAAAACAATGAGAAAAAGAAAATACAAGTTCAAAAAATCAAATAAAACGTTGGGGAGAAAGTATTATGTCGGCGGTAGAAGTGGAAACCGAAAATGGGTAATGGACCTGATACATCGTATATTTCTTGCAATTCTAATGATGTTATTTATGCGTACAAAACATGTGCTAAGTATATATCCGGAGTATGATAATGATGTTATTGACAGAATAAATAGTGCGGGTGAAATACGTGAGTTGTTTAATAATATACATGGAACTTGTGTGCCAAATACTGCATTATTCTTGGGTTCTATTAATATTGAAACATATAGTGAAATAACCCAACAAATTATTGAGAATAAAAAAGGACTCACATTTTCGCAAGCAGGTAATTATTTGAATTCTTCTCTTCTAACATTATGGGGATGGGAAACAATATATAATGACGATTTAATTGTATCGGATATTCCACAATTACGCGGTTCTCTAGAACTATATCGACGTCAAAAAATACGGAAATATATAGATATTTTGAAACAAATGCTTATTGAAATGAAAAATTCTATGGATATAGTTCCACAACAAGGTATTTTAACTGCAGTATTATATCCATCCGGATCAGTACAGCATGCAGTGGTCGCATGGCTTAGCAGCGATAACCACTTAGTCATCATAGACCCGCAGGAATTCGTGAGAACAAAAAGAAATGTATTATTTGTAGATGATGTATCTATGTTTCCAGAAAATCCCAACTATAGTACGCTAAGTTTGGAGAATTATTTTATGACCTATTTGGATGAGAATCGAGAAAAGGGTGAAACAGTTGTATTGAGAAATATGCATGTTCGAATGGAGGAAAATTTGGAGCAAATAAATAAGAACAATCCCATGGTTATTGATATTATCAATAACATGAAACTCTTAACGGATGCATAAATTCTATTATGAGAATAAATTATTATCATAATACTAATACACTACATTAGACGCACACACACACATAGCATCGCATATTTAACAATTGATTCGATAATTGTCGCATTCGGTTTTGTGATTTTTATAACCATACCAAGCATTATATCCTTGTTGCTTCCATACAGTATATGCGCAATTCGTATTGGCTTGGCAGTTGTATAGATTTGTGCAACTCGTAGAACATCCATTGTATTTTGACATAGGATCTCCGGAACACCACCAATAGCTATTGATTTGCATAAGACCATAATCGGTGGATCCATCTGTATTCTTATTTTTGGCATCGCAATTATACGAGCTTTCATATTTACTAATACAAACCATTGTACCAATCGTATATTCAGGAAATCCTGATTTTCTCAAATAACTTGCGACATTACATTCACTTTGATAGGTTGCTCTTAGCATAGGACCATTCAATGTATCCATATTATAAATACATTCTTTTTGGTTTATTTCTACATAACGATAATTATTACTATCTAAATAGGAGCGAACTTCTGAATCATATTTTTCAAAATAAACACCTATATCGCGAACCAATACCCATAGAGATACCCCTGAAGGTGTAGTAATAATACTATATGCATATTGTTCATCTATAACTTCTCCTAATTTCACTACCCAGTAGGGTGAATCAGTCGGAACTCCTTCTAAATGTACAGTAAGTTTTCCAGGATCTGTTTCGTTTTTATAATAGGCATACCCCTCAATTTGTTCGACCTCTTTTTTTTCATTGATTTGCGTATTTAACACAGATACATATCCATTATCCAATAATCCATAATCGGCAGTAATACATTCTCCGTATCCTTGGAAAATCGTGTTTGTTGGAGCCGCATATACCTGAACCCAATGACCTAAATACTTGGAAATATCTAATACATTCACTGTTTCGGGTGCATTTTTTGCAAATGATGTATTGAGAAACGCAATTATACTAATAATTGATAGAAACATATGTATTTTATATATTATATACAGTATATTTCTTATATAGTTATATAAGTAAAATAAGTAGATAACAATATATATTATATACTCCACAAATCGAAATCTAATATGCAAAAAGAGATTCATGAAATTTACGAGAATGCATTAAAAGATCCGACCCTATTATCAACTCTTAATATAAATGATTTATTGGATACACTTGAAGAGGATGAACATACGAGTTATTTGGAAAATAAAACATTAAAATCAATCAATAAAGAAGTTTATGATGCGATCTCCGAGTTGGGATGCAATGAAGAACGCCATGCGGATTTGTATTCAAAACTAATAGGGTATCGTGTAGTAAGTGAAATCTGCTATCTTCATACAGGAAAATATGTGAAAGCAATACGCAAATCGAATGATGAATCTCCCAAAATATCCATGATGGGGATTGTATCCGCGATTCAATTTAATGATAATGGAATTCTTGTTCGAATTCTTCTCCCGTTAGGAAAGAGATATATACACAAGAATTACTTGTTTGATAACTACATAACTTTTCAGAAATTATCGGATAATGAACAACTGATACTAATGGCCTATGATACTCTTGAATCAATGGACATTGAATCAATGGACAGGTAATGAATCTATAGAAATAGTAGGACATGGAAACAACTTAAAGTTTTTTGGTCTTATAAAAAAAAGTTATTGAATTTGTCATGAATGAGGCAAACAATGTATTAACTATTAAAACAGTTCAAATCCAACCGATTCGTAATACAATTACTGCAATCAAGGATATATTAACTGATGCGACAATAACATTCACTCCGGAAGGAATGAAAATTATTAATTTCGATAAAACTCACACGATTCTAGTGAATGTGGTATTAAATGCTCGGAAATTCGAAAAGTTTGTATGTGTTCCTGAAAAGATCATCATATGTGCAAATACACTTCATCTATTTCGGGTTATATCCACCATGTCCAATGACGACACGCTTTCGATGTATATTGAAAACTGCGACTATCATGATGGTATCGTATCCCACCTGGGTCTTCAATATGACAACGGTAGCATCAAACAGTGTTATAGTCAAAAGTTGCGATTGATTGAACCTGATACAGAGGAACTTGTTGTTCCCGATGTAGAGTATTCAACGGTTATCAATCTCCCGACAACTGATTTTCAGAAAATTATTCGAGACCTGAATGGTATTTCAGATCGCATTGAGATCAAGTCGGTGGGTAATGATCTCATCTTTTCATGTGAGGGCAACTTCGCGAGCTCTCGCATCTATCGGTCGGAGTCTGATGGGAACCTGAATTTTATTCAGAAACCGGATCCATCGACGGTTATCCAGGGAGAGTTTTCATTGAAGTCTCTCAGTCATTTTATTAAATGCACCCCACTATGTAGTCATCTCGAGATGTATTTGGGGAATGACTTGCCACTTATTATCAAGTATGATGTCGCGAGCCTTGGATCTATTTCGCTATGTACATCGGTGCTTCCACCTTTATAAGATGTACAATAAATTACACCCTTGAATGTGTAAATACAAATACAAATGTAAAATACATAAACAACATACTTATAATAAAATATATTATAAGTAGTATGTCTAATACTGAAGTAGCATTCCTTACTCTATATGTTCCTAGTAGCGAACATGAGTTGATAGAAATATATAGATATCAGATTGAAAAACATAATGCGTCTATTGAAAGTGATATGTATCCAAATTCAGGATTCGATCTGTTTGTTCCGGACAAAACTGTATTTGATGAAGCATTTCATACTAAGTTTTTGAATATGAGGGTGAAGGGGGAGATGAGCTTTCATAGCGCACCTTGCGCCTATCTTCTGCATCCTAGGTCGAGTATTTCAAAGACCCCCCTCATGCTTGCAAATTGTACGGGAATTATTGACAGTGGATACAGAGGCGATTTAATCGGCGCGTTTCGATCGTTTCAGAGTTCCTATACCGTAGATAAACATACTCGTTTATTACAAATTTGTCATCCAACATTGTGTCCGATTCATGTGAATATGATACATGATGAAACCCTGTTATCAAATACGGTGCGCGGTAGTGGAGGATTTGGATCTACCGGAAAATAATATATCTTGTAATATCGGAAAGATAAAATATGTAATGATTTTATACATATGTATTTATATGAATAAAATTTTAAAAAAATGGTTGCCCCAACAATCTGCCGACCCTGTAAATAATGGAGCAACCATAATGCCGACTACACATGAATCTATAATATCGCCTCATAATGAGGATGACTATATCCAAATATATCGTGGTAAATTTCTCCATAAGATGTCTAGTGTGCATATCAGCATACCTAGTCTGCAGAAACACTTGAAGGTTATTGTATTTGACATGGACGAAACCATTGGTTCTTTTGGAGAATTTGTATTGTTGCATCATAGTTTAGAAAAATGTTTAGAAAAGCAACCCTTTGAACTTGATCAGACATTTTTTAATGAGTTATTGGACTTATATCCGAAATTTTTGCGATACGGTATTATGAATATATTCCATTATTTAAACCAAAAGAAGAACTTTAATGAATGCTACAAAATCTATATTTATACCAATAACAAGTATTCTCCGGAACTCCCGCGAAGGATCCATAAATACATAGATTATAAATTACAAACCGAGTCGTTTATTGATAAATTGATATGTGCGTTCAAAGTAGGAGATCAAATCATTGAACCTTTACGGACAACAAGTGATAAAACGCACAGTGATTTTATAGAATGTGCTATTTTGCCGAAACATACGGAAATCTGTTTCATAGATAACACCATGTATTCAAAGATGAAACATAATAAAATATTTTACATAAAACCGAAAGGTTATTATCACAAAATGGAGTGGAAAGAAATTGTGAATATGTTTATTGAATCTCCAATATATATGAAATATTTTTATGCATATAATCGCAAGCACATAAGTGATTATCTTCTTTATAATAATAAGAATAAAACATCAAGTATGGCGAAAAATAGTGATATACATGCAGATATTCAAACCGATATATTCGTATATGAAAAACTAATGCATTATTTGAAAGAATTTTTTTCATTAACAACTCGCCGACCGAAAACAAAAAAAATGAAATACAATTTGGGTAGATTTACTCGCAAACATAAACCAAAATAAGGTTATAACAGTACCATCGACTGAACTATATAATATGTTTCTGCACACAAAAATATTTCGGAAAGAAATTTACGATAAACAAACATATCACTTAATATTCTCCCAGCACAAATAAATCCAAGTATAAAATGGATATGAAAATATGTTGTTGATTGGAGACATCCAAGAATAATAATTGTATCTATAATATGGGGTACATACTTCATCCATATAATATATGGAACATCATGTTTAAAATAGTAAAAATAGTTTATTATGATGTGAGTGTATAAAGACATAAATAGCAGAGGTAGAGCATACTCTTTTTGGAGTAAATAAATCGATAGTGCAGATAAATATGAATGCAAACTAGTGAATATTGTCCGAATAATATGACATCTAAGTACATTCGCATAATGATATTTCACGTTTTCTTCTGTTAAGAAGAGGTGAATGTTGTATTGATAATAGGTATATGCCATTGTATATGTCCATGTTCCCAATAAATATAAATAATGTGAATGGCTCCAATTTATGATCGATGGATAGTTCCATAATAATATGATCATATTCACATACTCAATCATGTACATATTCATAGTTATACGTTAATCCTGCGTGTATGTTGATACCGACATGTATTAGTGATACTATTCTTTTATTTATTTTTGCATTTGTATTTATCATTCGAATAATTATATATTGGAATACAAATATAATTATTTTCGCGTGTTCGTGTTAAGTTAGAACCCAGGATCGTCTGTAAAAATTTGACTTGCGATTGGAGCTGCTTCAACATTGTCAGTTACAACACTAAAGAAATCTAATATACCATTTTGTGCATAAAAAAACAAACTCGATCCAAGGAGGGATGCTACAAATACAATAAATATATCGCGTACGACATATTTTAAGGGTACCCACTCTTTATCAATATATTTCATTTCAAAAACACGTAATACAAAAAAGAATGCTGCAATCAAAAACGAAATTAAGAGTTCTCTCTCCATTTCCTATTCGTATTTATTATTTGTATAATAAACTGCTAAACATTTGAAATCCATATTTTACGCGCACCATTACAATTCCTCAAAATCGATCACAGGATCCGACAATCTTCCAGTATCTGAATTAGACGGGGTTTCATCTAAAATATCGAATCCAGATAGATCAATTGGTTCTGTATGAATGTGAATACGATCTGACTCTTCATCCATTTTACGTTGCATTGCGCGCTCCATACTTATTTTTTCGAGTTGTTCAATTGTTTTTGGAGCATGGACCTGTTCTACATGATGATCGTCGTCCATGACAGAATCCATATCATTAAACGATAGACGGGTTATTACAGGTTCATCATTTACATTTTTAATCGACGGAACTGATTCCGGTACAAACTCTTCTTTGATAGTAGGCTCAACCGCAATAGGAGGTGGTGTTGATGTTGATGATGATGCATTAGTACCTACATCATTTGCACTTATAGTTGTAGCTGCAGCATTTGCATTTGTATTTGTATCCATAACGGGCTGCTCAATATTCTCAATGATAACTTCTTCTTCTTGCTCAACGCTTTGGTCCAAATACGCGCGAATAATCGATTCCGTAGGAATGCTGTCGCGGATTGCCATCAAAATACACTCTTGGACAATCATTTCTAGTTCGCGATTATTCTTCTGTACCTGAAGAGGATTAATGTTTTTCTCGAACAAATACACATTTGTATATACCTTGCGAGCTACGTTGATATATACCTTATGTATGAAATGGTCCAACTTAGGAATAGTAATATCAATCTTCTTCTGGCGCGTACCTACACGAATACTGGTAAGGATCTTCAGCTGAATAATATGAACACATGTTATAAGATCTTCCAAATAGTTGCATCCGCTTTTTTCGATAATACGTTTTCGTTCCTCCTCGATAATATTTGAATTCCATTTATGCACGCTACAAAGCATATTTTGAAAAGTCATCAAATATTTATTCACTTCGCCATTATTTACAGATAAAGACCATGCCTCGTTAAAAATAGATCGAATTCCTTGTATAACAAGAGGAGTTAGAATACTAACCAGTCTTGCACACCATTCATTTCGCGACTCGTTCAAATTCGAAATAACAAAATCGTCCATGAAAAAACTATATAATAAAGAACCTTCAATTTTTTTATATCTATTTGTAAGTCATATATTTGACCTCATATATTTGGCCTCATATATAACATATCTAACAAATACAACATTAACAGTTTTTCGCATCTATACTCGGATTTAATTCTGTAAAATTCAGAAATATATTCTATTTTATGATTTGCTTCAAATATATTGCTTTGTTCGATAAATTCAATCATATCAAGCGATGATATTCCATTCTCATAAAGTTCAGTAGAAAATTCAACAAGTGTTTTATGCGATAAAATATTCTGACTTTTTAAAGAATCTATTTTGAAAATTATTTCTCGAACAAAATCCTGTTTTTCCTCGTCGTGAAAAGAAAGATTCATCTTTGTATCCAAATCATACTTATGTAGATTAATAATTCTTCCGTTATCTATATGCTCCGGAACATAGATTTCGCAAAAACGAGACAATATAGGGTTCAATAATTTGTGTTTATTCTCCACAATAATAAAAAAACGCGTATTATGACTGAATAATTCAATACATCTTCGAAGTGCGGATTGTGCATCTATAGTTAGAAAATCCGCATTTAATAATACAATGCTTTTAAAAATTACGCCAGAATTCGATTGTATATTTGTTTTTGCAAAGAATTTCAGATCCTCACGTATAAATTTGATACCCTTTCCGTGCGCGCAATTCACAAACATAACATTCGATTTTATTTTTTGTTTGTCGAAATCATAAATACGATTTATGAAATCATACACAATGGTCCGTTTTCCAGTACCCGAAGACCCGTGAAATATAATATGAGGAATTCTTTGTGTTATCAAGAAAAAATCAAGCTTCTTTTTAATATTTTCATTCATTTGCATTTTCTTGCCGCGAAAATACTGGAACTCATTCTGATCATTGATCATTCCAAGTTCTCCAATACAATTATTTGTACCACTCTTTATGTTATCGATTTCTTCGCCAGATTCGGGTGTATCATTACCATTCTGTATTGGATGATTCCGAAATTTGGTTGGAAACATAGATTGCATTATTTATCAAGTGTATAATGCAATCCACACCATATATTTATATTATATTTCATATTCAAGCATAATATTTACATATTTGATTTTTATACTTATCCTTCTTATCCCAAGAATGGTATTTTGTCAATGTCTATTATATCTACCTTTCCTTTTTCTGAGATTTGGATCCTGTTCCATTTCTTGTTGGAAATTTTAAAATCTTTGAATAATGGGTTATCTAATTGTAATTCAGGTGTATGATGATGCACGGTTCGAGCAATCATTTTATATAATTTGAAATTAGGATATCGTTCCATCCCATTTTTCTTATACAATATGTTTTTTCCATTATCATCCAAACACCATTTGTATATTATTTTTTGAAAATCATCCATATCTTCGGGAGATTCATCATCATCGATAACAAAATCATATATTGATACTCCGAGTCTGCATAAATCGAAACTATAATTGGGTTCTAATCGCGGTTTGTTTTCATCAAAAAACGGCTCACAGTTGTATTGAGTCGCTGCGTCTCCACCAAGTGCAAAACTATCACTGCACATTTTCTTTCCATTCCATTTGTATATACTTCTCCCGAAATCAATTATTTTATAGATACGACCATATGTGGGTACTTGATAATAGATACCTTCATACTTGTAATACAAATAAGGCTCTGTTGTATCTACATACATGATGTTGTTTGTGTGTAAATCATTATGGGTAAAATGAAATGCTTTTTGATAAATAATAAGTGTCATAATAATTTGAAACAATGCAGACCCTCCATTATATTCATCTATGTTTCCTTTCGAAAATAAGGCATCTAGTGTGCCACTGCATTTCTCGAGACAAATCATTTGTACTGGGAAATTATTGATGTATGCATATATTTCAGGTTCTTCCTCGTCCGAGCTATCATCATCTGATATATCATCCGATATATCTGTTGAATTTTCGTGATCCTCATCATCATCATCATCGTCATCATCCCCATCCTCGTCATCAACATCGTCATCATCGTCATTCCCATCGTCATCAACATCGTCATCATCGTCATCCCCATCATCGTCAGCATTATCATCATCGGAGTCATCGCTACTGTAATTCAACAAACTATTATTTTCACTTGAATTATCAGAACATTTATCATCTTCATTTTCATCATTATTTATACCGCTATTTGGCAATTCATATATTAAATCCAATTTTAATTGTTCTGAAGGTGATCCGGATGATTCACATATAATATCTACGACCTCCAAATCCAGATCTATATCAGTATTTTTTTGAGAATATTGGGAGATTTTCAATTTTGGTTTGTTTCCTCGGGAGATTGAATGACAATCCAAATTATCCTCTGTGAAATCGCATTTAGATATGAAAAACTGTTTATTCATGTTATCTAAAAAATAGGAGGAGCCTGATAAATAGTCCAAATCATCCATAACCATTTTGAATTTGCGCTGAAATGCTATATGAGAGCCGTAATATTGGATACAGTGTGGAATATGATAATGATTCATTAATTGCGAACTCAAAAAACAGAAAAATCCATCCACATAAGATGCATTATGCACATTATCTATTTTTGGAAGCGTTTTTTCATCTATAGACGGTAGAGCTATTTTACTATGATCGTATTTTCCAGTCATGTATTTAATTGGGTCAAGTAGGGGAGAAAATTTAATGAAAACGTCTCCTTTTAATTTAGGAAAAGACGGGTCATTCTTGTCAATAACAGAATCTAATGTGCAAAATTCAAGAGGATTGTTTAATGCAATTTCTTCGGATCTGGAACAAGATACATCTAAAATAAAGGGGTAAATTGGAATATAAGACTGGATTTGTGTAAGGGAAAATGGGTTGTAATCATAATCAAGATCATCTTGTGTATGGATATATTTTAATTCTAAATCGGATATGTCGGGAGATATATAAGCTCCACGATTTACGCTAAAATGATTCATCTCTCGATACAATCGACAAACAATATTATTTATTATTTTCCACCACATTATTGTGAATTTCTAAACGTAGAAATAATCCGAAAATATGTGTAATCATTTTCCTGTGCGTTTTTATTCACAAATATTATTTTATTAGGGAATATATACGATTATACTAAATAGAATAAAAATGGCATCTTTGGAATTAAAAAAATTTGATATGCGAAATATTACCTTTCGTCCGAATGAGAATAAAGGTCCAGTTATTGTTATGATCGGACGACGTGATACTGGTAAATCTTTTTTGGTAAGAGATCTATTATATCATCATCAAGATGTTCCTATTGGAACCGTTATTTCAGGCACAGAAGCTGGAAATGGATTCTATTCAGAACATGTTCCCAAGCTGTTTATTCATGAAGAATATAATTCAGTATTGATCGAGAATGTATTGCGCCGACAAAAGAATGTTCTGAAACAGATGAATAAGGAAATAGAGGCCTATGGGAGAACTACCATTGATCCTCGGGCATTTGTTATATTAGATGATTGTCTGTATGATCAATCCTGGGCTCGCGACAAATTAATGCGTTTATTGTTCATGAATGGGAGACACTGGAAAGTTATGCTTATTATTACTATGCAGTATCCCCTGGGTGTGCCTCCCAATTTGCGTACCAATATTGATTATGTATTTATTCTACGAGAGAATTATTTAACAAATCGAAAGCGTATTTGGGAGAATTATGCATCTATGTTTCCGACATTAGAGGCATTTTGTTCTATTATGGATCAGACAACAGAGAATTTCGAATGCCTTGTTATTAATAATAATGCGAAATCAAATAAACTAACAGACCAAATTTTTTGGTATAAAGCAGAAAATAGGCCTGATTTTAAGTTGGGAAGTAAAGAATTCTGGGAAGCCTCGAAAAATATGGGGTCTGATGATGAGGATGAAGCCTATGATCCTTCGAAATCCCGTAAAAAGAGTGCAGGACCTCCCATCAATGTGAAAAAAACAAAATGGTAAAACAATAAATAATAAAATGAAGGTATTTATTGTTTAAGTATTATACCATAATGCCGCGAGATTTCATGGGTACGGTTGCCCCTCCGGCACGTACTCTTCGTCGTGCATCCGCAACCGTATTAATATCACGTATTGTAGCAAAAGACATTTGATTCTGCGCTGCATTCAATGATCCATTGCCAATAACTGATATACGTCGATTTGCAATAATTGTAGAGGAATCTCGACTTCCTCCCACCCATTTTTTCACAGGATTCACAGTATTAAGCGATGTCGCTGTGGGAGATTGAAGCATACGGATAAATGAATATCTGGATGTAGAGAAACTGCTGGTTCCGTCGCTTGTTATGTCTTTGGGAGGCATTGCTTTCTGAAATGAATAGGGGATCGGTGGAGGAACATACAGAATGGTTAAATATACAACACTAATATGATAACTTCCAACATTTCGTACGTATATTTCATAGACT
>Ga0194129_10002082_pt1 | contig 30822 bp, 27 predicted proteins | sample TA2KigCa35mmetaG_FD_150862 | JGI IMG/M metagenome (GOLD analysis project Ga0194129, IMG submission 150862) | Freshwater microbial communities from Lake Tanganyika, Tanzania - TA2015038 Kigoma Deep Cast 35m | ecosystem: Environmental > Aquatic > Freshwater > Lake | place: Tanzania: Lake...
AGCCTGTTGGGGGGGGGGAAAATCCAACAGGAGAAGGGTAAGGGGTTAGCGTTATCAGGAAAAGGTCAGGTGACCACTTATTTGCCTACTCTGAGCGTAGCCGTTCGAGCACCTCTGCTAACTGGACTGCCGGTACAAGAACTTCTCGTGCTTTACTGCCCTCAGATGGCCCAACAATCCCACGCGATTCCATTAAATCCATTAAACGACCTGCCTTTGCAAAGCCAACTCTGAGTTTGCGTTGCAACATCGAAGTTGAACCAAATTGCGTTGAGATGACTAGCTCAACGGCCGCTAACAACTCATCTAGATCATCACCAATATCTGATTCAATACTTCGATTGCTAGTTCTTGTTGCCGTTACAACATCATCGCGAAACTCAGGTTCGGCTTGATCTATGCAGTGTGCAACTACCACTTTGATTTCAGATTCTGGGATGTATGCACCCTGAACGCGAATTGGTTTATTTGCGCCACTTGGCAAAAACAAACCATCACCTTGCCCAACTAGTTTTTCAGCACCAGCTTGATCCAAAATAACACGCGAGTCGGCCAGACTGGCAGTTGAAAAAGCAAATCTACTTGGAACATTTGCCTTGATTAATCCTGTGACAACATCAACACTCGGTCGCTGAGTTGCTAAAACCAAATGGATACCAGCAGCTCTCGCTAATTGAGTTATACGCACTATTGCATCTTCAACTTCACGCGGTGAAACCATCATCAAGTCAGCTAGCTCATCGACAACGACTAATAAATAAGGAAATGGTTTAATCTCATCTTCTTCAATACCAAATGCTAATTGCAACTTACCCGTTGAGACAGCTTTATTGTAGTCATCAATATGCCTAAATCCGTGAGCGGCTAATTTGTCGTATCGATGATCCATCTCTTTAACAACCCACTGCAGCGCAGCGGTTGCTTGTTTTGGATTAGTAATTATTTGAGTTATTAAATGTGGAATACCTTGAAAAGCTGCTAGCTCTACTCGCTTAGGGTCAATTAAAACTAATCTTACTTGATCAGGTGTTGCTCTCATCATAATTGAAGTAATGATTGAATTGATAAAGGAACTTTTACCCGCACCAGTTGCGCCAGCAACCAGCAGATGTGGCATCTTTGCTAAATTCGCACAGATTGCATTTCCCTCAACATCTTTTCCAACACCAACAACTAGTGGATGAGGGTCATCTGCCGCTTTACTTCGCAAAAGATCCCCAAGAGCAACTACTTCTCGATCACTATTCGGTATTTCTATTCCAATTGCGCTCTTTCCAGGAATCGGCGAGAGAATGCGAACTTCAGCTGACGCAACAGCGTAAGAAATGTTCCTCGATAGCGCAGTAACACGTTCTACTTTTGTTCCCAAGCCCAGTTCAACTTCATACCTAGTAACTGTTGGGCCACGTTGATACCCAGTAACAGTGGCATCGATATCAAACTCTTCAAACACGCCAGTTAGTGCAGCCATTACTGACTCATTTGCCTGTGAATTTCGCTTAATTAGTGCAGCTGGCTTGAGTAAATCAAGTGAAGGTAATACATAAGCTTGATTCTTTCGTTTTGTTTCATTGCGCAATGTAGTTGTGGCTGTCACAGACACTTTGCCTGGATCGGTGGATGTCGGGGTTGAATGTTGGATTAGCACGGGAATCTCAATAGTTGTTTCGCCATAGGGTTCATCAACCAAATCAACTTCACCAATCTGAACTTCCTCAATGTCTTCAACCTCGTCATAGTCATCAGCTGCAACGTCAGTAATGATTACCGAATCAAAAGGTTTTTCTCTTTCTGTTTCTGCTTCAACTTCATCTTCCTTTGATTTATCAAATCCCATTAAATCTATAATTTTCAAAAATCCGCTGCGAATTGGGTTGCGACGTTCTTGCTTTGATAAAATTTCACCAGTTTCAGTATCAACGACTCCGTCTAATTCAGCCTGCTGGCGCTTCTCTTCTCGACGCTCCCCAAGCCATCTAAAGAATCTTGGAACGAAACCAAAAATTTGACCTAATCGCTCAGGTATTCGTGCAATTGGGGTTTTGGTTACAATCAATAAGCCGAAGAATCCAAGAATCACCAACAAAATGGTGGTAACAATTGGTCCAATTAAATTAGTCCCTAAACTTGCAGAAAGGTAGCCAATCCAACCGCCAGCAGATCTCATTTTGGTCGCACCTGCATTAGGTGATGGATTACCCATAGCAATATGCCAGATGCCCAGTATTGCAATCACTAGAAAAATTACACCAATTAAGATTCTGGCACCTTCGCCCTCAGGTGCTGGTGCTCTAAAAGTCCGCCATGCAGCTAAAAGAAAAACTGCCGGCAGAATTAAATCTACAGAACCAACTGCCCCAGTTAGAACAATTGTTAACCAATTAGCCAACGCGCCTTGAGTTTCAAACCAAAAAACCGCTGCTGTTATCACCGCTGCCGCAAGCAGCAATAAGCCAGAGCCATCTCTTCGTTGCTCAGGTGCTAGGTCTCGAGCAGAATCTCCTAGAAGACGAAATACAAATCCAATCCCACGACCAATTGCCAAATAAACATACTGAACCGCCCGAAATACAGCAATAACAATGCGAGTGAAAAATCCACCCCTGCGCGCAGATTTTCGCTTGGGCGCAGGGGAAGTTCGTGCGGCCATGCGCTCAGGTTAGGTTGCAACCTTGGTTTACTGAGGGATTTAGGCCTATCGTGTCGCCGGCTACGCCTCAACAACAACAGGAACAATCATCGGTCGGCGAGAATGTTGAGCTGCTACCCACTTACCAGTTGTCCTGCGCACTATTTGACTTAACGTACGCTCGTCTTGCTTTCCAGAGACCAATGCGGCTTCTACTGCAGAAACTATTTGCGGAATAACATCTTCAAAAACTGCATCATCTTCGGCAAAGCCGCGAGCATGTACTTCTGGTCCTGCAACAACTTTACCTTTAACTAAATCAACGGCAAGAAAAACTGAAATAAAACCTTCTTCGCCAAGAATGCGTCGATCCTTTAGCGAGGTTTCCGCAACCTCTCCAACGCTACTTCCGTCGACAAAAACCAATCCAACACCAAAGCAATCAACTATCTTTAGTTCATCTTTGGTTAACTCAATTACATCACCATTGTCTGCAACAACAATGTTTTTAATTGCAATTCCTGATAGTTGGGCTAATTTTGCATTCGCAACTTGATGGCGACGCTCACCATGAACCGGCATAACGTATTTAGGCTTGACTGCGGAAAACAACTGTAGCAACTCTCCTGCGGCAGCATGTCCAGAAACGTGCACATTTGCATTTCCTTTATGAATCACAGTTGCACCTTGTCGAATTATTCGATTTATCAGATGATTTACTGTTGTTTCATTACCAGGAATCAAACTCGTTGCCAATACAACCGTATCACTTGGCCCCAATGCGAAATTGTGATCGCCATTTGCCATTCTGCTTAATGCAGACATTGGTTCACCTTGACTTCCGGTAGAGATAATCACTACTCGGTTGGCTGGTAATTCATCTACTTTCTCTGCTGCAATTAAAGTGCCACCAGGAACTTTTAAATATCCCAGCTCTGCTGCAATTGTTTGATTTTTAACCATAGAGCGACCGACCATTGCAACTACACGGTTGTTTAGTTTGGCTGCATTAATTATCTGCTGAATACGATGCACATGTGATGCAAAAGATGCAACGATAACCCGACCAGGAGCTGCACCAATTACTCTATTGAGCACAAGTCCAATGTCACGCTCTGGTGGAACAAAGCCAGGGATTTCAGCATTAGTTGAATCCACCATTAATACATCTACACCTTCGCTGCCTACCATGCTGAACATTTCTAAATCTGTTTTTCGTCCATCAAGTGGCAGCGGATCAATTTTAAAGTCTCCGGTATGCAAAATGGTTCCTGCTACTGTTTTAATCACCAGAGCAAATGCATCTGGAATCGAATGGGTAACTGCTAAGAATTGGATTTGAAAATCGCCGATCTGAACTATCTCACGATCTGAAACAGTTATTAACGGAGCAATTACCCGATACTCTTTTAACTTAGGTGCTAATAATGCAAGCGCTAACTTAGAACTGTAGATTGGAATATCTGGAGCTTCACGCAGAAGATAAGGGATTGCGCCCATATGATCTTCATGACCATGTGTTAAAACGATTGCTTGAATGTCTGCTAAACGATGCCTTATGGGTTCAAAGTCAGGCAGAATTAAGTCAACACCTGGTTGAGTTTCATCTGGGAAGAGTAATCCACAATCAATAACTAATAGTTTGCCGTTTAGTTCAATAATAGCCATATTGCGACCAACTTCACCAAGGCCGCCCAATTGAAAAATTCGCAATCGGTTGCTTGGTGCAGTTGTTGCTATACCAACTACCTGCGTATCAGTCACAACTTTATGCCACCCAAAGCAAGATCATCTTGAAGTTGGGTTATTTGTTGAGAAGAAGCTGGCACTAGTGGCAACCGAACTACATTTTCTAGATGTCCTTGAATTGCAAGTGCGGCTTTAACTGCCATAACCCCTGGCATTTTTGACATGACACCGAGATAAATTGGTACTAAATCTGAATTTGTATTAATTGCAGCATTGATGTCTCCAGAGAAGAACTGTTCTCGCATTAACTTCAAGCGATCAGCTACTAGATGTCCACAAACTGAAACAAAACCGTAAGCACCAATAGAAAGCATTGGTAAATTTAAAATGTCATCACCGCTAAACCACTGCAATCCCGAGTTGCGAATCATCTCCGATGAGAAAGCTAAATCTGCTCGAGCATCTTTATTCGCCAAAATCAAAGGATGTTCTGCTAACTTCAGCATCACATCTTTTGGAATTGCAACGGCAGAACGTCCAGGGATGTCATAAATCATTACCGGTAGATCAGTTGCCTGCGCCACTGCAACAAAATGAGCATACAAACCCTCTGCAGATGGTTTGTTGTAGTAAGGCGTAACGATTAATGATGCATCTGCGCCTGCTGCCTTTGCAGCTTTTGCTAATCTGATTGAATGTGCAGTGTCATTACTCCCAACACCTGCAATGACCTTAGCCCGACCTGAAACACTGAGTACAACTTCTCTAAGTAGCTCATTTTTCTCGTCATCATCAACAGTTGCTGACTCGCCCGTTGTGCCATTTATAACTAAACCGTCATTTCCAAGCTCAAGTAGCCGGTCAACCAACGGACCAACTCGACCGAAATCGACACTGCCATCTGCGCTAAAGGGAGTGACCATCGCAGTAATGACTGAACCAAATGTCATACCGCTAACCCTAGCCAACTAGTCGTTACGGGGCTACTCTGCCGTTGGCAACAAAGGCTGAGTGCGTAATCGGCATTAACTTAGCCCAGGCATCTTCATACTTTTCTGCAACTAATTCAATCTCGCGCTGCGGGTACGATGGAAAATGTGAATCAGGCGCACTTCGTCGCAACGACAAGAAATTCATCATCGCTCGAGCATTCATGGTTACATAAGCAGACGAATAAGTGGTAACGGGTAAAACACCTCTGGCAACTTCACGCGCGACACCTGCCGCTAACATTTTTTCATATTGTTGATAGGCCTGCGTGCATGCTTCTCGAAATGAATCATCAGTAATTTTGTGTTGCTCTGGTGTACCCAACTCAAATGTATAGGCACCTGCTTTACCGATTTGAACTAATTTTCGATCTTCATCCGGAACGTAAAAGCATGGTTCAAGAACGCGATATCGACCACTTTCTTCATTATAAGAAGCTATTCGATGGCGCATATGTTCACGCCAAACAAAAATTGGTGCTTTAACATAAAAAGTCATCACAGAATGTTCAAATGGTGATCCGTGGCGCTCTCGCATCAAAAAATTAATCAAGCCGGAGATTGCTTTTTCAGTATCTTCTGCAACTTCTCGAGTACGTTCACCTTGAGTAGATACCCGAGCTGCAAAGATCACATCGCTATCAGCAGCACTTGACTTAACTAGCTCCACATCTACACCGCTGCGAAATTCCAACTCCACCGTTATTCCTTTGTTAGAGGCTTCACCTTATGGGTTTTACGGATTGGAAGTATGAAAGATTCGGGGGTGTCGAGGGTTAGAGTCTCCCCGTGAGGCCGATTCCACCACGTGCATTATCCCCGAAGCAAATCACCCTGGACGCGATATCAATTGGACTTGCAACTGGCACATACGGAATTTCTTTTGGTGCAATTTCTTCCGTAGCTGGGTTTTCGTTCTGGCAAACTCAAACCCTGAGCCTGCTCCTGTTTAGTGGGGCTAGTCAGTTTGCTTACGTCTCCGTAATTGCTGCTGGCGGAAGTGTTACTTCAGCAATCGCAACTGCTGCTTTATTGGGTGTAAGAAATGGCTTATACGGAATGCGGATAGCACAATTACTTATCCCTAACTTATCGCAACGAGTCTGGTATGCACACCTTACTATTGATGAAAGCACTGCGATGGCAAACAGATTTGATCAGTCGCAACAAAGTGCAAAAAGGGCATTCCTAGCAACAGGTATTTCAGTCTTTGTCTTCTGGAATATTGCAACTGCTCTGGGGTTTTTGCTCGCACAATCAATAACCTCTCCAGAAATAATTGGCCTTGATGCGGCAATAGGTGCTGGTTTTTTTGCACTCGTAGCACCAAGACTTACAACTAAAGAGCATAAGGTAACAGCGCTAATAGCAGTTGCAATTGCAATAAGTTTTACTCCAGTATTGCCTGCTGGCGTACCCATTTTGCTTGCAGCACTCTCCGCTGCACTTATTGCAGTTCGAGGTGGAAAATGAGCTGGACTGGAGTGTTAGCTGTTTCAATAATTGCATACTTAACAAAATTGTCTGGTATGTTAGTTCCACAACGTATATTAAATAAGCCTTATTTCTCTCAACTTGCGCTTTTATTACCAACCGCTTTATTGGCAGCACTTACTGCAGTTCAAGTGTTTGGAGATAACAAGCAATTAGTTTTAGATGCCCGACTTGCTGGATTATTAGCTGGTGCCATCGCGTACAAACTCAAAGCAACTTTTATTGTTATTGTGATAACCGCTGCAATTACTGCAGCATTACTTAGATTGTTTCTTGGATTTAACTGAGTTTTAAGTAATTCTCTAACCCAATTACTAAACCTGGGTTATTGGCAATATCTGATATGGCAAGAGCTACGCCCGGCATAAAACTGCTTCGATCTAATGCGTCATGGCGAATAGAAAGAGTTTCACCTGGATTTCCAAAGATAACTTCTTGGTGCGCAACTAAACCAGAAATACGTAATGAATGTACCGAAATGTCATTTACTTGAGCTCCACGAGCTTCTCGATTTCCTATTGTTGCATCTGGCGATTTGGCTTTTCCACTTTTCTTCTTTGACTCAGCAATCAACTCAGCCGTTCTAACTGCAGTGCCACTTGGTGCATCCAGTTTCGCTGGGTGGTGAAGTTCCAGTATCTCCACAGACTCAAACCAGTTTGCCGCCTGCTGAGCAAACTTCATCATTAACACTGCACCAATTGCAAAATTAGGTGCAATCAACACATTGCTCTTGGAATTGCGCATCCATTCTTTTACTTGGTTAACACGCTCTGGCGTAAATCCGGTTGTTCCAACAACAACATTCTTGTTGTTTGCAATCAAATATTCAAGATTGTTCAATACAGCTTCTGGGGACGTGAAATCAACAACTACATCTGCTTTAAGCAAACTAGCAACATCATCGCCTTGATCACAGCTTGCAATTAGTGAGAAGTTGGATTGACTTGAAACCATCTGGCACACGGCAACGCCCATTTTGCCTTTTGCGCCGAGAACGCCAACCGCTATTTGTGCCATCTTCCCTCTTTTTCTTTCTAGTATTAGCCTAGAGCGATTAGCTCTAGCGCCCAAGCCCTGAAACGAAGATTATGCTGTTGGTTCAGCATCCAATACTGGCTCAAGAGAAATTTTTCCTCGTGGATCAATTTCAACTATACGAACTTGTACTTTCTGGCCTACCGATAGCACAACTTCAACATTTTCAACTCGCTTGCCTCCTGCAAGTTTTCGCACTTGCGAGATGTGTAGCAAACCATCTTTGCCTGGTAATAAAGAAATGAATGCACCAAACTGCGCTAACTTAACTACCGTACCGAGGTAGTTTTCGCCAACCTCTGGCATTTGTGGATTGGCAATGCTGTTTATTGCGGCACGAGCTGCTTCTGCTGCATCGCCATTTGTTGCACCGATGTAAACAGTTCCATCATCTTCGATTGTGATAGTTGCACCAGTATCAGCTTGAATCTGATTAATCATCTTGCCTTTTGGTCCAATAACCTCACCAATTTTGTCAACTGGAATTTTGACAGTCATAATCCTTGGAGCCAGTGGACTCATCTCATCCGCAGTATCAATTGCATCTGCCATCACTTTCAAGATTGCTAATCGCGCATCTTTTGCTTGACCAAGTGCTGCTTGCAACACCGATGCTGGAATGCCATCCAATTTAGTATCTAGCTGAAGTGCTGTGACCATATCTTTCGTACCAGCGACCTTAAAGTCCATATCACCAAATGCATCTTCTGCACCAAGAATGTCAGTTAATGCAACATATCTTGTTTCACCATCAATCTCATCACTGATAAGTCCCATTGCAATACCGCCAACTAAATCACGAAGCGGCACACCGGCAGATAACAGTGACATTGTGGCTGCACAAACAGACCCCATTGAAGTAGAGCCATTTGATCCAATGGCTTCCGATACTTGTCTTATTGCGTAAGGAAACTGTTCACGCGTAGGTAGAACTGGAACTAATGCTCGCTCAGCTAACGCACCATGTCCAATTTCTCGACGCTTGGGAGATCCAACTCTTCCAGTTTCTCCAGTTGAATAAGGTGGCATGTTGTAGTTGTGCATATATCGCTTAGTGTCATTTGGTAACAAGCTATCTACCTTTTGTTCCATCGTTAACATGTTCAATGTCGTAACCCCAAGAACTTGAGTTTCTCCACGCTCAAACAGTGCTGAACCATGTGCTCTTGGTACCACGTGAACTTCAGCTGATAGTTGACGTAAATCCGTCAGGCCGCGACCGTCAATTCGGACTTGATCACGTAGTACTCGCTCACGAATAATCTGTTTAGTTAAAGATCTAATTGCAGCTTTAACTTCTGCTTCGCGATCTGGGAATTTCTCTACAAGTTCACTTTTGACGCGTTCAGTAATTTCAGCAGTTGCCGCTTCTCGGTCTGCTTTAGAAACAAGGGTCATCGCAGAAGCGATATCGGCTCGTGCCAAGTTACTCACCGCATCCATCACATCTGATTGATAATCAACAAAGATTGAAAAATCAGCTGTTTGTTTATCAACTTGAGCTGCTAGTTCAGATTGTGCTTTACATAACTGAGTGATGTATGGCTTCGCCGCATCTAAACCTTCTGATACAACTTGTTCAGTTGGCACCTTTCCACCAGCTGCAATTAACTCGAAGGTAGCTTCTGGCGCTTCTGCTTCAACCATCATTACTGCCACATCACCATCAGGTAGGACACGTCCAGCAACAACCATGTCAAAGGTGGCTCGAGCTAATTCATCATGTGTTGGAAATGCCATCCATTTACCATCAATCAACGCAACTCTAACTCCGGCAATTGGACCTGAGAAAGGAACTCCAGCCAACATCGTTGACATAGATGCGGCATTTATTGCGAGCACGTCATACATATGATCAGGATGTAATGACAGGACTGTCACTACAACTTGAATCTCATTGCGCAAGCCATCAACAAATGATGGTCGTAGCGGCCGATCAATTAGACGTGAAGCCAAAATTGCATCTTCTGTTGGTCGTCCTTCGCGACGGAAAAATGATCCAGGAATTCGACCAACTGCATACATACGCTCTTCTACATCAATGGTGAGCGGAAAAAAATCAATTTCTGCTCGGGGGTTTTTTGATGCAGTGGTTGCTGAAAGCAACATTGTTTCATCATCAAAATAAACAACTGCTGAGCCACTTGCTTGTCGAGCAAGTCGTCCAGTTTCAAATACGATTTCGCGATCTTTAAAGCCTTCGCTCTTAATTACGGTGCGCGAAACTTTGCCTTCTTGGGCCATTTATTACTCCATAGAACTATGGAGCACGTTGTTCTGCGGTCTTCGATCGAGAACAGCGGCTCTGTTGACCCGCTACCCACCACCGAGGACCGACGTCTTTTTCAACGTGCTCGATTTGGTTTAGTTATCGTCGAATGCCCAAGCGAGCAATCAACGCACGGTAACCTTCAATATCTTTATTGGCTAAGTAATCCAATAAGCGACGACGGCGACCTACCAAAAGCAGCAAACCACGACGACCGTGATGATCTTGAGGATGATCCTTAAGGTGATCAGTTAAATGATTTATTCGATCAGTCAAAAGTGCAATCTGTACTTCGGCAGATCCAGTGTCATTTGCTGACTTAGCAAAATCCTTGATAACCGACTGCTTGGTCTTAACTTCAGACATTGTTGTTACCTTTCGGGCGCGGGGCTGATGCCCTTTTTTCTCGGCAACCGAGCGCCCGCTCAGAAACCGTAAATTCCGGCTGGAATCTGGTCAAAGGCTACCAGTTAGCAGTTTGCCAACTCGAACTACGTCCTGGTCCATCTGCTCAATAAGCTCTTTTTGAGAGTCAAAATGGTGCATTGAGCGTAAATACTCCACAAATGAGATAGTTATCTTCTCGCCATAGAGATCTAGGCTTGTGCCAATCAAATGTGCCTCTATCCGCATCTCTTCACCGCCAAAAGTTAAGTTTGCACCAACGCTAATAGCCGCTTGAAACATCTGCGATTTTGCCAACGCATAACCCGCGTACACCCCAGCTTTAGGCAAAACTTGATTGACATCTACTTGCAAATTTGCAGTTGGATATCCCAATAGACGACCTCGCTGATCCCCAACAACAACAGGTCCAGTCAGTGTGAAGGGACGGCCGAGCATCAATGCAGCTTCTGATACCTCGCCATTTTTTATTGCTTGTCGAATTCGAGATGATGAGATTCGTCCACCAGCAAACTCTTTATGCGCCACTACTATATTTCTAATACCAGCTGCAGCAATATCTAGTGCAGTACCTTGGGCTTTATATCCAAATCGATATCCTTCCCCAACAACTACAGCAACCGTTTGCCAATTCGCAATCAAGACTTCAGAAATAAACTCTTGTGGGGTTTGCTGCATTCGTGATTGATCAAAATCTAAAACCTCAACTCGGTCAGCCCCATATTGAATGAGTAACTCTTTACGCTCAGTCACACTGCAAATTAATTCAACTTCAGATTTCTGAATAACAGTGCTTGGGTGCGGATCGAAACTTACTACTACTACTTTTGCATCAAGTTCAGCCGCTAAATCGGCAGCAGTTGTCAGAAGTAATTGATGTCCTAAGTGCACCCCATCTAAAACACCCAGAACAACTACTGACTTACTCATTGATTAACTCCGATAAGCTAAGAAATACGTTATCTGGTTGAAACACATTGTCATTTATTTTACCAACAGCAACTAATTGATTCTCTGAAGTTAATGCAGCTACTGGATAGTGATCTGCAAACGTTACATTTATCTGTCGGCCGTGAATCAAATCAATCGCTTTATCATTTGGAATGGAAATGGTGGGCATGATTTTGCGCGCAATTGCTCCCATAGGCAAAACGGATGTGCTATCGACAATCTCAGATAATGGTGTGGCTTGAGATTGAACAAAGCTTCCAGCTTGAGTTCGGCGCAGAGTGAGAACAGATCCACCCACATTTAACTGTTCACCTAAATCTCGAGCAAGCGCTCTGACATATGTGCCGCTTGTACAAAAAACTTCAACTGTAATGTCAGTGACGGGTATACCGTCAAACTCATTATCTGCAACATCTAACAAGTTAATCTCGAATATTTCAACTGGACGAGACTTTAATTCAACCTCAACCCCAGATCTAACCAAGTCGTGTGCTCGGACGCCATTTACTTTTATTGCACTGACACTACTTGGCCGCTGCATAATTTTTCCAACAAACTTAAGTAGTGCGGATCTAATCTCTGACTCGGATAATGAATTACCAGTTATCTGCAGAACTACTCCTGCAGCGTCATCTGAAACAGTTGAAACTCCAAGTCTTATAGTCGCTTGGTATCTTTTGTTATCACCAACAAAATATTGCATCAGTCTTGTTCCGCGATTTATTCCCAAAACCAACACGCCACTTGCCTCTGGGTCAAGGGTTCCGGCATGCCCTACCTTCTTGGTGTGTAAAACTTTTCTAATTCGAGCAACCACATCATGTGATGTTATGCCCAAAGGTTTATCGATTACCAAGATGCCATTGAGGGCATTCATTTTCAACTACTTTACTTAGATTTATTCAAATCACGGTACGGGTCAGCATCGCCAGCCCAACTTGCTTTTTCTGCAATTTGATGGACTTGCTGATCTGCCGCGCGTGCTTGTTGCAAAAGCTCTTCCATTCTGGCAACACCTTCTGGCAATGCATCTAAGACAAATTCAATTGTTGGAGTGAACTTAATTCCAAGTTGCTTGCCAACTTCTGACCTAATCATCCCTTTAGCAGATTCCAATGCAGCCTTTGTTGCTATCCGTTCCAATTCACTGCCAAGCACGGTATAAAAAATAGTCGCTTCTCGCAGATCACCGGTGAGCCTTACTTCAGTAACGGTAACAAAACCTAACCTTGGATCTTTAACTCGAAACTCGATTAGTGAGGCGACTATCTCGCGAATTCGATCTGCAATCTTCTTAGCTCTGGCTTCTCCCATTAGGCACGGGCTTTCTCGCGTAACTCATAAGTTTCGATTCGATCATCAACGGCAATATCATTGAAATTATCAAATGAAATACCACACTCAAAACCTTCACGAACTTCCGTTACATCATCTTTTTCCCTACGCAGAGAATCAATAGATAAGTTTTCAGCGACAATTGCACCACCACGAATAATGCGTGCCTTACTGTTTCGCTTTACCGAACCAGACAAAATCATGCAGCCAGCAATTGTGCCTGCCTTGCTGGATTTGAAAATGTTTCTAATTTCAGCTGAGCCAAGCTCAACTTCTTCATAAATTGGCTTAAGCATTCCCTTAAGTGCAGCTTCGATTTCATCAATTGCTTGATAAATAACGGTATAGAAGCGAACATCAATACCAGCTCGTTCAGCAAGTTCTCGTGCTTGTCCTTCTGGCCTAACATTAAAGCCGATAATTACTGCAGTGGATGCAGTTGCTAAATCAATATCGTTCTTCGTGATTGCACCAACGCCTCGATGAATTACCCGAAGTGACACTTCTTCCCCAATATCAATCTTCAATAGCGCATCTTCGAGGGCTTCAACTGAACCAGAAACGTCACCTTTGATGATTAGGCGCAGTTCGCTATCTGCACCACCCTTTTCCAAATTCTTCATAAAGTCTTCCAGCGAACGACTGCTGCGATTTTGGGCAAGCTGAGCATTTCGCTCTCGAGCAGCACGAGTTTGCGCAATTTGTCGAGCAGTTCGATCTTCATCAACTACTATGAACGAATCTCCCGCATCTGGCACAGCGGATAACCCCAACACTTGCACCGCACGTGAAGGTCCTGCTGCTAAGACTGGGTCGCCATTTTCATCTTGCATCGCACGAACACGGCCGTGTGCTTCACCAACTACTAACGAATCACCTGGACGCAGAGTTCCTCGCTGCACAAGTACGGTTGCAATGGGACCTCGACCACGATCAAGATGCGCTTCAACTGAAACACCGCTGGCTGGAGATTTCGAATTAGCCCGCAAATCAATCGCTGCATCAGCTGTCAATAACACAGCATCAAGCAACTCGTGAATATTCAAGCCAGTTAATGCTGAAACGTCAACAAACATCGTGTCACCGCCGTACTCTTCGGCAACAAGTCCGTATTCGGTAAGTTGACCGCGAACTTTATCTGGTGATGCGCCCTCTTTATCAACTTTGTTAACTGCTACCACAATTGGTACATTTGCTGCTTGAGCGTGATTTAGCGCTTCAATTGTTTGCGGTTTAACTCCATCATCTGCCGCCACTACCAATATTGCAATGTCTGTAGCTTTTGCGCCGCGAGCACGCATTGCGGTGAAAGCTTCGTGGCCGGGGGTATCAATAAAAGTAATTGCTCGAGGCTCATCATTGTGTTCAGTAATTACTTGATAAGCACCAATATGCTGAGTTATTCCACCTGCTTCGCCTGAAACCACATTGGTTTTTCTAATTGCATCCAGTAATCGTGTCTTTCCGTGATCCACGTGACCCATTACAGTTACAACTGGTGGTCTAATCTCCAGGTCTTCTTCTTCATCTTGATAATCTAAGTCAACATCAAATGACTCTAATAAAGCTCGATCTTCGTCTTCGGGTGAAACTATTTGAACATCAAAATTCATTTCTGAACCAAGTAATTTAAGTAAATCGTCACTAACAGATTGAGTTGCAGTAACCATTTCGCCCAAATGGAACAGTGCAGTAACCAGGGCTGCAGGATTTGCATTAATTTTTTCAGCGAACTCGCTCAGTGAAGAGCCGCGGCGCATCCGGATTACCTGACCATTTCCACGCGGAAGTGAAACACCACCTAACTCAGGTGCTTCCATATTGTCGAATTCTTGTCTGCGCGTTTTCTTCGACTTATAACTCTTCTTTGACTTTCCGCCTTGCTTACCAAATGCGCCACCAACTTGACCTCGCCCTTGCGGACCTGAACCTGGTCGACCTGGTTTACCGCCGCGCCCTGGAGCGCTTGGTGCTCCGCCTGCTCGTGGAACACCGAAATTCTTTGGACCACGACCGCCTTCTCGAGGTGCCGCTGTTGTTGGTCGACCCCCGCGTGCACCATCTCGTGGTGCACCAGTTGGTCTGTTACCACGTACACCATCTCGTGGACGGTCGCTTCCTGGTCTTGCAGGTCGAGTTCCTTCACGTGGTGTACCAAATGGATTGTTGCCAGGTTTAGGCGCTGCAGATCTTGGAGCACCAAAGGGATTATTTCCCGCTCTAGGTGCTGACTTAGGCGCACCAAAGGGATTATTTCCCGCTCTAGGTGCTGACTTAGGCGCACCAAAGGGATTATTTCCTGACCTTGCTGCTGGCGGTCGTGGCGCTACTGGACTTGCATTACCTTGTGTTGGTGCTTGTCCAGTTGAGGATGGTGGTTGAGCTGGTTTTGCCGGAGCTGTTGTTGGCATCTCTGGTGCTGGCGGGTTTTCTTCTGCTGTAGGTATCTGTTGTGGTTCCGCAACAGGTGGTTTGGCAGCCTTAGTCGTTTTCTTTTTTGCAGGTGGTTTTGCAACCGCTCCACCCATAGCTTCTACAAGTCGCCGTGCGACTGGAGCTTCAATGGTGGATGAGGCAGAACGAACAAACTCACCAAGTTCTTGTAACTTGGCAAGCACAACTTTACTTTCGACTCCGAGCTCTTTTGCTAGCTCGTAGACCCGAACCTTGGACACTGCACTCCTCGTTTGGCCCGGGCTTTAGACACGGGCGGTTAGCTGGAAGACCTCATCGGCTCATTTGGTGAACATCCGTTCACTTCTCCCATAGTTAAAGGCTCTCGCCAGCGGACTTAAGAACTACTTGTTAACTGCTGCAGTAATCGATAATCCAAATCTGAGTCTGCTCCTAAAGCGCGTATCAGACTCCGGCGTTGAATTGCTCGATCAATGCATTCCTGATTGCGATGTAGATATGCACCTCGACCTAATTGTCGATTTTGCGTATCCGGCACAACCGCATTCGCTCGCAGCACTACTCGTAGCAACTGATTCTGCTCCGCTCGATTTCGACAACCAACACAGGTACGTATCGGCGTAGATTCCGAGCCGGCTGAACTCGTCATCCGAAGTCTACTCGCTCGCCTGTTTCGGCGTGTCGGCTGGCTCGCTTATTAGTTCTGGGTCAGTGTCTGGCCTGATATCTATCCGCCAACCAGTAAGTCGTGCCGCTAGCCGGGCATTTTGCCCTTCACGGCCGATTGCCAGTGAAAGTTGAAAATCAGGCACCCACACCCGAGCTACCCGATTTGCTAAATCCAGTACCTGAACTTTCGTTACCCTTGATGGGGATAATGCACTGGAAATAAATTTAATGGGATCTTGATCAAAATCAACAATATCTATCTTCTCGCCATTTAATTCACTCATAACATTTCTAACTCGCTGCCCAAAAGGTCCAATACAAGCTCCTTTTGGATTTAAATCAGGATCGGCAGTAAAAACTGCAATCTTTGTTCTGTGTCCAGGTTCACGTGCAACGGCCATTATTTGCACCAGCCCAGATGCGACCTCAGGCACTTCTAGTGAAAAAAGTTTTGTGACAAGTTGTGGATGAGTTCTAGACAAAGTTATAAGTGGACCTTTTAGTCCACGCTTTGCATGTAAAACTAATGCTCGTATCCGATTTCCATGCACGTATTTTTCAGTGGGAACTTGCTCTTGGATTGGAATATTTGCTTCAACGTTACCTAAGTTTACGTAAACTAGTTTTGGATCAGAACCTTGTTGTATAACGCCTGAAACTATGTCGCCTTCGCGAGCAGAAAAATCATCAACAGTTTTAATGTCAGCAACGTCGCGCAATCGTTCAAACAAAACTGTCTTTGCAGTTGCAGCAGCGATTCGACCAAAACCTTCAGGTGTGTCATCTTGCTCCGGAAGCAAATTACCTGATTCGTCTTGATTTCTGATCCACACCGTTACTTTGCCAGACTTGCGATCAATCTCAACTCGACAATTCTGCATTCGCCCAGTTGTGCGCTGATAAGCGGTTAATAGTGCGGCTTCGAGCGCACTTAGTAATGTCTCCCAGGACAAGTCTTTTTCATAAACGATTGCTTTCAATGCCGCTAAATCAATATCCATGACACCCTACCGATTAAATTCCACTTGAATAACCGCTCGAACTACTTGATTAAGCGGCAACTCTATTTGTTTTCCTTTAACATCTAGCAATACTTGAGAATCAATTACATTAACTATTCGCCCTAAAACACTTTTGCCATCTGAGCGCTCGACTTTTACTAAGCGATTTAAATTACGCTGCCAATGCCTTAACTGAGTTAGCGGTCGATCTACCCCAGGTGAACTTACTTCCAGGGTGAAAGGTGAAGTAATGTCTACAATCTCGTCTAATTTATCTGAAACCAATTTAGTAATTGCAGCTACTTCATCAAGGGAGATGCCACCGAGTTTATCTAAAATAACGCGAACAACCTGGCGATTGCCAGTTTTTCGAATTTCAACTTCTTCTAGATCTAAGTTGTGTGCAGAAGCAATCGGGCGAACCAAACTCTCCAGCATCGATTGGGATAGTTGACTCACTTACTACCCCTCATTCTGTTATGTGTTTTAGTTTTTTACTAGTCTACTGTAGCTAATGCAGTTGCTTCACCTTGGCTACGAGTTCGGAGAGCAACACGTCGTCAACTGCGCCAGTAAATCTATCTCGTACCTCAACTAATCCTTCTGCATATTTTTTACCAATCACAACTACAGTAGGAATGCCAATCAATTCAGCGTCATTAAACTTAACTCCAACAGAAACTCCCACACGATCATCAATCAATACCGACAGTCTCTGTGCATTTAGTTGATCGGCAAGCTGGTTAGCAGCTATCGCCAGTGCTTCATCCTTACCTGCAATAACTAAGTGAACATCAGCTGGTGTAACAGTTCTTGGCCAACGCAAACCTCTTTCATCGTGATGCTGCTCTGCAATAACTGCAACGGCTCGAGTAACACCAATTCCGTATGAGCCCATCGTGACTACTACCTGCTCACCGTTTTCATTAAGCACTTTTAGGTCCAGTGCCTGCGCATACTTTCGGCCAAGTTGGAATATATGGCCAACTTCAATACCGCGCGCTAGGCGAATTACTTTGCCAGCTGGTACTACACATTCATCGCCAATTCGAACATCAGCTACATCAATTTGCCCATCAGGATTAAAGTCTCTTCCCATTACTAAGCCAAAGACATGTTTTCCAGTTCGATTTGCACCCGTAATCCAACTTGTTCCAGAAACAACACGCGGATCAACTAAATACTCTATTTTGGATTTTGATTTGATTCCGAGTGCGTCTGGTCCGATATATCCCTTTACAAGTGTTGGATATTTTGCAAAATCTTCATCGGTAAACGGGGTTACTATCTCAGGATAAACTGCAGCTTCCAATCTACGCATATCAACTTCGCGATCTCCTGGAATACCAATAGCAAGCACGCTAGTTGTGCCATCTTGGGAAACCAAGCGCATCAATACATTCTTCAATGTATCAGCAGCAGTCCATTGATTACTTCGCTTCAATGATTCATTTTGATTACAAAAATTAACTAATGCTTCAATAGTTGCGGTATCTGGAGTGTCATGCACTTGAGCAGCAGGTAAATCAGTTATCGATATTGATTGCGCAGGCTTAATCTGAATTGCCTCTACATTTGCTGCGCCACCTTCAGTTTCCACATACGTATCTTCACCAGCATCGGCAGGAGCTAAAAATTCCTCAGATGCGCTACCTCCCATTGCGCCAGATTGTGCTGAAACAATCACATAGTCAATTACCAAACGTTCAAATACTTTTTGATATGCATCTCGATGCTTTTGGTAGGAAACTACTAAGCCTTCATCATCTAAATCAAATGAATAGCTATCTTTCATAATAAATTCACGGCCACGAAGCAACCCCGCTCTTGGTCTTGCTTCATCACGATACTTTGTTTGAATTTGATAAAGTGATAATGGTAAATCTTTATAAGATGAATACAAATCTTTAACCAAAAGGGTAAACATCTCTTCATGAGTTGGCGCTAGTAAATAATCTGCACCGCGTCGATCTTGGAGGCGAAATAGCGCTGGTCCATATTCTGTCCAGCGATTTGTTGCTTCATAAGGTTCTCTTGGTAACAAGGCAGGGAAATGAACTTCTTGAAATCCAGCTTTGTTCATCTCTTCTCGAACAATTTCAGTTACTTTCTGTAAGACCATTAGTCCAAGAGGCAACCAGGTGTATCCACCAGATGCTGCGCGACGAAGATATCCAGCTCGAATCAACAATGAGTGGCTTGCAACTTCGGCATCAGCAGGGTTTTCTCGCAACGTTCGCAAAAACAGCTCCGACATTCGATATTGCACAGATACCCCTTTCAAAATAGATTTCAAGGCTAACAGAACAGCCGCAACTAAAGCATCACTGACGCGAATGTACCTACCTGTTCAAACCCAAGTGATCGATAAAGCCTGAGCGCACGATAGTTAAAGTCGTTCACATAAAGCGACACAGTAGGAACTCGCTTGCGCATCTGCACAACTGCTGCAGCTAGCGCTGGTGCCGATATCCGCTGTCCTCGATGACTTGGTGCCACCCAAACACCTTGAATCTGAATAACAGTGTCAGATTGGACTCCAATATCTACCTTGAAAATAATCTCATTTTCATCAGTTAAAACAAAGGTGCGTTGGTTCTGCAAAAGTTCCAAAACTCGCGATTGATAAACAGCACGTGTAGCTGGTCGCAATGGGTCAATCCCAACCTCTTCACGGAACATCATTGCCGCTACTGGCAATACTTTTTCTAACTCATCGATAGTTGCAAGTCTCACTTGGGTATTGGGTGCAATCAGAGGAGATTTGTCTAAAAATAAAAGTGGTTGATCTGATCTAATTAGGCGAGCCGAACCTAGAAAACTTGATACCTGCTGCCACAAGCCAAAAACATCTTCTCTCTTTCCAACTATGCTCGAGGTAGCTATTGGTGCTTGCATTAGATAGTCTGCCAGGTGAGTAAGCATCTCATAACTGCAATTTGCAGTAGTTGTGTTTATGCCAACATAAGCTAATCCCAAGTTCTTATCTCGATCTGAAACAAATAATATCTGTGTATCTGTCGGATTGAAATCAATTAATTTAGATATCAAGAAGCAATTAGCAATTGGATCTATTTGAGCAATTTGAATTGCCAAAGATAAATCATCTGGTGTAACTGGTCGCACATAAGTGGACCTCATAGCAGTTAGGACACCGATACCGAAGGTTCCCCAGCAACTCCAGCCGCTTCCATTTCAGCAGCCAAGCGGTTCGCTTCAGCAATTAGGGTTGCCACAATTTCTGATTCAGGTACAGTTTTTATTACTTCGCCTTTAACAAATATCTGTCCTTTGCCATTTCCAGATGCAACGCCTAAATCTGCTTCACGTGCTTCGCCCGGGCCGTTAACCACACAGCCCATTACTGCGACTCTAAGTGGAACCTTCATGCCTTCAAGGCCAGCGGTTACTTCATTAGCTAAGGTGTAAACATCAACTTGTGCTCGCCCACAAGATGGGCAAGAAACAATTTCCAAACCGCGTTGTTTTAGATTCAATGATTCCAAGATTTGATTTCCAACTTTCACTTCCTCAACTGGCGGAGCAGAAAGTGATACTCGAATCGTGTCACCAATACCTTGGCTTAGCAGTGCGCCAAATGCAACCGCTGACTTGATAGTTCCTTGAAATGCTGGTCCTGCTTCAGTAACACCCAGATGCAGCGGGTAATCAGATTGTTCAGCCAGTAAACGATATGCCTTCACCATTACTACCGGATCGTGATGCTTAACTGAAATCTTTATATCGCCAAATCCATGTTCTTCAAATAGTGAAGCTTCCCATAAGGCAGATTCCACCAGCGCTTCTGGAGTTGCCTTGCCATACTTTTGAAGCAAGCGTGGATCTAGTGAACCCGCATTAACACCAATTCTGATTGGAACTTTAGCAGCGGCTGCTGCTTGAGAAATTTCCTTTACTCGATCATCAAACTGTTTGATATTTCCTGGATTCACTCGAACGCCAGCACAGCCAGCATCAATTGCCGCAAACACATATCGAGGTTGGAAATGAATATCTGCAATAACTGGGATGGAAGATTTTCGCGCAATTATTGCGAGTGCATCAGCATCATCTTGACTAGGCACGGCAACTCTGACCACATTGCAGCCAGATGCTGTTAACTCAGCAACTTGTTGCAAAGTTGCATTCACATCAGCAGTTACGGTGGTGCACATTGACTGCACGCTTATTGGTGCACCACCACCAACAACCACAGGTTTGCTCGGGTGGTTCAGCACAATCTGACGTGACTTGCGCCTGGGTGCTAATACGGGAGGTGGCGTAGGCATACCAAGATCAATATTCATAACCGAATTATCCATTCCCTCGGTAAATTTTGCGCTCCCAACTTTCAATTCAGCCTAATTGGGGCGACTAAATCCACATAAATCAACAGCAATGAAAAACTCAACAGCACAATCGCAAACACATATGCGGCAGGCATTAGTTTTGCAATATCAACGGCATCCTGGGCCCGCTTTGATTTTGTTCCTCTTCTAATCCATTCATAGGTAGCTCCAGCAACGTGTCCGCCGTCTAATGGCAGAATTGGCAATAAATTAAAAAAGAATAAAGCTAAATTCACGCTGGCTAGCAAAACGAGGAAATCTAAAATGCGCCAACTTGCTGGCGCTTCTTGAGCGGCAACATCACCACTAATTACGCTAACTCCAACAATTGATATTGGTCCATCGACATCTCTTGGTTCCGCACCTATAGCTGTTGCAAAAATATTCGCCATTCGAGCTGGCAAATTTATTATCAAATTTGCAGTTGCTTTTGCCACATCCCAAACAAATACCCCAATTACAACAGGTGATTGTCTGGTCAAGTTGATCTCGGGTCGAAAACCAAGATATCCATCCTTGCCGTCGCTAACTGATAAATTTGCAACTGTAACTATTAAAGATATTTTTGAGTCTGCGCGTAATACATCAACAACAACTGTACTTCCGGCAGAATTATCAATCTGGTTAGAAATCTCGCTCCAGTTAGAAACTTCGACACCATCAATTGCAAGTAACTCGTCACCAACTTCTAACCCAGCCTTAGCAGCAGGAGAAGTAATAGCACTTGATTTACACTCACCTAGATCTGTTGTTTCTGCAGGTAAACAGTTGATAACTTCACTTACTTTTGTAGTTGGCTGCGGAGTTCCAATCAATACCAATGCAATAAAAAATAACACCACTGCAGTTAATAAATTCATTACCGGTCCACCAAGCATTACAACTAATTTTTTTGCTGGATGAAGTTGATAAAAGGTACGACCCTCATCTGAATGCATTAATTCTTTGTTCGAGGTATCCCGAGCATCATTAATCATCTTTTTGAATGGACCTCGGGTAATTGGTGCTCTGGGTGGAATCATTCCGATTATCCGAACATAACCACCAAGTGGAAGTGCTTTGAGCCCATACTCTGTCTCGCCACGTTTCCGCGAAAACAATGTTGGACCAAAACCAACCATAAATTGAGATACCCGAACGCCGAACTTTCGCGCAGGGTAGAAATGGCCAAATTCATGAATCGCAACGGAGAACAACAGGCCAAGTGCAAAAAGCACAACCCCTAAGCTGAACATTTTTCTTCTCCTTTGGGGCGACATTCTCCGACACATTGTTCTGCTCCGCGAGCCCGACTCCCCTAGCATTGGTTCTCATTGAATAAGGAGTGCAAGATGATTAAAGGTGGCCCAAGCCTCAAGCAAGAGCGAAACCTCATTACCGATATCCCAGGCCCAAAGAGCATTGAGATGATGCAGCGACGCAAGAAAGCGGTAAGTGCTGGTGTTGGTGGCGCGCTACCAGTATTCGCTCACGCTGCAGGTGGCTCAGTTTTGCTTGATATTGATGGAAACACTTTTATTGATCTTGGAAGTGGAATAGCTGTTACATCAGTTGGTAATAGCGCTCAAAGCGTAGTGGAAAACGTAAAAGAACAGGCTGAACTTTTTACCCATACCTGTTTTATGGTAACTCCTTATGAAAAGTATGTTGAAGTTTGTGAGAAATTAAATCAACTTACTCCTGGCACTCATGAAAAACGATCTGCACTTTTCAATTCAGGCGCTGAAGCTGTAGAAAATGCGATTAAAGTTGCACGTGCCTTTACTAAGCGACAAGCAGTTGTGGCATTTGAGCATGGCTATCACGGTCGCACCAATTTAACGATGGCATTAACAGCAAAATCAATGCCATACAAGCACTCATTTGGACCATTTGCGCCAGAGATATACCGAATGCCGATGTCCTATCCTTATCATGACAATCGATCAGGTGAAGTTGTAGCTAGAGAAGCAATTAGTAAAATGGAAAAAGAGATTGGTGCAAATCAAATTGCTGCAATTATTGTTGAACCGATTCAAGGCGAAGGTGGATTTATTGTTCCAGCACCTGGCTTTTTGCCGGCAATTGCCCAATTTGCAAAAGCTAATGGAATAGTTTTCATTGCGGACGAGATTCAAACCGGTTTTTGTCGTACCGGTGCTTGGTTTGCAAGTGAACATGAAGGCCTTGTGCCTGACTTGATTACCACTGCAAAAGGTTTAGCTGGTGGATTGCCGTTAGCTGGCATTACTGGAACCGCTGAGATGATGGATTCAGTTCATGTAAGTGGACTCGGAGGAACTTACGGCGGCAATCCAATTGCATGCGCTGCCGCATTAGGTTCAATAAACGAGATGGAGCAGCATAATTTGATAGCTCGGGCAAAAGAATTAGAACAAATTTTCCGAGATGGATTAACCCAAATGCAGAGTAAGTATCCAGCAATTGGTGATATTCGCGGTAAAGGTGCGATGATGGCAATTGAGTTAATAAACCCAGATGGTTCACCAAATTCTGATCTAGTAAGCAAGGTCAGTAAGTATTGCCACCAAAACGGCGTAATCGTGCTTACTGCTGGAACTTATGGGAATGTGATTCGCTTCTTACCACCACTAACAATATCTACGCAGCTGCTCAACGAAGGATTAGATGTGGTTGAGCAGGGATTTAAAGCTGCGAGCTAGCGTTCATCAAGTAGCGGTTGGTTGGGGTCAAAAACTGAATTTGTTCTTGTTTTTGCTAATGCGGATAAAGCTTCCAAGATAACTCGATTTGCTAGCAGGGAAGTTATATCAGCGTGGTCATATGCGGGTGCTACCTCCACCACATCCATTCCAACAACATGAGTTTCTAAACAGATGCGACGAACTGCGTCCAAGAGTTCTCGAGCAGATAAACCACCTGGCTCTGGTGTTCCAGTTCCAGGTGCAGCAGCTGGATCTGCAACATCAATATCAACAGAAAGGAATACCCCATCACAATCGCTTGCCACTGCTTGGAATATCTCAGTTAAACAAACATTCAATCCCCGAGCACCAATCTCAGACATCTCATATGAACGCATTCCTTGTTGTGCCATCCAATTTAATGTTGGCTCATCAGGCCAGTAGCCGCGAAGGCCAATTTGAAAAAATCGATCACCTCTAACCGCACCGCTTTCAATCAATTTCCGCATAGGTTGACCATGGCCTATCAATGCACCTTCAGTAATCTCACCCGTGTCTGCATGTGCATCAAAATGCAAAACAGCAATATTGCCCCAACCTTTAGCCTTTGCAATTCCAGTTACATTCGGCCAAGTAACAGTGTGATCTCCACCAATGATTAATGGAATAGCATGACCAGCTACTTTGGCAACAACTTGCTCAAGTCGCGCACAAGCAATTTCAGTATTGCCGCTAGGCATCTGTACATCGCCAGCATCATGGACTTGCAAACTCGTTAAACCATCAACCCTTAACGCTAATGATGGGCGTTTGCCATCATGCTCTAAATAGCAGGCTTTGCGAACAGCTGATGGGCCAAACTTCGCACCGCTTCGATATGACGTACCTCCATCAAATGGTGCTCCAATAATGACCACTTCAGCATTTGAATATGTTTTTGAATCCATAGCATCACATTTAGACACACCTAAAAAAGTAAAGTCAGGACCATACATTAAAGATCCCATCAGCGCTTTACTCGCTTTGCGCCAATTACTTGTGCAATAACAACTAACAATAATGCGGACATAAAGAATATGGTTGCGATGACATTTACCTGTGGTGGAATTCCGCGCTGCGCTGCGCCCCAAACATACATCGGAAATGTAACGGTAGTTCCAGAGTTAAAGTTTGTAATAATAAAATCATCAAAAGATAATGAGAATGCAAGGAGAGCTGCCGCGGCGATGCCAGGGAGTGCCAACGGAAACGTGATGTAACGAAAAGTTATTTTCTCATCTGCGTACAGATCCATGGCAGCTTGTTCGAGTCTGGGATCTAGTGTTGCAAGTCTAGCTTTTACTGCAACAACTACAAACGAAATCGTAAACATAATGTGCGCAATTAGAAGCGTCCAGAACCCAAGCGGAATAACAGAAATGTTCAAAAACAATGCCAGCAAACTTGTACCCATTACTACTTCTGGCGTAGCCATTGGTAAGAAAATAAGTAAATTAGTCGAAGTGCGTCCTCGGAATCGGTGTCTCACAAGTGCAAAGGCAATCATCGTACCCAAAATAGTTGCAACTATCGTTGTCAGCAAGGCAATTTTAATGCTAGTAGTTACTGCACCACATATTGTTTGATCTCTGCAAATGTTAGTCCATGCATCAAAAGAGAACTCATTCCATTGCGTGTTTTGTTTTCCAGCAGGCTTATTAAAGCTAAGCATTATCACCACAAAAATAGGAAGCATCAAGTAAAACAGGGCGATAATCGCATAGATTCCAGTTGCTCTTTTTCCTAGCCAAGAAGTAATGGGTCGCATCAAACTAAATCCTCAGTGCCAGCACGCCTGATGTAGAAAAATACAATTACTAATATCATGGTCATTAAAATGAATGACAGTGCAGATGCTTGGGGATAATCTCGCACAATCACAAATTGACTTTGAATCACATTACCAATCATCTTGTCCCGAGCTGATCCAAGTAGCGATGCATTAATAAAGTCACCCATAGCAGGAATAAATGTTAAGAGTGTTCCAGAAACCACACCTGGCATTGAAAGCGGAAGTGTGACTTTACGGAAAGTCTCTCCTGGGCTGGCATACAAATCTTTTGATGCTTCAAGCAATCTCGGATCAATTCGCTCTATTGCCGCATAAAGTGGCAGAATCATAAATGGTAAGAAGTTGTAAGCGATGCCTGCAATCACAGCTATCGGCGTATTAAGTATTCTTTCTTGCGGCAACAAATTTAACGCATTTAATGCAACCGTGATAAATGAATCATCTGCCAAAATAGTTTTCCAGGCATAAGTGCGAATCAAGTATGCTGCAAAAAATGGAGCAATTACTAGTACTAACATGAAATTGCGCCACTTTCCACCCTTTAACGCAATGTGATATGCCAGCGGATAACCAATAACTAGCGCAAGAAGCGTCGCGCTTGCGGCGTAAAGTAATGACTTGGCAAAAACAGGCCAATAATCTTGCAGTGCAATTAAGTAATTGCCAATCTCAAGAGCATTTACGTAACCATCCAAAACGCTGTCGCCGGCAGGACGCATCAAACTGGTAATCAACAATGAGAAAAAAGGAATAACAAAGAAAACGCCCAACCAAGCAAGGCCAGGAATCAGCAATAAATACGGTGTGATTGAACGACCATTTCTTAATGGTTGCGAGAAGGTTGCCTTAGCGGAGGCAGGAATTAGTTGCATTAATCTGCTACCGGCTCACCTAAAAACTCTAAGCCATCGTTGATATCACTGTCGGGATCTAGAACAAAAACATTCTTTGCTCGCCACAGTACATCGACTTTTTCACCCCGCCTACCAAGCTCACGCACATCAACATTTCGTTCAAAAATCGTTAACTCTTGCCCCCACGGTGCTTCCACTAGATACTGGACCGATACTCCAGTAAAGGAAGCATCAATTACTACACCTTGAATAAAGTTGTCATATTCATTTCGGCGTTTGTCAACATCTTCTGTGGTCATTTTTTCAGGTCGCACGCCAAAAACAATCCGACCTGATGATTGTGAAGTTGCAGATTTTGGAATCTTAAAAATTTGGTCTGCTACTTTAACTGCCAATGTGGAGTCATCTACCTGCCCTTGAATTACTCCTTCAAAAAGATTTGATTGACCTAAGAAATTTGCAACAAATGCTGTGCGAGGTCGTTCATATATTTCGGTGGGTGCACCCATTTGCTCTATTCGGCCTGCATTCATAACCGCAATGGTGTCAGCCATCGTCATGGCTTCTTCTTGATCATGAGTTACGTGAACAAAGGTAATTCCTGTTTCAAGTTGGATTCGTTTAATCTCTATCTGCATTTGACGGCGTAACTTCAGATCAAGTGCACCTAATGGTTCATCTAGTAATAAAACATCCGGTTGATTGATAATCGCGCGAGCAAGAGCAATTCGTTGTTGTTGCCCACCACTTAGCTGCCCCGGCTTTCGCCTTGCCAATTCATCTAACTCAACCAATTTGAGCATAGCTTTGACCTTGGCATCTAAGTTAGATGTGTCTTTTCGGCGACGAAGTCCAAATGCAACATTTTCATAGATATCCATATGTGGAAACAACGCGTATGACTGAAAGACAGTATTAATTTGACGCTCATATGGGCGAAGATCTGTTATGTCTTTACTGCCAAGCTTGATTGTGCCTGATGTTGGTTCTTCCAGGCCTGCCACCATCCGAAGTGTTGTGGTTTTACCACATCCCGATGGTCCCAATAACGCAAAGAACTTTCCGGCTGGAATAGTTAAGGTGAGATGGTCAACCGCAACATTATCAAAATATGACTTGGTCAAATTCTCCAAGTGCAAGTCTTGAATATCTCGCGCAGTTTTTGTTGCGGTCACACACGCTCCTTACTGCCGAAGGCAATTAGTTACCGATAACCGCCTGGAACGCATCCTGATATTCCTTTTCAGTATCAGCATCAAGCAACATAAAGGGCTTGACGTTCGCCAAATCTTCATCACTTGGGAAGATAAGAGGATTATCCACTAGTGACGGATCGATCTTGGCAACTTCTTCTCGTGCGCCATTTACTGGGGTGATGTACTGAACATATGCTGCTACTCGAGCCGCAATTTCAGGTTCATAGTAGTAGTTGATGAGAGTTTCAGCATTCTTTTTGTGGCGAGCACCAACTGGAATAATCAAGTTATCCGTCCACAAAATTCCACCACCAGCAGGAATGGCAAACTGGAAATCTGAACCCAACTGAGCGACATCACCAGACCAGCCGATTGCAGCAATAATGTCGCCGCTTTCAAGTGCTGCTAAGTAATCATTTCCAGTTACTTGGCGTATTTGACCAGATGCGATCTGCTCCTCAAGATAATCAAGAGCTGCATAGAACTGATCTGAAGTGAAGTCCGAAGGATTCGCACCCTGATGGCTCATTATGCAACCTACTGTTTCGCGCATCTCTGAAAGAACGGAAATCTTGCCAGCTAGTGCAGGTGCAAAGAAGTCATCCAGACTTACTAACTGATCACTTCCGGTTAACTCTTTTACTTTTGTTTTATTCCAACCCAAACCGCCATATCCACCCTGCCATGACATTGAGTAAATGCGTCCTGGATCAAATGAGACATTTAGCAAATCTGGATACAAATTTGCTTTGTTTGGCACGTTGTCAAAATTAATTGCTTGGGCATAACCCAATGAAATCCACTGACCAGCCATCCAGTCAGTTGGCGTAACGAGATCGCGATCAATTGATTGACCGTTTTCTAAAAGTGGTCTTACTTTGGCGAAGAACTCATTGTTATCATTGTAATCTTCAATATAGTTGACGGTAATCCCCGTTTGGGCGGCGAACTCATCTAAAGTTGGATTAGTTCCAGCGTCTTCATCAACGTCGATGTATGCAACCCAGTTTGACCAATCAACTACCTTTTCAGTATCAGATAAATCCTCAACTTCAGTAGGTTCATCCGTATTGTTTGAAGACCCTCCCACACCGCAAGCTGATATTGCAGCCGTGGTAGCAGCAATACCTGAAACTTGAAGCAATCGGCGGCGGTTCATCATTTGCGCTGCAATGAATTTTGCAATTTGATCTGCTGGTGAATCTCCGAATTGAAACTTTTTCATTACTGCTACCTTTCTTAACTGAGCGGGGATACGGTACTACTAAAACACTATCTTGCGGTCTTTACCATCACATGTTTTACACGAGTGTAATCTTCAAAACCATACATCGAAAGATCTTTGCCATATCCAGAGTGCTTAAACCCACCATGAGGCATTTCAGCCACGATTGGGATGTGCGTGTTTATCCAAACAGCACCAAAATCGAGGTTCCGACTAACTCGCATTGCTCTACCCAAATCGTTTGTCCAAACAGAAGAAGCCAAACCATAAGGAACTGAGTTGGCAAAACGCACGGCGTCATCTTCATCATCGAAACGCTGGACAGTAATTACTGGACCAAAAATCTCATTTTGGCTCATCTCATCTTCATTATCAAGCCCAGCAACAACAGTTGGCTCAACGAAAAATCCTCTATCTCCTTGACGGCTGCCACCAACCAAGATTTCGGCATGCTTTGGTGCTCGTTCTAGAAAGCCCAAAACTTTTTCTAGCTGATTAACGTTGTTTACTGGTGGCACGAATGCATCGGGATCTGCAGGTCCGCCTGCAAACGAAGTTTTGGTTCCAGCAGCAGCAGTTGCCAAAGCACCCACAAATTTGTCATATGCCTTTGAACTGCAAAGCACTCGCGTTGCTGCCGTGCAATCTTGTCCTGCATTAAAGTAGCCAGCAATCGCAATCCATTCTGCTGCTGCCTCAATATCGGCATCATCAAAAACAATTACTGGTGCTTTACCACCAAGCTCTAGATGAACTCGCTTAAGTTGTTTTGAGGCACTCTCAGCTACTTGCATGCCAGCTCTTACTGAACCTGTTATCGCAACCATTTGGGGAGCTGAATGCTCAACTACCATTCGACCGGTATTTCGATCTCCAGTTACGACATTAAGAACTCCTGGTGGCAGGATATTGTTTTCATAAATCTTTTTGGCCATATAGACAGTTGACATTGGTGTTGTGTCACTTGGCTTCAGCACAACAGAATTCCCAGCAGCAATTGCTGGCGCGATTTTCCAGATAGCCATCATCATCGGATAGTTCCAAGGAGTTACTTGTCCAATAACACCAATTGGTTCGCGGCGAATAAAAGAAGTATGGTCTTTCATATACTCACCTGCAGACTTGCCCTCGATAACCCTTGCTGCACCGGCGAAGAATCGAATTTGATCAATCATTGGTGGAATTTCTTCTGAGTTAGTTACGGCAATTGGCTTACCGGTATTTTCACTTTCGATTGCCACTAATTCATCGGCATTAGCTTCTAAAACGTCAGCAATTGCAAGCAACGCCTTTTGTCGTTCTGCTGGAGTTGAATCGCGCCAAACTTTAAATCCTTCTTCTGCAGAGCGATATGCAGCATCAACATCTTTCTGAGTTGCTGCTGGTGAAACTGCCATAACTTCGCCAGTTGTTGGATTAATCAATTCTTGTTTTTCACCGCTACCAACAACAACTTCGCCATTGATTACGGATTCAATAACTTTGGTCATAGCCGCTCCTTAAAAAGTCCCCCGTAGCGTAATGGGAAAAACTCGGAATGCGAAGGGGTAGTATCAATAAACAACTGAATCCAAAGGTTGGAGGGCAAATTGATTTGAAATGACTTGCCAAATCCGAAATTTACCTTCAGAATCCGTAGATGGATGTGAAAACCATAAAGTTAGACAGCATCTCAAGGAAGATTATTGAGCAGCTGCAAGCTGATGGTCGGCGCTCCTACGCAACGATTGCGAAGGCAGTTGGCTTGAGCGAAGCCGCGGTTAGGCAGCGTGTAGCCAGACTAACTGAATCAGGAATCATCCAAATTGTTGCAGTAAGCGATCCAATGCAAGTTGGAT